>Ga0163150_10001610_pt1 | contig 37456 bp, 29 predicted proteins | sample OliLakLV19P2IB_FD_148628 | JGI IMG/M metagenome (GOLD analysis project Ga0163150, IMG submission 148628) | Freshwater microbial mat bacterial communities from Lake Vanda, McMurdo Dry Valleys, Antarctica - Oligotrophic Lake LV.19.P2.IB | ecosystem: Environmental > Aquatic > Freshwater > Lake >... | reverse complement strand
GAGCTGCATCCGGTCAAGACGCGGATCGTGGACGCCACCCAACCGGGGGGCTTCGATTTTCTGGGATATCACTTCGAGCGAGGCAAGAAGTGGCCCCGGGAGAAGAGTCTGCGGAAGTTTCGAGACACGATTCGAGCCAAGACTCGGCGGACTAACGGCCAGAGCCTGAAGGTAACAATCCAAGACCTCAACCGGACGGTGCAGGGATGGTTTGGCTACTTCAAGCACAGCTATCCCACGACCTTTCGCACTGAAGATGGCTGGGTACGGGGTCGACTTCGGAGTATCCTGCGCAAACGCAGTGGCCGACGAGGCCGCGGGCGTGGCTGGGACCATCAACGCTGGCCCAATGCCTTCTTTGCAAAGCAGGGCTTGTTTTCTCTTAAGCATGCCCATGCTATGGCCTGTCAATCCTTAACCAGGTGAAACCACCAACTGGAGAGCCGTATGCGGGAGATCCGCCTGTACGGTTCGGAGGGAGGGGGAGCAGGATGCTCTCCCTACCCCTATCAGGTCTCACCGGCGGACTGGATTCCCGCTTTCGCGGGAATGACGGGACTTTTGTGGCGGGAACGCACATCACCGGAGGTTGTTTGATTCTTGATAACGCTCTATGTGAAAGTCGGACGGCGCTTTCTAGTTGCGGCTACCCTCAAGGAACGCTTCCATGGAAACTCCTTTAACCCCACTGGAATTTGCACGTCGCGCTCGCAGGCTGTATTCCGAGCGTGAGGCGGTGGTGGATGGCAACCTGCGGCTGAGCTACGGCCAGTTCTTCGACCGTTGTGACCGCTGGTCATCGGCTTTGCAGTCGCTGGGGGTACAGCAGGGTGACCGAATCGCCTACATTGCGCCGAACACCCATGCTCAGCTTGAATCCTTCTACGCAGTCCCTCAAGTCGGTGCAGTCCTCGTGCCTCTCAACTACCGGCTGACGGCGGACGACTTCGCCTATCTCATCAACCACAGCGGCGCCCGAATCGTGTGCGCTCACTCAGATTATCTGGAAGCCGTGGACAGCGTCCGGGGACAGTTGCCGAACATCGAGGCCTTCGTATCGCTTGAGGGCGCCAGGGACGGTTGGTTGGACTATGAATCTTTGCTAGCTGGCGCTACGACAAACTTCGTGCGGCCCGCAATCTATGAAACCGACCTGCTAACGATCAACTACACCAGTGGCACTACTTCCCGCCCGAAAGGGGTGATGATCACGCATCGCAACGCCTACATGAATGCCGTGGGCCTCCTGATTCACCACCCGATGACGCCTGCGGACCGGTATCTCTGGACGCTGCCAATGTTTCACGCCAATGGATGGACGTTCGTATGGATTGTGACGGCCGTTGGTGCTTCTCACGTCTGTTTGCGAAAAGTTGAACCGGTGGCTGTCTTTGACAAGATCGAGCGAGAGGCAATCAGCATGTTCTGTGCCGCTCCGACGGTGCTGATCAGCATTGCCAATGGTCCGGAAGAGCTGCGGCGGAACGCTCGCCGTAGTGTGCGCCTTCTCACGGCCGGGGCCCCGCCAGCTGCGGCTACCATTGAACGGATCGAGGGCGAACTCGGCTGGACCGTGACTCAGATTTACGGGTTGACCGAAACTTCGCCTGCCATTACAGTCTGCGAACCCCGCCCTGAGCACCTGCGGCATTCGCCACAGGAGCAGGCTGCCATCAAGGCTTGTCAGGGGGTTGAGCTGGTTACCTCTGGAGAACTGAGGGTCGTGGATGCAGAGGGAAACGAGGTCGCGCAAGATGGTGAATCGCAGGGTGAAATCGTCGTGCGCGGCAATGTCGTGATGCAAGGCTATTATCGAGATCCGGAGGCCACAGCGCAGGTGATGCGCGGTGGCTGGTTCCACACGGGCGATGCGGCAGTGGTCCACCCTGACGGATACGTCGAGATTCGGGACCGGCTGAAGGATGTCATTATCAGTGGCGGGGAAAATATCTCTTCGGTCGAGGTCGAGGGAACCTTGCTGCGGCACGCGGCGGTGCAGGAAGTTGCCATCGTGGGATTGCCGCACGATCTGTGGGGGGAAGTGCCACACGCCTTTGTCGTGTTGAAAACCGGCGCTGCAGCGACGGGAGAGGAACTACGGCAGTTTGCCCGCGCCCGGCTGGCGCACTTCAAAGCGCCGCACGGTTTCACTTTTTTAGAAGAACTTCCAAAAACGGCGACAGGCAAAGTCCAAAAGTATGTCTTAAGATCGAGCGCGTCGAAGGTGACGGCTCCCAGGTCCGAAACGAGGGGATCCAATCCGTGATTGATAAGGTACCGATAGAACCAGAGAACCAGGCATGATAAGAACAAATTCTAAACGTTGCTTGTTTTCGTGTTTCATGGCGCTCTTATTCTGTTTCCTGGCAGCTTGTGCAGATCAGCCCGGAAAGAAACCGACGAAGGAGGCCGTGCCTGCGCCTCCTCCCCAGCCGGCTACGGCGCGCTTTGCATTTCAGCGCCTGTCAATGCAAGCCAGACTATGGGCCGCGGATGCCCAGCTCTTAAGGATCTCCAGCGCGAATTTGAAGGAAGTACCCAGCGTTGACGGCAAGTACCCTGCCTGGCATGCCACGTTTGTGTCTGCGCAACTCAAGAAGGCGAGGAGTTTCAGCTACTCAGTGGTGGACTCGCCGGGAAACGTGCATGCAGGTGTGTTGCGTGGGAGAGAAGAATCGTGGTTGGGACCGACGGGACAAGCACAGCCTTTTCCCCTGCAGATGCTGAAAGTGGACTCTGACGAAGCCTACGCGACGGCTGTGAAGGAGAGTAAAGACTTCTTGGAGAAGCACCCGGAAATGTCCATCCATTTTCTTCTAGAGTACACGCCTCGGTTCCCACTTCCCGCCTGGCGCGTTTTTTGGGGCGAAACGCTTGGCTCCAGCCAATACGCAGTATTTATCGATTGCACCAGCGGCAAGTATTTGCAGACTCTCCACTGACGACAGTGTTTTCGTACATCCCCTGCGCTTCCGTTGTCCAAGGGGTACGATCATCTCTGCCCTGAGCTCAGAACTGAGAGTGCGTCATCCAGAAAAAGAAAAGGCAACTTCATCGAGCCCCGGAACTCGCATCACCTCGAGTTCTGGCTCAGGTACTTTTCGCTGAACCACTCATCATTCAGCTTCGGGTTGTATTGAGCCTCTTTCAGCCTGAGGGTCAGTTTGCTCTTCTTCTTCAACTCTTCAACACGTGCTACGGTGACAGCCGGAAAACCCTGAAGCGTCTTGATCTCCTCCGTGTGAATTACTTTCTCCAATTGGCCCGACTTGCTAAATAACTCCCACTTCTGTAGCAGTCCATTATCCAGGCGGAGATAGATGACCGACTTGGGATAGTCTGAATCGCCCTTGAATTGCGGAAGCAGCACGTTTTCCACAATGTTGCAGGCAATTCCCTGTATTTGCTGGACACCTTTGGACTGGTGTGAGTACTTTCCGAGTTCGCCTCCAATCAGTTCTTGAACGGAAATGGTCAAGCTCTTGTACTTGTAGTCTCGAGCTCCGGAGATTCGCACTTTCTTCTTGAGCACGCTGTTCGGCCGGTAGGCTAGATACTCTGCTCCGCCATCCGGCTTCTCGTGTACCAGAAGGAGCTTGCCTTGTTCGGAAGGAGGTGACTGGAGGCGAATCAGGTGAGAGGTCAAACCTTGACGCACGCGCCGAATCCACGTGAACTCCAGTCTCAATCCCTCTTTCTGCGGCTCCTGATAGTTCACTTCCATGGTCAGAATCGCTTCGCGCCTTACAGATTCTTTCAGGTATCGGGCAACCGGTTCGTCGCCGCGAGGATCGGCCCGGAGGGAATCTGACGAGTCTAGGAGGCAGCCGAGGGTAAGAAGAGCGGCAAGTTGCCTGGAGGGTCTGCAGAAAGTGGATCTGAGATTCATGAGCATAGATGATCGGGCATTGGTATGGATTGACCCATTCAGCAGCCAACGATATGGCTGGGAAAGATCGGGCTAAAGAACATTCAGCCTCAGCGCACAATCGCTCTTTAGCCTAGCACGGGCAGAGGAGGGAAAAGAACCTGATTCAACGATGTTAACGCCGGGCCGGCCGTCTGATCCGAAATCAATTGGGTCTTGTGAGTTAGACCGGTTTCGATTAAATAGCTGACATTCGCCGTTTACACAAGCTGCTAAGAACCTTCCGTGGGCGAGTCACGGGAAGAGATTTCAGTCAGGAGCTGAAACGAGATGCGTGCCGCACAACTGACGCTGTTTGCGACTCTGATACTTCCGACATCGTTTGCTTTGTTTCCACAGGATAACTCTGGCGGGGAACTGGCAGCCGAATCTGCGCAGTTTCGCTCGCTGATGCGCAGTTCACCGCCGCTTCAGCTAAAACTAACGGAGTTGCCAATTTCTCCTCCTCGCTCGGGATGGAAAATTGAGATGGCGTCGTCGTCGGCAGTCGATCGCAATGGCCTTATTTACGTTCTGCAGCGAGGTTCTGATGCGGATCCGGTGATTGTCGTGAACCGTCAGGGACGGGTCGTGCGGTCTTGGGGGCGGGGTCTGTATAAGATTCCTCACAGTATTAGAATCGATGGCGATGGAAATGTCTGGACCGTTGATGCAGGCAGTTCCATGGTGCATAAGTTCTCGGCCGACGGCAATCACCAGCTGGAGATCAACGTGGGTGGTCTTCCAACGACGCCGAAAAGTGCCTTCTGTGGTACCACCGACATAGCCTTTGCTCGCGATCGAATTCTGATTGCCGATGGCTACGCGAACGCTAGGATTCTCGAATACAGTAAGGAAGGCAAACGGTTGCGCGAATGGGGTTCGGCCGGCGACGGTCCGGGTCAATTCCGGATTCCGCATGCCATCGCCATCGATGGAGAGGGAATCATCTTTGTTGCCGATCGCGAGAACGGCCGCATCCAGCGTTTCAGCCCCAAGGGTCGTTATCTGGATGAGTGGCGTCACCTGGGAAAGACGTTCTCTTTGAAGGTGACACCGGCGGGCGACTTATGGCTGGGCACTCAGCCCAGAGACGTGGAAAACGGCGCTGAACCCTGGATTGTCAAAGTTGATCGAACGACAGGCAAGATTCAGGGGGTTGTTGAATCGCTGGGCCATCACTCCATCGACCTGAATACCGACGGCGAACCGCTGACCGGCGCCCGTCCCGACAAGGTACTATGGTTCCGCAGGACTCCTCGTTAGCGTGGTTTCCGCATTCCCCCTTAACAAACGGCGTGCTGTGAAAGAAGGGCCGGAGCCTCTGGCCGAGAGAAATTCCCCCTCAGAAAAGAGGAGCTGTGAAAAACTTCGGAAGGGCGTATAGACCCGATTCGGTAGGGACGCGGTGCTCCACGTCCGTGTTGGGTGTACCGTCGCGGACACGCAGCAGCGCGTCCCTACCATTGAAATGTTTCACAGCTTCAGGGGGCAACGCCGAAAGCGTCTGGGTTGTCTGGCGAGGCCGGAAGGCCAAGGGTATATGGTATTGCCATTTGAGATAGTTGTGCGCTCTGGCGAAGGCTTTCCCCAGTTCCAAAGACAACCCCAGGGCGGCTACGCGACTTCTGAAGCTGCGCCGCTGCCCCCTTTGACTAAGGGGGAATTGTTTTACAGCCTCCTCGTACCACGAGTTTCAGTGTGGTCGCCGCTACTGCAGCGCTGCTTCGTTGCCGTGCACGACACGTCCGTCGACGACGGTTAAGAGTGCTTCGATATCCTTGATCTCGTCCTCTGGCACCGTCAGATAGTCTTTGGTGATCACCACGAAATCCGCCAGCTTGCCTGGCTCTATGGACCCTTTAACGTTCTCTTCAAAGGTCAGCCAGGCGCCCGCCAGCGTCCACATACGCAGTGCTTCCTCACGGGTAATGCGCTGCTCGGGGCCGAGCACGCGGCTATCAGCCATCTTTCGGGTGATCGTCATCCACATGGCGAAAAATGGATGGTAGGCATTGATAGCCTGGCGGGGGTCATAGCGGATCATGTGATCTGAGCCGCCTGCCACGACCAGCCCGGCGTCGAGCATCGACCGCAGCGGAAGGAACCACTTCGTCCGCTCCGGTCCAAAGACGCTGCCTAGCACGGGTCCGTCGAAGTGATGCCATTGCGGCTGGCAATCAAAGGCCACGCCCAGCCTCTTCGCTTTTGCGATCGCTTCCGCGTTGGGAAAATTGCCATGCGTTACCGTAAACCGGCGCTCGCGAATCAGGCGCTCCTGGTTCGCGGCTTCATAGGCAATTCAGCAACGCGTCGATGGCGCCTCCACCCGTGGTGTGTGCCGTCATCTGCCAGCCCAAGCGATTCGCTGTTTTGGCCATTTCTGTCAGGTTTTCGGGTGGGACGTTGAGAACGCCGCGATATTCGGGATCGAGCCGTAGACCTCGGTGTTGTCGCCGTAGGGCTCGCGCAGATAAGCCGTTCCAATGAGAATGCCTCCATCGACGACCGTCTTGAGCGCACCCACGCGCACCCACTCATCACCCCAACCTGTGACGAAGGGACTGTTCTCAATCGTTTGCTTCACCTCTGCGGGCTTGCCGCCGGCGTTGATCAAATAGGTGACTGCCGTCCGCACCGTCATCTCTCCGCGCCGCTTCAGCTCCTGATAGGTACGAAAGCCATCAGCCCGCTGTCCACGGTCGCCAGTGCTGGTAATCCCCACGCGATTGTACGTTGCCTGCATCGTCTTCAAGGCTTTGAGCCGTTCAGCATCTGAGAATGTCCGCGAGGTACGAAGCGGTCCCAACAGCTGTGCTGCACCCAGGATCAATCCGGTGGGATCTCCCTTGTCGTCTTTAATAATCTTTCCATTCGCTGGCTGCGGTGTGTCGCGGGTGATGTTCAGACGCTTGAGCAGTGCGGAGTTCAGCACCGAAGCATAACCATTGTCGGTCATCGCTTCCCGGTCACCGACTGCCTCATCCAGTTCGTATCGCGTTGGGTAATGCCGGTCTACCAGCCGCGTCGAGTAAACCTTTGGAACAAAGAGGACGTTGCCGGGGTGCGCTTGCGCCGCCAGTTTCTTCAAGTAAGCCTGCACGTCGGCGATCGAATGCATCACGGGAACTGGCTCATCTAACTCGCTCAGCGCGTCTCCAATGGGATGGGTGTGGCTGTCGTTCAGGCCTGGCAGCACCGTCCGTCCATGCAGATCAACTCGCTTTGAGCCGGGTGTAGCCGCTGCCAGCACTTCGTGGTTAGAGCCTACCTTGGCGAAATGGTTGCCGGACACCAGGAACGCCTGCGCCACCGGGTTCTGGCGCCACTGGGTGACAACCTTGCCATTGTGAAACACAATCTCAGCACCCAGCGCGAGATCGCACACCAGCGCGGTTATGCAGAGAGCCATCAGCGATCTAATCATGATGTGAGTGGAAGGATAGGATAATGGGGTAGTCGCAGAACAGCGGGGTCTTTTGACTCCGCCGCCGTGATTTTGGACAGATCCTATCAGAGCTGCAGATCCCGACAAACGCTTCTGCACGCCAGTCTACTGTGGTTATTGCATCGGCCAATTGAGGGCTACGGGCTGACCCTCTTGGCGGTCATTTCGTAGGAACGCTCTCCGGCTTCGACCTTGAACTGAATCGCGTCCCCAACCACTTTCCCTTTGTATTTGACGGTCACGTCGTTCCCGCCGAAGTTGCGCACAACCAAAAAATTGATGTCGCCGCCCTTGATCGTCCCGTCCTTAATCTCGCTCTCGCCGCGACCACCAGCGACTGTACCAGTCAACTTCTCGCCCTCGGCCTTGAGCACAAACGTGCTCTCACGCGTTTGCCCGTCCCGACCGGGATACGACCCTTTCCATGTGCCAGTCACGTTCCCGGCAAATACTGTCAAGGTTGCCAGTAAAGCCACGGCACATAAAAATCCGACAGTGCGAGTCTTCATTGTGATGAACCTCCTTTAAGGTTCTGAATCGATGGGAACATCCTGGGGCAACTTCGGCGCAGGGGCGCAGTCCTGACCAACCTTCCTTTCCCTTCGCCCCAGCCCGGGAGAGGTCACGCTCGAATATTTACCCAAACATGCACATGGGGATGGCCGCGAAAATACCAGACCATGTTCGGGCTTTCCAGTTGCCAGACGTCCCAGATGCCATCACTGCCGACGTCCAGATTCTTGTAGAAAGACAAGTGCAGCTGGTCGAGGCTGCCATCCTTTCGAATCATTCGCATTGCCTCGTCAGCGTCTTTCTTCCGGAACGGCAGAAGCAGATCCCCCAGCGCCTTTTCCACCAGCACTTTCTGATCGCGCCTCATTTCTGAAATGGGCAAGCCTGACAGTTGTCCAGACTTCTTCAGTTCGACCGTGGCGGTAGATTGTTCTTTTCTTGGATCGTCCAAGAGGGCCAAGGCTCGCTGCTTTCCGTCGAGAGCTTGAAAGACATCATTGGCCCGCTTGGCCTGAAACCAATACACATTCCCGGGATGAGTCGGCTCTTCATTGAAAGTGCCGGCGGCATGCCCGTAAAAGATCGGGCCTCCAAATGCCGCACCTTCAACTGAATCACCATCACAGCGCATCGTGCAATGCCGTCCGGTCAGCACGAACTCGGAGGCTCCGGTTCCAGGTTGCCCGAAGATGGCGATGGAGTAGTTGCCAAGCCCTGAACCGTCATCCTGTATGTGTTGCATCACTTTTTCTGCGTACTCCGGATTATGCACTCCAATAAAGATCTCTCGGATCATGGCCTGCTGATCCGGCGTAAAGAACTCTGCGATCTTCTGCGGCGTGATTTGCCAGTTGGCATCGATCTTGGAGCGGAGCGGGTGATTGAACTCGAAAGCCACGGCTTCACGCTGGGGAGCAGAGAGACTCTTGTAAAGCGTCGCGACCAGAGTCTCTGAAGAAGCGGATTTCGCGGCTGCCTTGACGGACGAGGCCTGGAGGGAGTCCATGACCAGAAGGTGCGGCAGAGCCGACGCGGCAGCGACAGCAGCTCCGGTTAAGACAGAGGTCTTGAGAAACTGGCGTCGATCAACGCCCTCACAATCAGCGCAAGCGGAAGGCAACGAGTTTTGGTTCATGGCTGGCTCCTTTCCTGGGGTTGGCGGCTCGGGCGCGAAGCGTTAGCTGCGAATTCCTTTGTATGCACGAACAACCAACGATGGGGCTGGGTGTAGAGAGAGAACGCCTGGATTATAGAGCACTTTGGCGCGCCTAAGCGTGGATTTTCGGCTCTGCGGGAATGACTGTTCTTAAGACTGCGCAACTCAGGTCGATTCAGGTTAGAAATCGTGTCGGGCGGTCTTCCTACTTTTCAGGGAGGTCCGCCGGTTCTGGGTCATCGTGCAACCGAAAAGCCGCAGGCGGGGTGAAGCACGGCCTGCGCTACAGGGATAAGGGTCATGACCGGATGCACTTAACGCGGGGCATGGCCGCAAGGCAGCCTTTACGAGCCATTGCGGGTTTCACGCGTCACAAATCGTCGTGTGATGCTCGATATGCTTGGAGCGCCGTTCATTCGCATGGCTCGTTCCAACTCCATTGTGAGCAGCTCGAGGGCTCGCTCCACCCCGAGTTGTCCAAACGCAGCCAATCCCCACAAATAAGGACGGCCGATACAAACGCCCTTGGCGCCGAGGGCCAGCGCTTTGAAAATGTCGGTGCCACGGCGGAAGCCGCTGTCGATCAAAACCGGGATTCTGCCGCCGATGGCGTCCACGACCTCAGGTAGAGACTCGATGGTCGAGCGGCCACTCTCCTCGCCGCGCCCGCCGTGGTTGGAGACGATGATGCCATCTACGCCATGTTCGACCGCCAGTCTGGCATCCTCTTCGGTAACGATGCCTTTGAGAACCACCTTCATGGTGGTCAAGTCCTTGAGCCGATCAACGAAATCCCAAGTCAGGTGGGGTGTCGCGGATCCGCTGAGTCCGGAAATGTCGAGGTCCTTGAACATAGGCTTGCGGAGGAAGACGGAGTCCGGGGTCTTGGCATGGCAGTCGTTGCAGACCCGGCTGTCCTGCTTTCGCGCTCGTCACTATAATTGGCAGTCCTCAGTAAGAGCGTGCAGCTTTCAGAAATTCGGGGCCCTGGCCTGTAAACTGTCCCACCAAAACGAGTTCGACCTCCTCCCCCTAAAGTTCCCGCGGGTTCTGTTCGATACCAACTGAGAACTGGGCGGAGGCAATATGTCGAACCTTCATTATCAATTGATTCCCTGCGAAAAGTGCTCCGGCGAACTGTATGGACCTATCAGGGTCAAGTTGGAATTGGCGGTTCCTTTGGCAGCTCAAATCCAGTCGATTGAGACGGCTGTCTCGTCATCGCATCCCCATCACGAAGTGAATGGTTCGCCGTTGAAGCGCTACAGCGATTTTCAGTTTCCGCAATACTAACCCGTCAAGATTCCCCATTCGTGTCTCTTGAGCTGGATCAGCCGAGGGAACGCCTCCGTGTTTCCGTCGACGAGGACTGGATTTCGGCCCCGGCTTAGTATCCACCGGGGTAACGTCCTTTTGCGGGAATCACGCCTCAAGTACACCATTCCATAAATAGGGTGACGTACTTGGAGTCCGCAAGCTTGCTGCCACTTTGGTTCGGCGCAGCTAGCTGCGCCCGGCGAATGCACTCGAAGCAAGCTTCGCGCTATGAAAGCGGCAGCAAGCTGCTGCACTCTAAATGGGCTTGAGATACGTTGGCGTGTTTATGAACCACAGTACCAAATCACGATGTCGCAAGACGGTACACTGAATTCTTGAATCTGGACGCCAGCCTCGGCCGGCAGCCAGGTCCCGTAGTGACGGAGGAGTCGGCGTCCGGAGATGCAGGCTCCCGAACCCATGCGCTGGTTGCAGGCCCACCTGCAGTTTGGGACAATGCTTGCGCGAACGCGGGTCGTCTCTTTTGTACCGGCTGCTGGTTTCCATAACTGGCGTGCCGGCCCAGGGACAGAACCCGAGCGATTGCAGATTTGTGATTTGAGGGTTACTTTCTTTTATGCACACATTAACGCGGCAGGAATTGTCCATTCTCAAGCGGTTGAACACCCCCGAAAAGATTCAGCGCTATATCGACGAAGACATTTCTTACAACAAAGAGAAGGATGGCGAAACGTGCCGTTCGCCGCGCCGTGTTTTGCGTGACATGACCGGTCATTGTTTTGAAGGGGGGCTGCTTGCCGTGGCCGCCTTGCGCGTAAACGGACACCCACCTCTCGTCGTCGACCTGGAGGCTGATCGGACGAAAGATGACGATCACATTCTAGCGGTATTCAAACAGAACGGCGGTTGGGGGGCGATTGGAAAATCGAACTATGCCGGGCTGCGTTTTCGCGAACCTGTCTATCGGACAGTTCGCGAACTGACCATGTCGTACTTCGAGCACTACTACAATCTAAAGGGAGACAAAACCTTGCGGCGCTTCTCGCAGCCGCTGAATCTTTCGCGCTTCGACTCCATGGGCTGGATGACTGCCGAAGAAGACTTGTGGGCGTTGAACGATGCCTTTTTCACCATTAGGCACTGGCCGCTGCTTACCCCCAGGATGGAGCGCAGCCTGACGAAAGTCGACCGACGGCTCTACGAGGCGGGCAAGACAGGCATGGTGGTTTAGGGCATCAGCGGTGGAAACTGGTTTGAACGATCGGCACATCCCATCGAAGCTCCTTGTGAAATCGTCCCCGCATGTCGCCCAGCCAGGGTTCAATAAATCGGTGATTGAGATCAACGGTCACCGTCTTGAAAACTCCTGATTCCTTGGTGCTGTGCAGCGCTTCACCCAGAGGATTGTAGACAGCAGTTTCACAGTCGTAGCCGGCTGTGACCAAATAAACGTGGTTCTCCAGCGCCCGGGCTTGCATCAGGGTACTGTACCCACCCCAAATTGGAAGGAAGATGATCTCTGCGCCTTGAGCTGCCAAGGCCCTGGCTGGATCCGCATACTGGGAATCCCAACAGATCATCATTCCGACTCGCCCGAAATCCGTTTCGAACACCGGGTAGCTGTTGCCTGGCGTCAGGCCGCCTTCAATTTCTTCGCGCGGTAAATAGACTTTTCGATACTTTCCAGCGAGATTGCCTTGGCGATCAATCAGTACTGCGGTGTTGTATAAGACGTCTCCTTCGCGCTCGTACACTCCCGCGACGATGTACATATGATGCTGGCGGGCCTTGGCTCCCAGCCGCTGCGTGGTGGGACCCGGAATGGGCTCTGCCAGAGAGTCGTAACCGGCGTTGTGGCCGATCAGGGTGATGCCTTCGCCGAGACAGACAATGTCTGGCTTGCCGACAGCGACTTCATCCAACGCTTTAAGAAAGGCGTTCAGGCTTCCTTCCTTGCCTCCGGTTTGCCGCGGTCTGAGTGACACACTGCCAATGCGCACTGGCCTGGGTCGCGGTGCCGCGATCTCCTCCAAAACAACATCGTCCCACCAGACGGTTCCCTGAGGAGCCCAGCCCAACGCCAGTTCAATGCGCACCGCGGTCGCATCCTCCGGCGCCGGAGCTTCGAGCGTGAATTTCTTCCAGTCGCCAGCCGGTTGGTTCAGATACGCGTAGTCTGGGTAGCCTACCCGCTTTTGACTGCCGTCCAGCCAGTCCAAACGCGCTACAACGCGAAGTTGCTCGTCGCTGACGGCTTTGGTGCGGTAATAAGCGGTCAGACGATAGTGGCGTCCAGCCTGAATCGACGAAGCCCGGTAGCTCCAACCGCCATACGCGGCGGCATTGCCATTTCCTGAGATCGCCAGAGCATTTGGCTGTGAGCGGAATTGGGCCTTGTCCACATAGCAACGCGGTTGAAGTTCAGCCCGCGGCGCCCAAGCCTGCCAGCCCTGGGGATTGCCCGCCTGTCCGGAACCATCAAAATCGGACAACTGAAGTTTGAAACTGCCCGCTTGCGCGCTGGCTGGCGCGAAAGCTAAGGCCGTCACAAGGACTGCAATTGAAAAAAGCGATTTCATGAGTCACCTCTTGTGTCTGGGAGCCCGGGCGTCTCGCCCGCAATTGGCGCGGATAGAGTCGAAGGACCGCCGAGCGGACGGGACGTCCGCGCTCCCAGGGTTACTTCAGGAATCCGCTGAGGCCGGTAATTCTGGAGCTGATCTCATCGTTTCCCGGATCGTCCAGAGCCAGCAGCTTGCGCAATTGCGGTGAGACACGGGCCTGCAAGTCTGGATCGAGATACTTCTTCTGATAAAGCTGCTGCGGTTTGTCGTTGCGCGTGTAGTAGGCATGCACAGCCCGGCGTGGCCGGCCGGTGCGATTGGCGGTCCCGCCGTGCCAGAGATGAGAATTCATCACCACCACGGTTCCCGCGCTGCCAGTCAGCAGAATCTGCTGCGGGTGAGGCGCCGTGAGGTCTGCCAGGACATCGGCCGGCTTCTGGTTCCAGCGATGACTGCCTGGGATTAACCGCGTGGCGCCGTTCTCGACCGTAAAATCATCCAAAATCCAGATCGAATTGCAGACGTAGAATCCCTTCTCATCCGGCAAACCGCCGCCATCGATGTGCAGGGGCTGCACCCAGTCAGAGTGCGGATCGGCTGAGCGAACATTCAAGCTGCTTAGTTTGAAGTTGGGACCCAGAACGTGCGCCATGCAATCGAGAACTTCAGGAGTATTTATCACCCTCAAGAAGATTTCACCCTTGTTCACCACATTCGCCAGCCGCTTGCTCTGGGGCTCCTGCTTGAACTCGGCGCCGGACGCGTCGCCTTCCTGTTCATAGAGTTCATCCACGCGTCGCTGAGCGGCACTTAGAAACTCGGGGCCCATCAGATCGGGCAAGACGATATAGCCTTGCTCATCCAACTGCTGTCTCTGGTTGGCGGTCATGTGGATCGGTCACTTGCGATCGAGGACACTGTAACGATAGCGGAAAGGTGCGATGTCAGCAAGGGAGAGGCCGTTGCTTCCTCCACAAGGGGCAGCGATTTGGCAGCAGCCACGCGCGGTGGTTGGTCTTTGAGATAGACGAATCGGCGGACTAATTAATAGGCCCTCAAGTCTGAATAAGACTAACTTTCGTTTCTGTTATGATTTCTTTCTTTTTCGAACTTGACGGAAACAAAGCTTGAACGTATAACCGCCTCTGGTGAGAAGGCGAGCCTGCGGCGGCCAGATTGGACCAAAACATGGAAGGCGCGCTCCGCGCGGCGATCTTCGTTAGGTGATAGGACGTTCCCGGTCGCCGCTGGGACAGCGCCTGTCACATTTGGCAAGATATTTTCCTAGGAATCCGATGTCGATTACAGCGATCAAATCCATTGCAACGGAAGACCAACTGGAAGAGTTGTTATCGCGGCCAAACGCGGCTGATGTTGAATGGGCTCGGCGGCTCAACGGCGACATTATGGTCCTTGGGGCCGGCGGCAAAATGGGTCCGTCGCTGGCGTTGCGTGCCCGGCGGGCTTTCGACGCCGCTGGCAGTGCGCATCGGGTTGTTGCGGTCTCGCGGTTTTCGGAGAAGGCGGCACGCGAGTTTCTCGAGAGCCAGCGAGTCGAAACCTTGCCCTGCGACTTTCTGGATCGTCAACAAGTCGAACGGTTGCCCATGTGCGATAACGTCCTATTCATGGCTGGGCGCAAGTTTGGCACCGGTGAGAGATCGGATCTCACTTGGGCCAGCAATACCATTGTGCCCGCCAATCTGGGTTTGCGTTTTCGGGGCTCGCGCATGGTGGTCTTTTCGACCGGTAACGTGTATCCGCTGGTCGAGTCGAGCGACTCAGGATCGGCGGAAGCCGACCCGCTCGGGCCGGTAGGCGAGTATGCGCAGTCGTGTCTTGGACGTGAACGCGTGATGGAATACTGTTCCCGCGAGTTAGGAACCCGCTGCGTGATGTTCCGCCTCAACTACGCGGTCGACCTTCGGTACGGCGTGCTGGTGGACATCGCCTGGAAGGTGCGCAAGGAAGCAGCCATTGACTTGTCGGTGGGCTATGCGAACGTGATTTGGCAGGGCGACGCCAACTCGATGGCGTTACGAAGTCTGGATCTGTGCCAGTCGCCGCCGCGGGCTCTCAACGTTACCGGCCCCGAAAAGTTGTCTGTTAGAGAAGTGGCGCAGTTCTTCGCAGCGCGTTGGGGCAAGCAGGCGAAACTGACAGGAAGTGAAGGCCCCCGAGCTTTGCTGAGCGATTCGACTCTCAGCCGCTCGCTGTTAGGAGAGCCTGAAGTGCCCGCCAGCCAGTTGCTGGAGTGGGTGGCCAATTGGGTGGAGCACGATGGGAGCTATCTTGGCAAGCCGACGAAGTACGACGTTGCCGACGGAAAGTTTTGAGGCCTGCAAGCGGCATGAGGAATTCTCTTGAAAATCGTCGTCGTCCTCGAAGAAACGCCGAGGACGACGACGAGGGATCACGTTCATAGGTCGTAGTACCACCCCAGCTGGATGAAAACGTCTAAGAAAATGGCGCGCAGCGTCGGGGTGGTCCCACCCGGACCCCCTGCGGCAAAATGCTGCGTCTGTCAAGAACCAGTGAACTGAATCCATGTCAAATATTGAAACCATTCGTAAGAGTTTGTTGGCGGGTTGTGTCATTCCCGCGCATCCATTGGCTTTGAACGCCAATCGCAAGCTGGATGAATGGCGACAAACCGCGTTGACCCGCTACTACTGCGACGCGGGCGCCGGCGGTGTGGCGGTGGGAGTTCACACCACGCAGTTTGCCATTCACGATCCAAAGACAGGCTTGCTTGAACCGGTGCTGAGGCTGGCTGCCGACACGGTGCGCATGCACGAGCAGAAGACTGGACGAAGCGTCATTAAGGTGGCCGGCCTTTGCGGTCCGACGGATCAGGCTTCACGCGAGGCGGTGCTGGCGCGCGAGCTGGGCTATGATGCTGGACTGTTGAGCCTTTCGGCGCTCCGTTCGGCTTCCAATGCCGGGATTCTGGAGCATTGTCGGCGAATTGCAGACGTGATTCCGGTGATTGGATTCTATCTGCAACCCGCTGTAGGGGGCCGTCTGTTGGAATATGAGTTTTGGCGGGGCTTTCTGGAGATTGAGAACGTTGTCGCCGTTAAGATCGCGCCGTTCAATCGGTACCACACACTGGATGTGGTGCGGGCTCTGGCGGCCAGTGGGCGGTATAGGGAACTGGCCCTCTACACCGGCAACGACGACAACCTCCTGGTGGATCTACTGGCCGACTTCCCAGTGGGGCCAGAACCCTCTTCTCCACCTATGCGCTTTTCCGGTGGGCTGCTTGGACAGTGGGCTGTGTGGACGCAGCGGGCTGTGGAAATGCTTGAAGCTGTGCTGCAATGCCGGAATCAGGCTCCGGGAAAGGCATTGGAGCTGCTGGCAGTTTCGAACCAGCTAACGGATGCCAATGCGGCTCTGTTCGACGTCCGTCACGCGTTTGCCGGATGCATCGCCGGACTGCATGAGATTCTCCGCCGCCAGGGACTGCTCGAAGGGCGCTGGTGCCTCGATCCGCATGAAGACTTGTCACCCGGTCAGATGGAAGAAATTGACCGTGTCTGCAAGTGCTACCCACACCTAACGGACGATGCCTTTGTTCAAAGGAACCTGAGCACGTGGTTAAGCTAATCAAAGCCGTGAGCGGCAGGACACCCAAGGAGCCCAAACTCTTGATCGAAGAGAGACGCCGCAGAATCCTCGACATGGTGAACTCGCAGGAGCGGGCCACAGTCAGCGACCTGGTAGAGACGTTTGGAATTTCTGCAGTGACGATTCGCGGTGACTTGGATGCTTTGGATGAGCAGGGGGGGCTGCTGCGTTCGCACGGCGGCGCTGTGAAGCGGTTGAACCCTCTCCATGACTATCCCATTCAAGTGAAGGAGATTCTGCACCACGGAGCCAAGGTCCGCATTGCCCAGGCCGCGGCACGGCTTATTCGGTCCGATCAGAAGATTATTCTCGATTCGGGAACGACTACGGCTGAAATTGCACGGCAGATCAAACATTCGAAAATTGCTTCGCTCACCGTGATCACCAATGCCCTGAACATTGCGATGGAACTCGCCAATCTGCCTTACATCTCGGTCATCATGCTGGGTGGCATGCTGCGGCAGATGTCTTATTCGCTGGTAGGACCGCATGCCGAACAGATTCTCAGTGACCTAAATGCGGATCATGTTTTCCTGGGCGTGGATGGCCTCGATCCGGAGCTGGGGCTTTCAACGCCGGACGTTTTCGAGGCAAAGCTAAACGCCCTCATGATTCGTGTGTCGCGGCAGGTGACGGTGGTTGCCGACTCGAGCAAGTTGGGCCAGCGCAGCCTTTCGGTCATCAGCCGGGTGGAGAACGTGCATCGTGTCATTACCGACACTAAAGCCCCTCCCGACATCCTGGCCGCCCTCCGTGCGCACGGCGTCGAGGTCTTGCTGGTTTAGTCAAACTCGACATTCATATAACAGTGGTACTTCGCCACTCGCCACTCAAGACGTGACGTGTGAAACGTGAAGCGTGAAAACGTGAGCCGTGAATCACGCATCACGCATCACGCATCACTATTCCCTTCCTATGTTGCTCGTTCGACAGTTCATCCTCCGGCATTTCGCCAAGGAATGGCTGCGTGCTGTCGTCGCAGTGCTGGGCATCGCTCTGGGTGTTGCGGTGGTCGTGTCGGTTCAAATGGCAAACGCCGGCTCACTGCTTGGTTTTGAGACGGCCATCGAAACTCTTTCAGGAAAAGCTGCACTGGAGATTGTGAGCGCCGGTCCCGGATTGGAAGAGACCCGGCTGCAAGGGCTGGAGTGGCTTGCCGAACACGGCCAGGTGAGCCCCGTGCTGGAAGGCGAAGCAGCGTATCCAACCAGCGCTTCTGGCAACGAGTCATTGCGCGTGTTGGGAATCGACATTCTTTCAGACCGCTCGTTTCGTGACTACCGGTTGCTTGAGTTTGAGCGGCAGCAACGCGAGCCCAGCACCCGGGAGTTTCTCGATCTGTTGATCGATCCCGCCTCCATCATTCTCACCGAGAAGTTTGCCCAGCGATTCGGTCTCACCACGGGCAGCCAGATCCGCCTGACGCTGGGCGATCGCCCGCAAAACTTCGTCATTCGCGGGTTGCTGCGGAACGACGGACCGGCGCGGGCGATGGATGGCAACCTGGTGCTCATGGATATTGCTGCCGCGCAACTTGGCTTGAACCGGCTAGGGTGGATCGATCGACTCGAGCTGCTTCCCGCCGCCGGGACATCGCTGGAGACCCTGCGCGAGGAAATCCAGCGGCGGCTGCCGGCGGGACTGCAAGCCCAGCTGCCGGCGCGCCGTGGCGAGCAAATAGAAAAAATGCTTCAGGCGTTTCACTTCAACCTGACCGCTCTGTCGACCATTGCGCTGCTGGTGGGCCTCTTCCTGATTTACAACACCATCGCTGTTTCCGTTATCTCGCGGCGGGAAGAGATTGGAATCTTGCGCGCGCTTGGCGTGGCGCGGAGAACAGTCGTCGGGCTCTTTCTGGCCGAGGCGGCTGCGCTGGCAGTCGCCGGCATTGCCGCTGGACTACCGATGGCGCGCCTGATGGCTTTGGGCGCTTTGCGCTTGACGGCAACAACGGTGAAAACGCTGTACGTGGCCACGGCAGCCCAGGCGCCGCCTCTGGATAGCGGCCACTGGCTCCTCGCCTTCGGAACTGCGCTGCCACTGGCTTTGCTGGCGGCAGCCCTGCCGGCCCTGGAGGCGTCGCGCGTTCCGCCCGTGGCAGCCATGCGCAGTGCCGGACGCTTGGAAACGCGTTTTCGTTGGGGTTCGTTGTGGTTGCCGCTGTGCCTGTTTGCGCTGGCGGGCATTCTTTCCAGTATGAAACCGGTGGGAAATCTTCCGGTATTTGGCTATGCCGCAGCGCTGGCCATTGTTCTCGGAGCAGCGTTCTTGTGCCCCAGTGCCCTGCACTCAGCGCGCTGGGTCGGCGAGAAAATCATTGCCCGGCTGTGGCATCGGTTTCCAAATACCGCTGTCGAATGGCGGCTGGCCATGGCCAACCTGGCAAGCTCCATACCTCGAATCTCGATTTCGGTGGCTGCGCTGGCGGTGAGCTTGTCGATGCTGGCGGCTATTGCCGTGATGATCGGAAGTTTCCGTGAAACCGTGATCTATTGGGTTGAGCAAACACTGCGCGCCGATCTCTATCTGCGCCCGGCTACACGCTCAAACGTTTCCGTGGAAGCGACGGTTTCGCCGGAAGTGGAGGAAGCGGTGCGGCGCCATCCGCAGGTAGCTGGTGTCGACCGTTTCCGCAACTTTACGCTGCCCTATGGTGAGGGGTTGGTAACCCTCGGAGCCGGCGACTTCAATGTTCTCCTTGAGCACGGCAAGCTGCTGATCAAAGAGCCTCCCGGGCAGGTGAAAGCCCTGCGCGAAGCGATTGGCCGGGATGCCGTCGTCGTCTCGGAAAGCTTCTCGCTCAAGCACTCGGTTCGCGCCGGCGATCACGTGACTCTCAGTATGCCCGGCGGACTCAGGGACTTTCGCGTTGTCGCGGTCTACTACGACTATTCGAATGATCGCGGCGTCATCGTCATGGACCAGAAAACTCTTACCAAGCACTTTGGCCCCATGGCGCCAACCAGCCTGACGATCTATCTGCGTCCGGGCGCCTCGGCCGATACCGTTCGAGCAGAGATCCTTAAGGCGCTGGAAAGCCGCTATCGCGTCTTCATTTACACCAATAGTGCCTTGCGTGCCGAAGTGCTGCGGATCTTTGACAGCACCTTCGCCATTACCTATGCCCTCGAAGTGATTGCCATCTTTGTGGCCATACTCGGGATTGCGAGTGCCCTGTTGACCCTGATTCTGGAGCGCGCGCGCGAGTTGGCCATTCTGCGCATGATTGGCGCCGATCAGGGCCAGGTGCGCCGGATGGTGGTGGCAGAGGCCTTGGTGCTTGGCGGGGTGAGCCAGACGATTGGCCTGGGTGTGGGGCTGGTGCTGTCCCTGATTTTGATTTACGTGATCAACGTTCAAAGTTTCGGGTGGACCATACAGTTTCATTTGCCGGTGGGTTTCTTGTTGCAGTCGTCGCTCCTCGTGCTCGTCGCGGCCGGATTGGCAGGCTTGTACCCCGCCCGGCGAGCAGCCAGAATGCAGGCGGTGGAGGCTTTGGCGGAGGAGTGAGTACTGAGTGATGAGAGCTCTGATGAGTGAAAGAGCAAGACTTTGCAATCTGAAATCGCAGATGTGAAATCTCCAATCGCAAATCTCGAACGGGAATTCTTGTGCTGTTCAAAAGTGCAAAAATCGCTTTGTTGCTGGTGAGCCTGGCTTCTGGCATTGCTTGGGCTGACAGTGCCTGGCGTCAGGCCTTGCCGGGATTTGGCTTCGAGTTTCCACGGGACCACGGCAGCCATCCTGCCTACAAGATTGAGTGGTGGTACTACACGGGCAATCTTTCGAGCGGCGGCAAACGGTTTGGCTACCAGCTCACCTTCTTTCGGATTGGCGTGGAGTCGCAGCCGAAGAATCCCTCGCGTTGGGCGGTGCGGGACTTGTTCATGACGCACTTCGCCATCACCAACATCAGCGGCAAGCAGTATCGCTTTGCAGAACGGATGAACCGTGCGGGCGCCGGCTGGGCTGGCGCAGAGTCCGGCCACTATCGCGTCTGGAATCAGGATTGGGAAGCGCGAATCGACGCGCAGGGCAAGCATGAGCTCAAAGCCTCCGATCGAGACATGAAGCTGGCGCTCGTGCTTTCGGAAGGAAAACGTCCGGTCATCCACGGTGTGCGCGGCATCAGTCAAAAAGGAAACGCGGCCGGGAATGCTTCGCACTACTACTCACTCACACGCATGCCGACGCGCGGAACCTTAAGTCTTGGCGGCGAAACCTATCCGGTCGAAGGCGAGAGCTGGATGGACCATGAGTTTGGCACCAGCTTTCTGGAAAAAGAGCAAACGGGCTGGGACTGGTTCTCACTCCAGTTTGACGATGGTTCAGATCTCATGCTCTTTCAATTGCGCCGCTCCGACGGCTCATTGGACCGGCATTCGAGCGGCACCTGGATCGGAGCGGATGGAAAGAGCCTCCACATCGGAGTCGATGATTTCATTTTGCGGCCAGGCGAGACCTGGCGCTCAGAAGCTAGCGGGGCACGGTACCCTGTCAACTGGGAGATGGAAGTCCCCAAACAGGACCTGCGCTTGCGCCTGAGCACTCCGGTGGAGAACCAGGAACTGCGGACTGAGCGATCCACGGGTGTCACTTATTGGGAAGGCGCTGTCGAAGTGCTGGGAACGCGCACGGGCCGCCCTGTGAGTGGTCGAGGATACTTGGAAATGACGGGCTATGCCGGACCGGCGATCAGCGAGAAGTTTCGGTGAGACGAGGGTGCAACGGCCGCGAGAATAGATTATCCCGTCGCTCCCGGGAAAGCGTGTCACCCTGGCGGATAGTAAGCCGGGGCAGGAATCCAGCTTTTGCGGTGGAGGACTGGATTCCGGCTTTCGCCAGAATGACGCACATGACGAACTCGTCCACTCATCGTCAGTGGGAGATTCTTCCTGCCCTCTCGAAACTTCCTTTGAAGGCGAGAAAAGGCACAGCCCGTTTTCAGAGATGTGGCAAGACCGGGTTCTTTGCGGTCTGGGGCTGTGCCCAGTCGCGGCCAGGGCAATCCATGGGATTCAAAGCCGCAGACCTCCCAAGATGAGGGAGGTCTGTGCTACAGGGATCTGGAAGCTCAGAACTTGATCTTGGCGCTCACTAACATGGTGCGTGAATCGGTGAGAAGCGCTGCCGAGTTGGTTCCAAAGGCTGGACTAGCCATTGTCGCCACCGGGTTTTGGAAATTATTCTGATTCCACATGTTGATCAGGTCATTCCGGAGCTGAAGCTTGATTCGTTCCGAAATCGAGATGGTTTTCATGAGGGTGAAGTTCCACTGATTGAAGCCTGGACCCCGGAAGGTATTGCGGCCCAGGTTTCCGCCACCAGGCATCGAATTGGCTAGTGGAATTCCGCCTGAGGTGAGCGGCGCTACGACGATTCCGGGCCCGTTGATCGCAGTGGAGAAAGTCCGCAGATTTCCTTCTACGGTATCCTTAGTCAGAACACCACTCGCGTTGAAGTTGGGGCGTGCAGGCGTGGCACTTCCAATTCCAGCACTATCAACTCCGGTACGGATCGTGAAAGGTTGTCCAGACTGGAACTCGGTGAACCCGGAGAACTGCCACCCACCGAAAATGTGCTTGGAGAAATTCTGATAGTGCCACGGCACCTCATACGAGTAGTGAATGACAAAGCGATGCGGGCGATCAAATACCGACCGGCTCCATTCATTCCGGTAGTTGAAAAAGTTCTGCGGAATTTGCGGACTAGAATTTGTAATGTCCCCAACTCCCAGAGACTCGTCATTATCACTGAAGTTGGCGCTCCAGGTGTAATTCGTTCCCAGCAGGAGGCCATTGGACAGTTTCTTGTCAAACCGCACAAACATTGCATGGTACTCGCCCAAGGCTGCCGCTTCGATTAACGTCCGCGATCCCCAAGCCGGGTTCACACGGCGGTCTTGGACGACGGGAATGATGTTGGGATTGCCGCTGGCAATCACCGTAGCCGCCTGAGCCGGAGTCAGGATGGGCGGGTTGCCCTGACCTTGCCGGATTCCATGATAAGAACGGTTGCCCGTGTAACCCGCCTCAAAGATGTAGTTCGCCTTGAATTGCCGTTGGAACGAGAGACTCCAGAAGTGAGCAGTGGGGTTCTGAGTATCGGTTGGGCTGTTCACAAACGCTGTAGTTCGCGGGTTGAAGGGTGGGAGAGTCGCGATCTTGGGGGCCAGAGTGGGGAACAGATCCAACGGGTTGGTCGTGATGCTGGTTACCACGCGCGGATAGTTGCTCGCATTGACTGACAGGATGTTGTAGAAGAGGACATCGTAGCCCATTCCAAACCCACCCCGCCATACGGACTCTCCTTGTCCAAAGAGCTTGGCAAAGAACCCGCCTGGAAAATTGGGGCTGTAGGCAAACCCGAACCGGGGCGCCCAGTTGTTTTTATCGGGCGTGGCGTTTCGGGGCACTCCCGTCGCCGCGATCGCATCTGTGGCAGCGCCAAAGAACCCGAAGGGCACACCTGAATACTCATAACGGACCCCCAAGTTGAACGTCAGGTTGCGTGTGACTTTGAGATCATCCTGAAAGAAATAGTACTGATTGGTTTGGCGCGCATCAAACGAGGCCTCATTGACAGCCTGGTCCAGCCTCAAGGCAGAGTTGTTGATAAAGTCCGCGAGATTGCTGAAGGTCCAAGTTCCTTTTGAGTCAAAACCAGATCGGTTAAAGAGCTGGTTGCGCCGGAGGTCCACTCCAAACTTGAAGGAATGCCGGCCGTGGATGGCGGTGGCCACGTTTTGGAACTGGTAGGTGTTCTGAATTCGACCTTGAGGGAAGTTTGAAGCGCCGCCAATCGTGAAGAAGTTTGTGAGGATAACCGTTGGACTCACCGGATCGTTCTCGGGAAAATCCAGATTCCTGCGAATATAAGCACCTCGAAACTCGTTGACAAACCGGTTGCCAAAATTTCGGGTATGACTCAAAGCGTGGTTCTGGCCGTAGATGGCTTGGGATGCACTCCACTTGCTTCCGAAGCCGAGGTTACTGGTAACGTCTGGCTGATCCCGCTTGTCGAGCTGGAGTCGGTAGCTCAGGCTGTCGTTGTTGGTTAAGCGGTGGTCCACCTTGGCCTGGGTGTAGTAGAACCGGTGAGGGTTGGCCAGCGGCAAGCGGATATTTCCGACTTGAATCGGCACACCGTTGATGTTGACGTTTGTCGGCGAAGTGTAATTGGTGATCTGCCCGTGGATCTCCGGCAAAAAACTGAGGGCGTTCAGAACCGCCTGGCGGCTGGCCGCGGACTGTCCGGTCCGCAGGGGGATGGTTTGCAGCGCAGCGTATCCCGTCGGCGTGGGAATCACCGGCGAGCTTGCGTTGCCCGCACTGGGTGCTTCATCGCGGTCGTTCACCTCGAACAGGCCGAAGAAGAAGGTCTTGTCTCTATTGATGGGCCCGCCTATCGCTCCGCCACCCTGGTTCTGAATATAGAACGGAGTGCTCTTCAGCCCACTCCGTTTGTTCAGCAGCGAAAGCGGTTCCATCCAATTTGCGCGGTAGAAGTTCCAAGCCTCTCCGTGAAAAGCGTTGTTACCGCCGCGGGTGATAATGGAGATCTGGGCACCGGTGTTGCGGCCAAACTCCGCGGAGTAGGAAGTGGTTTGGATCTGGAACTCAGCCACACCTTCGGGAATGATCCTGTTGGAAGGGAGCGTAACGCTCAGGTCGTTGTTGTCGGTGCCATCCAGCAGGAAGTTGTTGTTCCGAGCCCGTTGACCGCTAGCGGCAAACTCGTTTGAACCGGGCGCCCGATTCACCGTGGGCGCCAGCAGCGCCAGCCGCGTGACATCGCGCGTATTGGCGGTGACGGCCACATTCTGGATGAAAGCCCCGTCCAACGTTCGCGAGATCGTGGCCGTCGTCTTTGCCAGTTCGACTCCAGCCGGGACACCCATAACTTCAATGATCGTTGTTTCGGCACCGAGCTTCATGGCTTGGTTGACCACAACCTCCTGTGAGGCGCCGACTTGGATGCCCTCAACCTTGCGTGTCTCAAACCCTCCGGCGGAAAACGTGACCGCATAGACGCCAGGCTCCACCGCGACGAACCGATAGAATCCCACTTCATTGGTGGTACTTTCCTGCTGGATGTTGGTGGCCTTGTTGATGACCCTTATGCGCGCACCCACGATGACCGCGCCCGAGGGATCGGAAACCGTCCCGGAGATGTAACCACGAGTCAACTGGGCATACTGAAACGACGGCAGTGCCAAGACCGCACCGATCGTAGCAAGCTGAAAAAGGACTCGTTTTGAATTTTTCATGTTTGTTCCTCCGAAATCGAGTCTTGCTGGGATGAGGCTGGTACTTTCTCCTCGCATTCGCAATCGCCCGCCCAAATCCCTTCGTCTGCGTACTGTGTGAAGGAAGTCCCTAGATTTAACGACTTAAACGAATAGAGGGCGTGCGCTCGTGTCTTGTTCAACGATGTGAGCTAATTGTAGTGCGAATTTCCGCACATGCAACGCTTTTCCGGCAGTTTCTCGCCGCCTACGTGACCACTGTGACCTCCTGTGCTGGGGCGGAGTGGCTTGCAGCAATCCGGATCGTCACGCGTGGCCGACTCCTACGAGTTGCTCCTCGCATATCAAACTCTGGACTTGAAAGACAGACTGTTGCAAGATTTCTGTACCCTTCAGAGTCGAATCCTAGACCATGCTTTGTTTCTGGAGAAAATCCTTATGGAACGAATGGCTTCGCTTGCAGTCGTTATGCTGTCGCTGGCGAGCTTGTCTTTTGGAGAGGGAAGCGAGCTGCGGTTGATGCGTCATCCGGCACTGAGCAAGACGCAGGTGGTGTTTGCTTATGCTGGCGACTTGTGGATCGCGAGCCGGGAAGGGGGCGATGCGACCCGTCTCACCGCAGGTGTGGGCAATGAGGGCAGCCCGTTCTTTTCACCGGACGGCAAGCTGGTGGCTTTTACAGGCGAGTACGATGGCAACGTCGATGTTTACACGGTGCCTGCAACTGGCGGCGTGCCCAAGAGACTCACCTATCATGCTGGAACAGACAGCCTGGCGGGCTGGACACCGGACGGCAAGCAAGTGCTGTTTGTTTCGCAACGCAATAGCTATTCAGGCCGCTTTGCACGTCTCTTCACGTTGGCGCTCGACGGAGTTTTTCCATCCGAAGTGCCGCTTCCCATGGCGTATGAGGGGGCCTATTCACCGGACGGCAAACGGCTGGCGTACACTCCCATTCCGCGCGCCTTTAGCGCCTGGAAGCGCTACCGCGGTGGTATGACGTCGCCCATCTGGATTGCCGATCTTTCCGATTCCAGCGTCCAGGCCATTCCGCGTGACAATTCGAACGACTTCAACCCCATGTGGGTGGGCGACAAGGTTTTCTTCTTATCGGATCGGAACGGCCCCGTCACGCTATTTGCCTACGACACCAAGAGCCGCAAGGTGGCTCCGGCCTTTGCCCACAACGGCCTCGATATCAAGTCGGCGGCTGCCGGACCCGACGCGATTGTCTACGAGCAGTTCGGATCGTTGCACCTTTTCGACTGGAAATCGGGCAAGTCCAAGACGGTGCCTGTCCGCATCCATGCCGACATGCTGGGTGTGCGTTCCAAATTCGAGAAGGTGTCCAGCCGTATCACGAACGCCACCATTTCCCCCACGGGTGCCCGCGCTGTTTTCGAAGCTCGCGGCGAGATTCTCACCGTACCTGCTGAGAAGGGAGATGTTCGCAACCTGACTCGCTCTGCCGGTGTGGCGGAACGCGACCCCTCCTGGTCGCCGGATGGGAAGTGGATCGCTTATTTCTCCGACGAGTCTGGAGAATATGCGCTGCACCTGCGCGACCAGAAAGGACTGGGCGAAGTGAAGAAGATTGTTTTGGGCAGTCCGGCCTCGTTCTTCTATTCGCCGCAGTGGTCGCCGGATAGCAAGAAGATTGCTTATTCCGACAAGCGGCTCAATATCTGGTACGTCGACATCGAGAAAGCCGCGCCGGTGAAAGTAGACACATTGATCCGTGGCGCTGGGCTGAATCCGTCCTGGTCGCCAGACAGCCGCTGGATCGCTTACACCAAGCCCTTGAAGTCGTGGTACAGCGCGGTCTTCATTTACTCGGTGGAGGACGGCAAGGCTAGCCAGATCACCGACGGTCTGAGTGATGCAGGCCACGCCGTCTTCGACGCCAGCGGCAAGTACCTTTACTTCACCGCCAGCACCGACATTGGCCCCCGCGTCTTTGGCTTCGATATGTCGAGTTATCCGCATCGGCCCACTCGCAGCGTTTACATCTGCGTTTTGAAGAAAGATCTTCCTTCTCCATTGGCCCCGGAAAGTGACGAGGAGAAGTCGGCTGACGAGAAGCAGGATGAAAAGAAGGACGACAAGAGCAGCGACAAGCCGGCCGAGGGAACCGAAGCGAAGAATGATGGAGAAAAGACTGAGGTCCAGGTTGAGAAGAAAGCCGACGCTGCCAGCAAACCGGGCGAGAAGAAGACGCCACCCAAAGTCGAGGTGGACTTTGACAACATCAGCCAGCGCATCCTGGCGCTGCCGATTCCCGCCCGCGATTACGTGGCGCTGGCCGCCGGGAAAGCGAACCTGCTCTTTGTAGCCGAGAGGCCGGCAGATTCAGGTTCAGGTCCGGGTGGCACCACGCTCCACAAATTCGATCTGGAAAAAAGGAAGCTCGACAAGGTGCTCGACCGGATCAATGGGTTTGAACTTTCGGCCAACGGCGAGAAGATGCTCTACCGTCAAGATCAGAACTGGTTCATTATTTCGGCGTCACAGCCGGTGAAGCCGGGCGAAGGCAAGCTGAAAACCGATGAGATGGAGGTGTTTGTCGATCCTCGTGAAGAGTGGAAGCAGATGTACCGCGAGACCTGGCGCATTGAGCGCGATTTCTTCTACGACCCGAATCACCATGGTCTCGATCTGGAAGCGACGGCGAAGAAGTATGAGCGTTACGTGGACGCGCTGATGCATCGCGCCGATTTGAATTACCTGTTTCAAGAGATGTTGGGCGAACTGTCGGTGGGGCACCTCTATGTCGGAGGGGGCGATGTTCCCGATCCCCGGCGGGTTGCGAGTGGATTGCTGGGGGCCGACTATAAGATCGAGAATGGCCGCTACCGCTTTGCGAAAGTCTATAACGGTGAAAACTGGAACCCGCAGCTGCGCGCGCCACTCACCCAGCCGGGCGTCAACGTCGTTGCGGGTGAGTACCTTCTGGCCGTGAACGGCCGCAACTTAGCTGCTACTGACAATGTCTATCAGTTCTTTGAAGCCACGGCTAACAAGCAGGTGGTGCTGCGCGTGGGATCGAACCCGGACGGCACGGGCAGCCGCGAGGTGACGGTGGTGCCAGTCGCCGCCGACATCCCGCTGCGGAACCTGGCCTGGGTGGAGGAGACCCGCCGCAAGGTGGACCAGGTTAGCGGAGGCAAGCTGGCCTATGTCTATCTGCCCGACACGGCCCAGGGTGGCTACACCTTTTTCAATCGCTACTTTTTCTCGCAAACTGACAAGGAAGGCGTGGTCGTTGATGAGCGCTTTAACAGCGGCGGCCATTCTGCCGACTACATCATCGATTATCTGCGCAAGCCATTGATGAGCTACTGGGCCGTCCGTGACGGCGAAGATTTCCGTGCGCCGTTTGGAACGATTCCGGGTCCGAAAGCGATGCTTGTGAACCAATACTCAGGATCAGGTGGCGACTTGATGCCGTGGATGTTTCGCCGCGCCGGCGTAGGACCCTTGATCGGAAAACGCACCTGGGGAGGATTGGTGGGCATCGGCGGATATCCGACCCTGATTGACGGAGGCTCGGTAACGGCGCCGCATTTTGCGTTCTATAGCCCTGAGGGAAAGTGGGAAGTTGAGAATCACGGCGTCGATCCGGACATCGAGGTCGAGTTTGACCCCAAAGCCTGGCGGGAAGGTCGTGATCCCCAGCTCGACAAAGCCGTCGAGTGGCTGCAGCAGGAATTGAAGCGAAAGCCCGTGAAGAAGCCTGAGCGTCCGCCGTACCCGAATTACCACAACCGGGAGATCACGAAGGGCAAGTAGGCGGCGGAGTTGATCGAGTTGGAATGGTAAAGGGGATGAACCGCCAAGACGCCCTTCCAAGTTTGAACCGCAAAGAACGCAAAGATCGCAAAGAGATGAATTGCGAAGGACGCGAAGAGATAGATGGTTGGTCCCGGCTTATTGTCGGAAAATGCGCTGCCAGGTTCCTATGCCCATGTTTTGCGGAATCCTTCTTTGCGATGTTTGCGTTCTTGGCGGCTCAAACTGGGTGACTAACTGTAATATGACGATTCAGGTTGCTGCCCATTTCTTGAGAACCTCGTCGATCTCACCCTTAACCGTGCCGCGTGCTTCGGTGCGATCAAAACCTCGCGAAAGCAACCTGTCGTAGTCCGTCTCACGATGGCGAATATGGGCTATGACGGCCAGCCGAACGGCTCCTTCCTCGAAAGCCTTGGCCGAAGCAGACCGGCCAACCCTGCCGCTGTACTTCCGGCAGGCATGTTCGGCGATCTCAGCCTCCCGTCCTTTTGGGCAGTGGGGAAAGATTTCACGGAGCCGGGCTGCGAAGCGCATTAGGTACGCCTGGTCCATTTCCAACCGGCGCTCGGCTTCGCGCAATCGGCGGCGTTCCCGCACGTCGCTATCAGCCAAACATTCCTGCTCTGCTTGTCGCAATGCCGTCTCTTCGATCAGAAGGCCCTGTCGCTCGAAGCGCTTTCGCGACCGACTCCACTGCAGAACGACCGCTGACAGGGTTGAATGCGAGCGCGCCCTTCGTGTCAGTGCGGTGTCTCCTCGGGGCAGAAAGATCAAGTGATCCAGATCGGCACAAGAAAGGCAGAAGGCTTTCTTATCCGCGTTCAGCTGTATCCATGCCTTCCGTCCCAGATTCTCGTGGCATTCGTCACAAAGCGATTCCCGCGAGGAGATAAAGACAGCGAGTTCGTCTTTTCGTTCCATTGTTTTCATGGCCGAGGGTGGTCGAGCCCTAACCTTCACGTGCCTTTTTGCCGCAGCGGGTTGATCTGCTCGAAGAGAAACAGCCCCGACTGCCTGGTGCCACCAACTCCAAATCGCCAGCACTGTCAATGTCTAGAACTGGGATCTGCAGGGTCCAAGAGGCGGCCAGACAAAACCCCGAATCGCGATCCAAGTTGAAAAACTGACAGCGAGCCAAATTTATCAGCGTGCTTGTGAGCCGTGGCCGCTCGAACTCAGTGATGCCGTATCGGAGCAAGCAAGATTCGCACAACGTCGAGGATCATAGCCCCGGGTCTGGTTGACAAATACCAGACCCGGTCAAAGCCAGGGGGCTTCAGCAGAGCTATCTTGCGATAGCTCAGAATGTCTCGGTACATTTCATGTTGCCATGCGGGAACTCCATCGCGTCCCGCAATCGTGGCGCGGGCGATATGCAGAAGACCTTTCCATCTCGAGCTGTGCCGACGAAGTGCTTCGAGAATATGACCAGGCACTGGAGTGCTGAAGAGTTCAACGGCGAATGAAAGCGTTCGAAAGACTGGTGTGACAGCAGAAAACTGAGCTGCCCTCATTGGCATTTGTTCCCAGTCGTCTTCTTTTGAGAAATGTGTCCGGACCAATCGGTCAATGTCAATCAGTTGGTAGACCTGTCCGGCGATGTCGGAACTAATCCAAAGATGGATGCTCGTGTGGATTAAAGAATCGATTGGGTCCAGCAGGAACGCCTGTTTGAATGCCGAGCTGGGGCGAACCCGCTCCCACAGCTTGCGTGGGTCGATCTGGACCGGCGCCAGGAGAGGCGCCAGGCTGTGATGGAGCTCAAAGTTCAGGCCCGCGCCATCGGTGAAAGGAGGCAGGTGATGGTGCTGCGCGGGAGGTTCTGCAACATCAGCTTCTCCAAAGCCAGCCCCTGAAAGCAGCGACGACGCTCGCTCAAGTTCCTCAGTCTTGACTAACAAGTCGATATCCCCGATTACCCGCTCGCCGGAATCCTCGTAACAATCGTAGACATGCGCAATCCCCTTTAGCAAAACGGCTCCGATCTTGCCCGAATCTAGCACCTCCAGAACGCGTGTCGTCAAACTCGCACAAGCGATATTGTTTCCCAGGTTTCGGTAATACGCGGCCTTAAGCTTCTCACGGCAAGACGAGTCAACTTGCTTCAGTAGATCACGAGCCAGAAGGCCCCGATAAAGCAGAGGGAGCAGCCGCAACGGGGCGGCTGAGTTGAAGAGATCGTCCCAGTTTGATATCTGGCACAGCAGACCCAGAACCTCCCGCTGCGAGGCGCCGCGGCAAAAGGCCCTGACTAACTGAACGCTAAGACCGGCCATTGCGGACGAGTTGGCTCATCAATTCACAGGTTGGCCCCAGTTCCCCGGCTTGGAGGCGATAGCAATCGGCAGACTCAACGAGTTTTGCGAGTATCTCGATGCCACGTTCTCGGAAGTTCAGAAAGTTGAGGGAATGCTTGTTCAAATTGAATGCCGCCTCAGCCTTCGAAATCGGCGTCAGTAGGGGCTGCGCTTGCGGTGAATAATTTGGGAATACGATGTAGTCAATCTGACCTGGTGTGGCGACCGGGTTCTCGCGGATCAGCCACGGGTCGAGGAAAGCGACTGGTCCCTTGCGCTTCTTGATCCAACGTGAATCGAAATTCAGGCCTGGGCAGAAGTTCTGGAGAATGGGGATCGATCCTTCCTTGACACAAAAAGCCTTTGGGTAGGGATAGACTAGCAGGGTTTTGGGATCAATCAGCGCAAACTCATCTGAAAAATAGTCGGCGCCCCGGATAACAAGGCCTGCTGAAAGGGTCGTCTTGCCGCTGCCAGGCGAGGCAGGGAAAAGAATCGTTTTCCCGTCGAGCTTCACCAGTGACGCGTGGATCTGCAGATATTGTGTGTGGTAGAGCGCAATGTGCCAGTTGAGCGCCCACTCCAGATTCGGCAGGACTTCCTGCTCTCCAGTTGCAAAGAGCACTCCTTCTTCGTTGCCCCGAATCTCGTATTGTGCACCTTTCCACCAGCGCTTCCAATGGTGGCGGATGCGCAACGCCAGCGCTTCTCCTTCCGGCTCTGCAATTTGGTAACGCTTGTACAACTTGAGATACTCATTACGGAATCGTTCAATCGGAGATTCCAAAGACACGCCAATCACGCCAATCCTAAAATGTAAGAGATCCGGATAGGACTTGCGAGAACTACCCGAAGCAGTCGGCATCACTAGGCCTGATAATTTAGCAAGGCGAGTTTCTCCAGAGAAGAAAAAACCTGGGCGACATCACGGTGAGAAATGTTGGCGGGAACTTGAAATGTGTCCTGGTAAGACGCGACGATCTCATCGGCAGAGGTCAGTCCGTTGCAGGATAAATAAACCAATGATGCTGTCTGATTCAAACGGTGGGTTACGTTCGTGAGCGGATCGAAAAGAATGACTTCACCATCTAATTCTCTGCAAACGACATCTTTGCGGCGAGATGGAAAGGCATGTTCTGTCATGAGAGATCTTCAACTCCGCCGCACCTGAGCAGGACTATGCTGGGGCTTCGGTTGTGCCACTTGGGCTGGCGCAGGAAGCACACGACATTTGCTGCGCGTTCAGCCGTTTGGACTGAAGTGAGACGATCACAGGCACCGAATAAGCCAGCGTCTTGCCCGTGCGCCTTAAGAACTCGCGCCGATCTCGCATCGGCTGATCGATCGAGTTGCTATTTTTCTTTTCCATGGTTCCTCCTGGGGAAGACGAAGAGCGGAGATAGACTAAGGCAATCTGGATCAACTACACAACAGCAATTTCTCTTCCTGAATTGAAATTTACGATCGAGAGTCGGAACATAAACTGACAATTCGATGTAAGCTACTGATTTCATGATTCTTGATAGGCGATATTCTCACTTGCGCTCCTGCTCAACCCAAGTCATAGATTGGTACTCGCTGTAGCAGCCTTCCAAAAGGGGCAAAAAAGAAGCACTCTTTGGAATCTCGGTTCACTTTTCTGCCGTCCCATTAGATGCGTCACGAGCCTCCCTTTTGCCGCTGCGGGTTGACCTGTTCAAAGAGAAACAGCCCCGATTTGCCTGGCGCCACCAAATCCAAATCGCCATCGCCGTCGATGTCCAGAACTGGGATTTGCATGCCCCCACCGACCTTCGACCCATAGTCGATCACATGCTTCACAAAGCTGCCGTCGCCGGCTGAGCGATACCAGTAAAGCCCCAGGAGTTCGTAGGCTCCGGGATCGATGTCATGTGCTAAGTAGCGCTTACCCGTGATGATATCAAGTTTTCCATCATGATCGAGGTCGGCGAGCGTGACGGCGTGTGCCTGCGACCAGCTATCGTCAAGCGTGTGTGCCTTCCATTTCCCGCCGAGGTTTTCCAGCCAGAAGACACCGTATTGGTGGCCCGCTCCGTAAACGACATCCGTCCTCCCATCGCCATTCACATCGTGGGCATAGATCGGGCTGCATTGGCCTCGCGGGGGAAGCAGTTGAAAATCTGGATGAAACATCCAGGTGCCGGCCCGCGGGTTTGCAGGTGCCTCGAACCATCCCTTGGCCGTAAGAATGTCGGGACGGCCATCACCGTTCAGGTCGCCGGCTCCAACACCATGCAACCCCTTTGCCTCAGGAACCCGGCCTACGGCATGGCGAACCCATTCTCCCTTGGCAGACAGCTCATTCCGCTCCCACCAGGCGATTTCAGGACTGCTACCGTAGTTGGGCAAGAACTCCTGCGCCTTGCGGTCGCCATCGATGTCAACCATGACCATCAATTCATAGTTGAAACCGCTTTCGATGACATGCTCCTTCCAGAGCGTGTTTGACAACTCGCCATCGTGCCGTCGCGGATTCTCATACCAGGCCATTTGCTTGCTGAACCAGGCGCAGGTCACGATGTCCACGTAGCCGTCGCCGTTCACATCCAACGGATGGTTGCTGAAATCGTCAATGTAACCGTTAGCAAATGGAATTTCGCGCATCCGGTGCTTTTTCCATTCAGGAGCTTCGTACCAGTTTTCCCCGCTGACAATATCCAGACGGCCATCTTTGTTGATGTCGGCGACCGTGGCGGCTTCATTGGCCCCGGCGTCGAGCAGATGCTTCTGGAACACCGGCCAGCGAGGAGCGTCGTTGGTGGAGACAACTGCCGCCGAAGCCAGAAGCATCGCGGCAAACAGCAAGAGGGCGCAAAACTTTTTCATGGATTCACCTGTGTAGTAGAGAAATGAATAAGGAGGGGCCACCCGCAATTGGTCTCAACTCTTGGTGAGCCCAAACGTTCGCAGGAGCTCCTACTATGCGGCTCCATTCGTCATTCCGGCGAAAGCCGGAATCAATCAAGTGGATGAACAAGCCTGGATTCCGGCTTTCGCGGGAATGACCTCCGATTCTAGGATTCTAGCTCGCGCAACGGGACCAGTCCCTTTCTCCCCCCCTTGCGAAGCGAGTAAGGGGGAGATCAAGAGGGGGTCTTCGTCCTTTCCGCCCACGGGCCGCAATGAACTTGTCTCACACCTGATACCCCTTCGCCAACTCTTGAAAGGCTCGCACTTGCTCTTCCTGCCAGCGCCGGTCGAGCCTCAGTTCTCCACCCATCAGTGCGGCCACAGTTGGCGCCATCGCAACGGCTGCGCGCGCATTGAGGAACAAGGCTCGCGTGCGCCGCGCCAGTGCGTCCTCCACCGTGCGTGCCATTTCAAACCGTGCCGCCCAGAGGACTTCGGCGCCGCAGTAGGGGAGCGCGGGATGCAGCCTTTCGCCCAGCCTTTCGTCCGAACGTATCAAGTCCTGGATCGCCGGTGCATCGGCGCCATAGACAGCCAGGTGGCCAAACTTGTCAGCGTGCTTGTGAAAGCCATGAATGTTGAGATGGGCGGTGACACAGGGTTTTTCGGGAAGTCTTGCGAGCGTGGCAGCCTGGTTTACGCAATCCTCAGCCATGTGACGGTAGGTGGTCCATTTGCCGCCCGTAATCGTGAGCAGGCCGCTGGAATCGATCTGGATGGTGTGATCACGCGAGAGGGAGGCGGTGTTTCTCGCATCACCCGAGCGAACCAGCGGACGGATGCCGGCAAACGCGCTCAGTACATCACTGCGTCGCGGGGCTTTGTGCAGATACTCTGCCGCCGTGGTCAAAATAAATTCGATCTCGGCTTCGAACGGCACCGGTTCCAGTATCGGGCTGGAGACAGGCGTATCCGTGGTCCCCACCAGCGTATGGCCGTGCCACGGGATTGCGAACAAGACGCGACCATCGCTGGTGTGCGGCACCATGATGGCACTGTTGCCAGGCAGGAAGGAGCGGTCGAACACCAGATGAATGCCCTGGCTGGGAGCGATGAGCGGCGCCGCGTCAGGGTGTGCCAGCTGCCTGACACGATCGCAGAAAGCGCCCGTGGCATTGATGACAACCTTGGCGGGGGCTCGAAATGTGTCACCGCTTTCCAAGTCTTTTGCCTCGACCCCATCCAGAAACTCGTCATCACTGTGCGTCAGCCCGGTCACCTGTGCATAGTTGAGAAGTGTGGCACCTTGCTCGGCTGCCGTGGCCACCAGATTGATGAGCAGCCGTGTATCGTCAAACTGGCCATCGTAGTACACCACGCCGCCGCGCAGGCCTTCCGTCTTGATGGTCGGCAGCCGCTCCAGCGTTTCTTCTCTGGAAAGGACTTGCGACGGGCCGAATCCATATTTGCCGGCCAGTAAGTTGTAGACCTTCAGGCCGAGGCCATAAAACGGCGCCTCCCACCAGTCGTAGTTGGGAACCACGAATCCCAGATCGCGCACGAGGTGCGGAGCGTTCTGCCGCAGCAAGCCGCGCTCTTTGAGCGCTTCCATCACCAGCGAAATGTTGCCTTGCTCCAGGTAGCGCACGCCGCCATGCACCAGTTTCGTGCTGCGGCTGGAAGTCCCTTTGCCGAAATCGTTCTGCTCGAGGAGCAGAGCATCGTAGCCGCGTGAAGAGGCATCCACGGCGATTCCCGCGCCGGTTGCGCCGCCGCCAATAATAACCATGTCCCACGGCTCGCTTTGCGCCGAGACGCGGCTGAGCATTTCCGGGCGGTTCATGAGTCTTGCCGGCCCTCCCAATTTCGGGAGCGCTCCAGCGCGCGATTCCACTGTTCGCGCAACTGGCGCACTTGAGAGGAAGGCATCTGCGGCTCGAACCGCCGCTCCACCTTCCACTGCGCCGCCACTTCCTGGGGGCTCTTCCAGAAACCCACCGCCAGACCTGCCAGATAAGCGGCGCCCAACGCGGTCGTCTCCGTAACGGCCGGCCGGACGACAGGAACGCCCAGCAGGTCGGCCTGAAACTGCATGAGCAAATTGTTCATGGCGGCGCCGCCGTCCACCCGCAACTCGGCGAGCTGAATACTGGCGTCGGCGTGCATGGCGTCCAACAGATCGGCGACTTGATACGCAATGCCTTCCAGCGCCGCGCGCGCCAGGTGGGCCGCCGTCGTGCCACGTGTTATGCCAGCCAGGATGCCACGGGCGTAAGGATCCCAGTGCGGTGCGCCCAGACCTGCAAAGGCAGGGACGAGATAGACGCCGCCGTTGTCAGGCACCGAGGCTGCCAGGGCTTCGATCTCGGAAGCAGAACGGACGATGCGGAGCCCGTCACGCAGCCACTGGACCACGGCGCCACCAATGAAGACGCTGCCTTCCAGGGCATATTCGGTGCGCTCGCCAATCTTCCAGGCAACCGTCGTCAGCAGCCGGTTGCGCGACGCCACAGCCTTCTCACCCGTGTTCTGCAGCATGAAGCAGCCGGTGCCATAGGTGTTCTTGGTCAACCCGGGCGCGACGCAGGTTTGACCAAACAGCGCGGCTTGCTGATCGCCGGCAATGCCACCCAACGGAACCTGCTCCAGACCCAAGGAGGTACTGATGTCGCCGTATAGCTCACTGGAAGAGCGCACTTCAGGGAGCAGCCCCGCGGGAATGTTAAACAGGCGCAGAATCTCCTCGTCCCATTTCCCGGTGTGAATGTTGTACAGCATGGTTCGCGAGGCGTTACTGGCATCCGTGAGGTGCTTCTTTCCGCTGGTCAAATTCCAAACCAGCCAGCTATCCACGGTGCCGAAAGCCAGCTTTCCAGCCTCGGCCCGCTGCCGCGCACCCGGAACATTGTCCAGAATCCAGGCGATCTTGCTGCCCGAGAAGTAGGCGTCAATGAGCAGACCTGTGCGCTGCTGAATCATCGGCTCGCAGCCATCTGCCTTGAGCTGATCGCAGAAGCCTGCCGTGCGACGATCCTGCCAGACGATGGCATTGTAGACAGGGTGGCCCGTTTCACGGTCCCAGACGATGGTGGTTTCGCGCTGGTTCGTGATACCCACGGCAGCGATGTCTCGCGGGCGCAAGCTTGCCTTTCCAAGCGCCTCCACGGCCACGCTGATCTGTGAGCTCCAAATCTCTCCCGGCCGATGCTCCACCCAACCAGTCTTGGGAAAGATCTGTTCGAACTCGCGCTGAGCCACTTCGACAATAGCGCCATCATGGTTAAACAGGATTGCTCGCGAACTGGTCGTTCCCTGATCGAGCGCCAGGATGTAGGCCATAAGAACCTCCAGTTGGACGGTTGTCGATCTTAGTACGGCGGACAGAATTAGCAAATGAAAAGTCGGGCACGTCCAAGTCCCCCCTTCGGCGCTTAGGGCCAACACTTGAAAAAAATGTTTTCGATGTTGGCCGACAGGAAAAAGTCCAAGATGTAGGGTGCGTCGAGCTTTCCGACGCACCGCTTGCATTGTTGCTCGGCAATGGTGCGTTGAAAAGCGCAACGCACCCTACTGTATTGTCCGACTGCCCGAAGGGCCACGTTTTCAGCGCTGCGTCGTTGAAAACGCTTAGATTCTTACCATTAAAATGCTTTACAGAACCAGTACAACAGCTTCTCAAGGGACCCGTCAAAGGGCTTGGCGAGCCTGTTTCGAGCCAGCGCAAGGACGTGTAACGTTAGGAGAAAGTC
>Ga0163150_10001608_pt1 | contig 37480 bp, 43 predicted proteins | sample OliLakLV19P2IB_FD_148628 | JGI IMG/M metagenome (GOLD analysis project Ga0163150, IMG submission 148628) | Freshwater microbial mat bacterial communities from Lake Vanda, McMurdo Dry Valleys, Antarctica - Oligotrophic Lake LV.19.P2.IB | ecosystem: Environmental > Aquatic > Freshwater > Lake >... | reverse complement strand
CGAGATGGCGATGTCGGGGGGCCGCGTTCTCCATCATTATGGTGAGCTCGCCGGTCTCCTTGTTGCCGCCGATGACGGCGGTGGCGATGAGCGCCGGCTTGTTCTTGTTCGGGAAGCGCTGCTCGGGCGGCAGCTCCGGCCACTTCTTCCAGTTCAGCTTGGGGTAACGCGCCATCGCGCCATCCACGCTGTGCCCGATGCCCGTGTGCGCTGACATCATGACCATCTTGCCGTCTCCGTGAGTCAAAACCTGGCTCGGGGTTCGATCTTTGCCATAACTCTCCCTCAACTCAAAAGTCAAAGCAATCTGATACACTAGGGATATGAAGAAGCTACTTCTTATCGACTCGCACGCTCTCATTCACCGCATGTTTCATGCGATGGCGCCTTTGACGGGACCAAAAGGGGAGCCGGTGGGAGCGCTCTATGGCCTTGCGAAGCTGCTCCTCAAAATTAAGACCGAGCTCAATCCCGACTATATCGCCGCCTGTGCCGACCGCCCCGAGCCGACATTCCGGAAGGAGCAGTACAAGGAGTACAAGGCGACTCGCAAGCCGACCGATCCCGATCTTATTCCGCAGATAATTAAGATGCGTGAGATTTTTGATTGGTTTAAGATCCGCATGTTTGAGCTCTCCGGGTTTGAAGCGGACGACCTCATCGGCACGCTCGCGGTGAAGCTCAAGGAGGAGCCGGATCTCCAGATCATTATTCTCACTGGCGATCGTGACCTGCTTCAGCTAGTGGATGGCGACAAGGTCGTGGTGGACCTGCTCGTGAGCGGGGACCAGCGCACCATGCTCATGAATGAAGAAGCGGTGAAAGAGAAGTATGGCCTCAAACCGCTGCAAATAATCGATCTCAAGGGGCTCATTGGCGACGCGTCGGATAATATCCCGGGGGTGATGGGCATTGGAGAGAAGACCGCGACCCCTCTCTTGCAGGAGTTCGAAACCGTTGCCGGCGTTTATGAGAACCTTATGATTATTAATCCGAAGGTCGTGAAGAAGCTTGAAGGCAAGGAGGAGATCGCGAAACTCTCGCGGGATCTCGCCACGATTCGCACGAACGCTCCTATTTTCCTCGACTCGCTGCAGGATGTTAAAGCCTTTCCGCTTGATAAGGCGGCGCTCACGGCGCACTTCAGCGGACTTGGCTTCGTGAGCCTCATCAGGCAACTAGAGGAAAATCCTAAACACTAAGTTCTAAGCTCTAGATAAATTACAATAAACAAAAATAAAGTTTCGAAAATTGGAACTTATATTTTTGGATATTATCTAGGGTTTAGGTATTAGAAATTAGGATTTTTTATGTGGTAACATAAAGACATGGCTTCGTTTGCTCAGTACAAAAAGATGCCGGAGATGCGGGTGTTTTGGATTTTCATCGCCCTGCTCTTTCTCTCGCTCGCGGTGACTCTCGTCTACGTACCGGTATTTTGGAAGGCGGTGAGTATCGTCATCTTTTTGGCCGCGGCTGCCGTCATCTTTGTCGGCAGCGTGAAAACGGCGCGGGCTAATTTTGAAACAAAGCTTGAAAAGGGCCTCCTCGACACGACCATCGGCTCACTGCAGGATGCCGTCATCGCCTTTGATGAGCAGTACGCGATACTTATTTTTAACAAGAGCGCCGAACAGCTTTTTGGTTTCAAGGCTGCAGATGTGCTGGGCAAAAAGTTCGACCTCGCCACACTCCAGAAGGAGCCGCGATATGCGTTGCTTTCCCAGATACTGTATCCATCTCTGGCGCCCATGATGGTAGAGCGCTCCGAGCCGGGTGAGGGGCTGCACGTGGTGGATATCACCTTTGAGAATCCGTATCTCGAGCTTCGGGTTGTTACGGTTCCGATGGTCGGCGCGGATGGTAGCGAGGCAGGAACGATCAAGGTGGTGCGCGACATGACGCGGCAGACTCAGCTTTTGAAATCCAAAAACGAGTTCATTACCGTGGCGAGCCACCAGCTGCGCACGCCGCTGACCGCTATTAACTGGGTCTTCCAGGAGGTAATTCGTGTTGGCATCACCGATGCGGAGCGCAGTGACTTGCTCAAGACGGGTGCCGCTGCGACGAGTAAGCTTTCGAAGATCGTCAACGACTTCCTCGACATCGCAAAGATCGAAGAGGGGAAGTTCGGTTATCAGTACCAGGAAACCGACATTATCCCGTTCATTCAGCGCGCGGTGGAGGCGGCTCAGCTGCTGGCGAAGCAGTATCACATCAGCGTCTTTTTCGAGAAGCCAAAAGGGGAACTCAAGGTGCCTATTGATGTTCAGAAGATCGGTATTGTGCTTTCGAATCTTATTGATAACGCGATTAAGTACAACGTGGAGAGCGGGAGCGTCACTGTTCGTATCCATCCAATTGAGGGCAAGCAGTATGTTGAGATTTCAGTTGAAGACACGGGTGTCGGTGTCTCGCCAGAGGATATCAACAAGCTTTTCACGAAGTTCTTCCGCGCCGAGAGTACGATGAAGCTCGCCACCGAAGGCTCTGGCCTCGGTCTTTATCTCGTTAAAAACATCATCGAACAGCACGGGGGCAAGATCCGCGCTGAGAGCACCCTTGGCCGTGGGACGAAAATCGTCTTTGTTCTCCCGACTGACATCACATTAGTGCCGAAGCAGGAGGCGCAGGCGGGGATGGGGGCATAACCTGCGAGAACTTGAGTAGTTGTTAGGCGACTACCCCGCCCTCTAAGCAGAATGAAAGCGCATAGAGGGCGGGGTGTTTATATTGTGGCTATATTCTTACGCTTCACTTAGAATCTAGATAATATTGGCATGCCTGAACTCCCTGAGGTGGAAACGGTCGTTCGCGACCTTAATAAGAAGGTGAGGGGCGCCGTCATCACGGGCGTCTGGTTTGATTGGCCGAAATTGATAAAACACTCGAGTGCTCCGGCGAGCCGGGAGTTTCATCCGACCGCGAGTCGCGACTTCGTTTCATTTGTCACTGGCGAAAAGATCGTTGCTATCCAAAGGATAGCAAAGAATATTATCATTCATCTTTCGCGCAATAAGACGCTCCTTATCCATCAAAAGATGACTGGGCATCTTTTGATTGGGAAGTGGGAGATTCGCGGTGGGAAGGTGTTACCGATTGCTCCGAAAGCGATAGTTGAAGATTCTTATAATGGCTATATCCACCTCATCCTCTATCTCGATGATGGAAGAATGCTTGCGCTTTCGGATGTAAGAAAGTTCGCTAAAGTTATTGCCGGTACAAAAGATGAGATAATGGGACTTTCGGAACTGACTAATCTGGGGCCTGATGCGCTAGACTCCAAGCTTACCTCGGCAGGGTTCTATTCGCTTATTCGTACGAATGGGCGAACGATAAAACAGGTGCTTATGGATCCGAATGTCATCGCGGGTATCGGGAACATCTATTCGGACGATATCTTGTGGCGCGCGAAGGTGCACCCGCTTACGCGGGCAAATCGTATAAAGCCGGCGGAGATGAAAGCAATCTATACTGCTATGCGCACTATATTGGCGAAGGCGGTAGAGCTTCGAGGAACCTCGACGAGCGACTTCCGTGACACCGCCGGCCTTGAAGGTGGGTACACCGGCCAACGCCTTGTGTATGGGCGAGAGGGCGTGCCGTGTAAACGTTGCCAAACCCCCATCAAAAGGATTAAAGTAGGAGAGAGGTCAGCGCACTTCTGCCCCCGCTGCCAGCAGATATGAAAAAGAAAACGAAGACAAAGTACATTTTTGTTGCCGGAGGCGTCATGAGCGGCGTCGGCAAGGGCATCGCTGCCAGTTCAATAGCCAAGATCTTACAGTCGCGGGGCCTTTCGGTCACCGCGATTAAAATTGACCCTTATGTAAACGTGGATGCCGGAACGATGAATCCGACCGAACACGGCGAGGTGTTCGTGCTCAAAGACGGAATGGAGTGCGACCAGGACATGGGAAACTATGAGCGCTTCCTCGACACCGATCTCTCGAGTCTCAACTATATGACGACGGGGAGCGTCTATCTCTCGGTCATCGGAAAGGAGCGTAACTTGGAGTACGGGGGCAGCTGCGTCTCGGTGGTTCCTGGCGTTCCGAACGAGGTTATTGAAAAAATGGATCGTGCGGCGAAAGCGGAGAAGGCAGCTGTGGTGGTTGTGGAGGTCGGCGGCACGGTGGGTGAGTACGAAAACATCCTTTTCCTTGAAGCCTATCGTTCGCTCAAGTTCAAAAATCCGGAGGATACGCTCTTTGTGCTTGTGAGCTTCTTGCCGCTTCAGAAAGATGGCGAGCTCAAGAGTAAGCCGACTCAGCATGCGGTGCGCGCGGTCAACTCTGCCGGTATCTTGCCGGATATCATTCTCGCCCGCGCCGTCGTCTCGCTCGACAAAGAGCGCAAGCGCAAAATAGCGCTCAACTGTAACGTGCGTGAGCAGGATGTTATCTCGGCGCCGGATGTTTCAAGTATTTATGAGGTGCCGCTCAATTTTGAAAAAGACGGTCTCGGTGATTTAATCGTTGAAAAACTTCGTCTACCGAAGCGCAAGACGGATATGGCGGAGTGGAAGGCGTTCGTAAATCGTATTCATACGGTCAAAAAGCCAGTAAAAATCGGTATTGTGGGCAAGTACTTCTCGGCCGGGGCGTTTATCCTTGCGGACTCTTATATATCGGTTATCGAAGCGGTTAAACACGCGAGCTATAATCTTAAGCTCAAACCGCAGATCGAGTGGCTGAGTTCTGGCGAGTTCGAAGAGAAGAAGAATTTGAAGAAGCTCGACGCCTACCAAGGCATTATCGTCCCGGGAGGGTTCGGCAGCCGTGGCATTGAGGGGAAGATAAACGTCATCGAGTACTGTCGCAAGAATAAAATCCCGTATCTCGGCCTCTGCTACGGCATGCAGTTGCAGGTAGTAGAGTTCGCTCGCCACGTGGCGGGAATGAGCGGTGCCCACACGACCGAAGTGGACAGTGAGACGAAGTACCCGGTCATCGACATTATGCCGGAGCAAAAGGAGATCATTTCGGAGAAGCGTTATGGTGGGACGATGCGTCTTGGTAATTATATCGAGGTGATCAAGCCGAATACGATTGCAATGAAGGCGTATGGCGCCAAAGAGGTTGTCGAGCGCCACCGGCATCGCTATGAGGTCAATCCCGAGCTTGTCGGCCAGATCGAAGGAAAAGGCTTGGTCTTTTCTGGTAAGTCGCCAGATGGACGACTGATGGAGATAGCGGAGCTTCCTGAGAAAGAGCACCCGTTTTTCGTCGGCACCCAGGCGCATCCGGAGTTTCTGAGTCGTCCACTTCGTCCGCACCCGCTGTTCTCGGCGTTTATAAGAGCCGCCTCGAAAAGAACTAACAACTAACAATAAACAACTTACAACAAGGGCCGAATCGGGGGAGCCCCCCCTGTTGTTCGTCGTCAGTTGTGGGTTGTAAGTTAATCCCATGCTCTTCTACCTCTACGGTCCCGACTCGTATCGGCGCAATCAGGTACTGCGCGATACGATTCTTGCGGGCTACCAAAAAAAGCATTCCGGTTTGAGTGTGCAGGAGTTCTCGTTCGAGAACGACGAAGCACTTGAAGCACTTACTGCGTTTCTCTCTTCAAATTCGCTTTTTGATACGACCAAGCTGGCGATCATCACCGAGCCGGAAGAGGGGAAGCCGAAGCCACTCGCCAACCTTCTTAATGAGTTCGTTGAGGATAAAAATAAGACGATCGTCGTTGTGGCGAACAAAAAGCTGACTAAGGAGTTCGCGTTCTTGTTCGAAAAGCCAATCAAGAGCCAGGAGTTCGAGCTGCTCGATAGGCCGCACATGCTTAGTTTTCTTAAGAAAGAGGCGGAGCGCCTTGGGCTCGTTACTATTGATGCAAAAGTTCTTAACACGCTCGTTGATGCTTATGAGAGCGACACCTGGGCCGCGATGACCGAGCTTGAGGCGATAGCGAGCGGCAAGCAGTTTGACCCTCCCCAATCGGTTCCCGACTTCTTTCCGCTCATTCAAGGAATGAAGGGCGGAGGAGTATTAGGTAAGCAACTGCGCGCCCTCCACCACCTGTTCGAACACTACGAGGCCGCGGCCGCGTTCAATATGATCGCGAGCATGGCGGATGCGGGTTCGAAGATGCAGATGGCGGATTATGACGTAGCGATCAAAAGCGGCAAGTTCGACTATCCCGAGGCGCTGCTCGATCTGGTCTTGAGCAGAAATTAAAAAACACCCGTTCGGGTGTTTTTTAATTGATTAGGCTTTTTTCGGGGCGAGGCGCTTACTGAGACGGCTCTTCATGCGGGACGCCTTATTCTTCTTGATTATCTTAGCGTTAACCGACTTGTCGATACGGCTCATGAGGTCGGCGAGGTACTTCTCGGCGGCATCCTTTTCGGTAGCCAGGAGGCGCTTAAACTCTTTAACAGCGAGCTTAAGGGCGATTCTGGACGCAGTATTCTTGGTGTTGCGCTTCTTATTCTGGCGGAGAGCCTTTTTGGCGGACTGAGTGATTGGCATAGATGTATGCGTAGGACTATAACCGAAACGTCCTTATTTGGCAAGAGTTACGGGCTTTTCCTGCTCATTTTTAAGCTGCTCCCGTGGTATGATGAGAATAATCTCGTTTTTGTATGATCTACACGATTTCCGGGAAACTCCTCCATAAGATGCTTCACTTCGTCGTTATTGAAACGGGCGGGCTTGGCCTGCGTGTAACTGTCCCGGAGACGGTGTATCAGGAGCTCCCGCCGGTCGGCTCGCTCACTAGCCTTTTTACCCACCTCCACGTTCGGGAGGATGCGCTCGATCTCTACGGCTTTAAAACCGAAAAAGAGCTCTCCTTGTTTGAGTCGCTCATCTCAATAAGCGGCATCGGGCCGAAGTCGGGTATTAATATTATGAATGTCGCTCAGGTGGACCAGCTTGTCGCCGCTATTAATGAGGGGCGCACGGAGCTGCTCGTGAAGGCGTCCGGGATAGGGAAAAAGACAGCGGAGCGCGTTATCCTTGAGCTCAAAGGCAAGCTTAATTTCGGCGATTCGAGCCGGACGCTCTCGCTCATGGAGGGGGATATCGACCTCGAAGAAACGCTTGTCGGTCTTGGCTTTACGAAGCAACAGGCGAAGGCGACCGTCTCGCGCATTGATCCGAACATAAAAGGATTCAACGAACGGCTTAAGGAGGCACTAAAGAAAAAATGACCAATATTCAATTTACGAATTTACAAATCAGGTTTTAATTTTCAATTTTAGAAATTAAGTACATTGATGAGTAAATTTGGAAATTTGTAAATTATGATTTTTGTACTCAAAAACTGGTATCACTACTGCCTCGCCTGGTTCGGCGACATATGGTATGGCGACCCGTCGGAGACGATGCGGGTCATCGGCATCACGGGCACCAAGGGCAAGACGACTACCGTTGAGCTACTCACTTCTATTCTTGAAGCCGCGGGCGAGAAGGTCGCCCTTGTCTCCTCGGTACACATTAAGGTGGGCCGCACCTTAGACAGGAACCTCACCGGCAACAGTATGCCCGGGCGGCTTTTCCTGCAGTCTTTCCTTGCGCGGGCGAAAAAGGCCGGCTGTACAACGGTCGTCCTCGAAGTAACGAGTCAGGGGATTGTGCAGCACCGGCACGAGTTCATCGATTTTGATATGGCTGCATTTACCGGCATCCACCCTGAACACATTGAAAGTCATGGTTCCTTTGAAAATTATAAGAACGCGAAAAAGCGCCTCTTCACCGATGTGGCCGCCAAATCGGTGAAAAAGAACAAGATTTTTTTCGTGAATGAAGTGAGCGAGTATGCGGATGAGTTCGCCTCGGCTGCCGGAAGCGAGCGGGTGGTTCGCTATGGTCGGCAGGGCTTTATTAACCGATATCTGGGAGGCGATCGGATGCGCATCGGCAACTGGTTTGAAAGCGATTTTAACCTTGAAAACGCGGCGCTTGTCACAGAGATCGCCGGGGCGTGCGGAGTTAATTGGGCGGTTATTGAGGCCGGGCTCAAGGCATTTCGCGGCGTTCCAGGCAGGATGGAAATCATCGCGACCGATCATCCAGCAATGGCAAAGATAAAAAAGAAGTTTTCGGTCATCATCGATTACGCGCATACGCCCGAGTCCCTTGAGGGCCTGTACCGCTATATTAGGAGTCGCCTGGCGGCAAAGACGGGTGGGCGGATGATCTGCGTGCTCGGGAGCGCTGGAGGCGGTAGGGATAAGTGGAAGCGGCCCGAGATGGGGAAGGCGGCCGATCTATTCTGCGATGAAATCGTGCTCACTGATGAAGATCCGTATGACGAAGATCCGATGATGATCATGAAGGACATCGCCACCGGCATCGCAGTCAAGCCGTACCGGCTTATCGCGGGGAGGCGGGCGGCCATCAGGAGGGCGATGGAGCTCGCGGAGACCGGCGACGCGATCGTCATTTCGGGAAAGGGGAGTGAGTTGTGGCTGCATCAAGAGGACGGCAAGAAGATCCCCTGGAGCGAGCGCAAGATTGTTGAAGAGTGTTTAACTGAATTAGGACTGCAGTAAAACTTTTAACTTTATACTCTAAACTTTTAACTTTTTCGATGCGACTTACCTTTCTTGGCGGCGCGGGGCAGGTGACTGGGTCTAACTATCTCTTAGAGTTTGCTGATACCTCGTTGCCGGGTGGCACGCGCCGTATCCTTATCGATTGTGGTCTTCACCAAGGAAGTCATTTTTGCGAGAAGCATAACTACGAACCCTTCTCATTCGACCCGAAGAGTATTTCAGAGGTATTCGTCACCCATGCCCACATCGATCACACGGGCCGGCTGCCCAAGCTTGTCCGCAACGGTTTCTTGGGCGCCGTCTATTCAACCCCTCCGACACGTGACTTCGCCGAGCTCCTCCTTCTAGACTCTGGGCACATCCTCAAACAAGAGGCGGAGCGCGAGCAGCTGCCGCCGATTTATGATGATAGCGATGTCGCCGGCCTGATGAGCCAGTGGGAGGGGGTTCCGTATCACAAGGAGATCAAGCTTGGGCCATTCGGCACTGGCGCGATCGTTACCCTCTTTAGCGCTGGCCACATCCTTGGTTCCTCATCGGTGCTTATCGAGGCAGAAGGCAAGCGCATCTTGTTCTCAGGGGACCTTGGTAATAGCCCATCACCACTCATTGGCCCTGCGGAAGCTCCGGAGCGCGTTGATTACTGCGTGATGGAGGCGACCTATGGTGACCGCTTCCATGAGGACCTCACTGAGCGCAAACATCTGCTTCAGAACGTTATTACTGAGACGATGCATAACAAGGGAACGCTCGTTATCCCAGTTTTCGCCCTTGAGCGCACCCAGGTGCTCCTACTTGAGATCAAAGATATGATCGAGAAGAAAAAGATTCCGCGCGTGCCGATCTTCCTCGACAGCCCGCTCGCCATTCAGCTCACAACGGTTTACAACCGCTACCGCGAGTATTTCAAACAAGACGTTCTCTCCCGCTTTACCTCGCGCGAGGCGATATTCGACTTCCCTGGTTTACGTATGACCCCGACCACGGAAGATTCCAAGTCCATCAATACTTCCGCAGGCCCGAAGATCGTCATCGCCGGCTCCGGCATGAGCCAGGGCGGGCGCATTCTTCACCATGAAAAACGCTACTTACCCGACTCGCGCTCAACACTCCTTATTTTCGGCTATCAGGCGGTGGGTTCGCTCGGCCGCCGCATTCTAGACGGCGCATCAACGGTGCGCATTATGGGAGAAGACGTCCCGGTGCACGCCCACATCAAGGCGATCGGTGCCTACTCGGCCCATGCTGACCAGCGGCAGCTCCTTGAGTGGCTCGCCCAGTTCAAAGGTTCGGTGAAAAAAGTGTTTTTAGTACACGCGGAGCCCGATTCGGCTAAGGCGATGCATGCCAAGATAGCTGATCAGTTCGGCCTTAATGCTATCGCTCCGGCGGAAAAGGACTCGGTTGAGCTATAGGCAGTCTTTTTTACGAATTGTCTTTTTACAAGATTGCGCATCATTGCGTGTGGTATAATTATTAATATTGAAACTATTATGCCCGGTGAGAAGAACTTCGATCGGTCGCGGGGATAGATGATTTTCTACCAGTGAGAGCAGTCGCGCAATCAACGATTTCCGAAACATATAACAAGCCGAATTAAAAATAATCGAAGTTACTCTACCGGGTATGCCGACTATAAAACGCGCTAACGCGACTCTCAACAAGAATATCCAGAAGGTAGGCCCGCGCTATCATCTTAAATACAAAGTGTGCGTTTCTGGCGCCGCCGAGACGGGCCACTGCTCCCCGGGAACTGCTGAGAAGGCAGAGGAGGTCGGCCGGCAAATAGCTCGGGCGGGCATGGTGCTTGTTACCGGAGCGACCATTGGCGTACCGTATTGGGCTGCCAAGGGAGCGAAGGAGGCGGGCGGCATGGTCATCGGTCTTTCACCGGCGAGCTCTGAAATCTCTCACATCAAGACCTATCACTTGCCGACCGACTATCACGATCTCATCATCTATACCGGCTTTGAGTACTCCGGGCGCAATCTAATGCTCACGCGCGCCTCTGACGCGGTCATTACTATTTGTGGGCGCACGGGCACCCTTAACGAGTTTACGATTGCGTTCGAGGATAAGAAGGCCAACGGTGTGCTTGAGGGGACGGGAGGCGCCGCCGACATGATCCGCGATATTCTAACCAAAGCAAAGCGTGGCTTCGGCAAGACGGTTTTCAGCCATGATCCGAAGGAGCTCGTACAGAAGGTCATCCAGCTCATTGAGGGGGCTGAACATCTCGCTCACTCAAAGGCCGTCTATCGTCCGAACCGTCGGGATACCGGATAATTATTATGGCGAATAAAGGAAAGAAAATAGTTGCTGCGGCGCATAAGCGCAAGAAAAAGGCGACCCTCAAGGCGAAGGCGGCGCAAAAGGTGCAAGGAAAGCCGATCGGCGTCGTTACTCACTTTTATACCAAGATTAAGGTGGCGATTGTGAAGTTCAAAAAGCCGGTCATCGTCGGGACGATGATAGCGGTGCGCGGGCACAAGACCGATTTTGAGCACAAAATCATCTCCATGCAGTTTGACCACGCGGCGATTAAGAAAGCCCCGAAAGGGAAGGAGGTTGGTATGAAGGTTGGCAAGCGGGTGCGGGAAGGGGACGAGATATTCGAGGCCTAGGAGTAACTATTAACCCTTAACTCTAAACGATTAACAAGGTGACTCCCGTCAAAAGTTAATTGTCTAAAGTTTAAAGTTATCAATCATGACCATTCCATACGAAGTCTTCGGCCAGCTCCTCCTTGCCGTTGTTTTGGGCTCGATCATTGGCTTGGAGCGGCGTCTGGCCCACAAGAGTGCTGGCATGCGCACGTTCGCGATGGTCTCTCTCGGGTCGGCGCTTTTTATGATCATTTCCGGCCTTATGTACGCCCAGTCAGGCAGCGCTTCAGGCTTTGACCCGAGCAGAATCGCGAGCCAGATCATCGTCGGCATCGGTTTCCTCGCCGGCGGCATGATTATTTTCCGCGACAAACATGTGGAGGGACTAACGACGAGCGCGGGTCTCTGGGTAGCAGGAGGCATCGGCATGGCGGTGGGGCTTGGCTTTTACTCGATCGCTGTTTTCACTGCCGTTTTGATTCTGATTGTCTTCGAATTTTTCAACGCGATGGAAAAGACTCTCGTTGACGGCATCGCTCACCGGCGCGGTCACGAAGATCATCATCATGAAGAAGGGCGGTAAGGGAACGCTCCTTGCTGTTGGGCTCCTTGCTGGTGGCATCATCGGCGCCGGAGTATTCTCCCTGCCGTTCGCGTTTGCCAGTGCCGGTCTTATCACCGGATTTTTTTATCTCGCTATCGCCACGGGCGTGTACGTCCTGCTTCACCTGATCTATGCCGACGTGCTCATCCAAACCCCGGGTGAGCATCGTTTTGTCGGGCTATCGCGCCAATATCTGGGCCGGGGAGCGGGCGCGTTCGCAGTGCTCCTTGGCGTCGCGCAGATGGTGTTTGTCCTTACCATCTACCTTGTTCTTTCAAAAAGCTTCATCGCGCTCATCACTCCCGTTGGCAATGCGCAGCAACATATCTTTATCTTCTGGCTTCTCGGCTCCGCGGCGATATTTCTCAAATTAAAACGTCTCGCCCTCTCGGAGCTGCTAGTCACCATCAGTGTCGTCGGCATCATCGCGCTCATCTTTATCCTCGGCATTTTCCATGGTGATAGAATTGCCGCCACTCCGCTTCTTGCCAGTCCGCGCTACTGGCTTGTGCCGCTTCCGGCAATCCTATTCGCGCTTTCCGGCCGTGTGGTTATTCCGACCGTCGTCCGCTTCCTGCGCGGACAGAACAACGGCGAAGATAAGCGGCGACAGATCTTTAAGGTAATCGCTTGGGGAACGTTCATCCCGGCGCTGGTCTACGGGCTCTTTGTGCTAGGAACCATCGGTCTTTCCGGCGGCGTCAGCGAAGACGCCGTCTCCGGACTGGTCGGCCAGCTCTCGCCAGCGCTCCTGGCGGTTATCGGCGCGCTTGGGCTCCTCTCGCTCTGGAGTTCATATATTCTGGTCGGGCTCGATGTCTACGAGACGTTGAAGTTCGATCTCAATATGGGAGTGATTCGCCGTCTTCTGATCGTCGTGGTGGCACCGCTAATCCTCTACGCTTGCGGGTTCACCAGCTTCCTCACCCTCGTGAGCTTTGTCGGCGGTATCTTCCTTGTTTTTGAGGGATTGTTCATCATCGCGATATATCGTCGACTGCATAAGTTGAACAGCCTCTTTCGCGGTCCGCACGCCCTGATGGTGGCTCTTGCCATCATGGCTCTCCTCGTCGCCTTTGCCGCAGTCATTATGGGGAGGTAGTGCCCGGGGTGGGGAAGCAGTGAAGGTAGTTGTACATTATAATTGATGCATCAATTATAATGTACCGTCGGATTATGAGCGGGGTAAACAGGAAATGAATATCTCAAAATATCTTTGGTACCTCCTTATCCTCACTATTCCTTTCGGGGTCCGGTTTTTGATCTCTGGCCCAGCGCCTTTTAGTGAGTATGCAAGTATTTTTCTGTACGCGAGTGACGTCGCGCTTATTCTTTTCACGCTGAGCGCCCTGCCGATACTTATCGGCGATGCGCGCGGTCTCAGGTCGCGGGGGAGCTTGATTGGCTTTCTCGCCTTCGCGCTCATCTCCGTCTTTGTATCAAGCCATGTCGGGCTTAGCTTGGTCGCGTTGGCGCGATTGTTCTTGCTCGCGGTCGCAGCGGTTGGAGCGCGCAAACTTCTCGGTGATAACCGGGTGGTCATTGCCACCTGCCTTCTGATTGGCTTTCTCGCCTTCGCTCAGGCGATGGTGGCGATTATGCAGTTTACGGCGCAAGGAGCGGTTGGCCTCGGCCTCATCAGTGAGTCACCAATTAGTGTCTTCGACCCGGGGACAGCGAAGATAACCGTCGAGGGGGCGAGGCTCATTAGGGCGTACGGAACGATGCCGGATCCAAACGTACTCGCCGCTTTTTTACTCGTTGGTCTTTGTGCGCTCGGGTACCTATTTCTCAAGGCTGACAAGGGTCTCTATCTCGACGCGTTCAATCAGAACCAAAGCGTCTCGGTCAATTTTAGACGCTATCTCACGAGCGGGCTGCTCTATAGCCGCATCGTTATTGCGGCGGCGATGTTCGTTGTCGCCATGGGTCTCTTATTCACGTTCTCCCGCTCAGGATGGGCCGCTACGGCGCTTGTGATGCTCGTCCTTCTCATCATGGAGATGCGGCGGTCTCTGCGTTCTGCGGGACGATTTTTCGCTCTTTTAACCATAATGGCGGGGGCGCTTTATTACTTCTTCTCGCCTCTTATTATCGCCCGGGCGAGCCTATCGGCAGATGAGCCCTCAGTCTCGTATCGGGTCGCTTATGGCGAGATTGGTCTTGAGATGATAGGCGAGCATCCGCTTTTGGGAGTGGGTATCGGCAATCAGGTGCAGGCGGCGATAAGCGAGGGAAGATATGAGGCGCACGGGATGACAAAGGGATGGGAGCACCAGCCGGTCCACAACCTCTATCTGCTCGTTGCGAGCGAGATTGGCGTCATCGGCGCATTGAGTTTTATCGCCTTTTTGGCTATCGTGATGTGGTGGCTGGTCCGTCAGCGGGGGAGTAGTGAGGCGAGCTTCGCCTTCGCGCTTCTTCTCGGACTTTTGGCCTTCGGGATGTTCGATCACTTCCTGTGGGATCTTCAGCCAGGAAGATTGATGTTATGGCTTGCGATAGCAGTAGCTATCGCTAACGGACAACAAGCAATCAACAACGGGACTAAGTGATATCTTCCGCATTCTTGTTGTTAATTGTAGGTTAATAGTTGTGAGTTAGGTATTCCGCCCTTGTCGTTTAATGGATAGGACGCAGGATTCCGAATCCTGCAATTGTGGTTCGATTCCACACGAGGGCACCAAAACACAAGACCGGCCACTAGGCCGGTCTTGTGTTTTGGTGCGTTTATTGTACCAAGCTCGCACCTATTTCCAAAACCGATGACTTCGCACGCTCCGCGTGCGTGGTGGCTTGAAACTGCCCTGTACGCTCGGATAAAGCCCCACGCACTGCCCGAATACTTGGAGGGCAGGCGGAGTGCAAATGCAATTCGGACTCGTTTTTGCGAATCTATTTTGCGGGAGGAAGGGTTTGCAAAAACGAGTCTGATTTTTTGAGAGGGCGGGATTCGGGTTTCCGCCGCGCAGGAGGGTGCGGGAGGAATGCGCGGCGGTTCGGGTTTTGGTTTGCGGAGTTGACATATACCCCCTAGGGGGTATATAATTCCTTTATATGAAATACATGGATGAAAAAAGTAAGGGAAAAGTAGCTCGTCGTCTCAAACTTCTGGAGGGTCAAGTTCGAGGACTTCAAAAGATGGTTAAGAATGATACCTACTGTATCGACGTAATTACTCAAACATCAGCAGTAAAACAAGGGCTGTCTAACGTCGAAGATATACTTCTTGAAAATCACCTTGATCATTGTGTGCATCATCAGATGCAATCTGGTCAAACAAAGAAAGCCAAAGAAGAAATTATCAAAGTTTATAAGCTAAAGAGAAAATAAAATATGCATACACAAACCTACAAAGTAAAAGGAATGCACTGCGCTTCGTGCTCCTCTGTCATTGAGAAGACCCTTAAGAAAGTCGAGGGAGTGCAATCTGCGGAGGTTAACTATGGCACAGAAAAAGCCAAGGTTTCTTTTGATCCTTCCAAGACAAATCCTCACGATCTATCCAAGCATATCGAGCCGCTCGGCTATTCACTGAAGGTTCCTTCTACTGCCGAGGAAATGGGAATGTCGGCAGATGAGCATGCCGCCCACCTTGGGCTTAATCAGTCAAAAAAAGAAAAACTTGCTGAAGTCGCCGATATGAGAGCAGAGGTGCTTTCCGCCATTCCACTTGCCGTTATTGCCGCCTTTGTCATGGGCTGGGATATATTCGCCCAATACGGGATCGTAGCAGAGATGAGCTACACGATCAAAGAATTTTTCCACCATCTCTTGCCACTATTTGCGACCTACACACTCTTTGTTGTTGGCAAGCCGTACCTTCTCGGTTTTTATCGCTTCCTCCGCTACGGCAAGGCAAACATGGATACACTGATCGGTATTGGAACCGTTGCCGCCTTTTTGTACAGCTTTGCTGTTACCGCTTTTGAGGAAACGCTCCGGCCTTTTATAAACGTCGATTATCAATACTACGATGTCACGATCGTGGTTATTACCTTTATAGCTCTCGGTAAATATTTGGAAGCTCGTTCAAAGATTAAAACTGGCGATGCCATAGAAAAACTTCTCAACCTGCAAGCTAAAACTGCTCTGGTAATCCGCGACGGAAAAGAGGTAGAGATTTCAGTAAATGACGTCAAGCACGGTGACCTGATCATCGTAAAGCCAGGAGCAAAGATTCCTGTTGACGGCGTGATAACTGACGGCAGTTCTTTTGTTGATGAATCTATGGTCACAGGCGAGCCGATGCCAGCGCAGAAAAAGATTGGAGACAGTGTTGTATCCGGAACAATCAACACCAGCGGATCGTTTACATTCAAAGCAACGAAAGTTGGGTCGGAAACACTGCTCGCTCAGATCATCAAGATGGTCGAAGACGCTCAAGGAAGTAAGGCTCCGATACAGGCTCTCGCTGACAAAATTTCGTCAGTCTTTGTGCCCATCGTTCTGGTGATCGCTTTTCTTTCCCTTGGCGCATGGCTCATTGTCGGCTCGCAATATCTAGGTTTCTCCCAAGCTCTCTCATTCGGTCTTGTCTCATTTGTGGGCATTCTGGTCATTGCGTGTCCTTGCGCTCTCGGCCTTGCTACTCCGACGGCGATTATAGTCGGCGTCGGTAAAGGAGCCAAAGAAGGTATTCTTATCAAAGATGCCGCCACTCTTGAAAAACTACACAAGGTAAATACTGTTGTGGTAGATAAAACAGGCACATTAACCCGTGGCAAGCCGACGCTCGTCGATATTCAGAATATTTCAAATCAAAAAGACGATGAACTCGTATCGATTATGGCGTCACTTGAAAAGAAATCTGAACATCCGATTGCCCATGCGATCGTGAACTATGCACGGGAAAAGAACATTCTTGTCTCCGAAGCTTCAGACTTTGAAGGAATACAAGGCAAAGGACTCAAGGGAACAATTAACGGCACGGAATACTTTGTCGGCAACGCAAAGCTCATCAGCGATCTTAAAGTTTCCTTTGATATAGCAAAACTTAACGTGTTTACTTCCCAAGGTAAAACACCAGTCATTCTTGCTACCAAAGAAAAGGTTCTCGGTTTTGTCATGGTTGCCGATGAGATAAAAGCCGAGTCAGTCGAAGCAGTAAAAAATCTCCATGCTCTTGGAATCAAAGTGGTCATGCTCACCGGCGACGACGAAAGAGCCGCCAAGTACATAGGATCGCTTGTCGGTATCGATGACGTTGTCGCCCATGTTCTGCCACAAGATAAGTTGGAAAAAATAAAAGAGCTTCAGTCACAAGGTCGAGTGGTTGCAATGGCCGGTGACGGGGTAAATGACGCTCCAGCACTCGCACAGGCAGACGTAGGCATCGCCATGGGAACCGGCACGGATGTGGCGATAGAATCGGCCGGTATTACGCTTCTTGGTGGAGATATTTCAAAGTTAGTAAAAGCAATCAAGCTTTCCAAAATCACTATGCGTGGCATCAAGCAGAATCTATTCTGGGCATTCATCTATAACATCGTGGGTATTCCGCTTGCGGCTGGGGCTTTGTATCCAGTGTTTGGATGGCTTCTCAATCCTGTTTTTGCTGGTTTCGCCATGGCAATGTCCAGCGTGTCCGTTGTATCGAACTCATTACGAATAAAAAGTAAGAAATTATGAATATAAAAACATACACATTCCACGCTTCTGGTACCCATTGCGCCTCATGCAAAATCTTCATTGAAGACGCTTTGAACGAGCAGAATTTCATAAAAAATGTTCGGGTTAACTTAAAACGAGAGACTGTTGAAATTGAGACCGACAGCGATAAAGACCCCGAGACATTAGCTCAAATCCTGACAGAAAAAATTAAAGCGAACGGATATAAGTTGTCGGTAGAAAAGTCTGCCACAGAAAAACAAAACAGTGATGTTATTTGGAAAGCCATACCGATCGGACTCGTGTTTCTCGCTTTATTCTTTCTTTTACAAAAATCAGGAATTTTAAATCTTGGTATTGGCGGACAAACGACTCCGGTTACAAGTTTTATTATCGGTCTCATCGCTTCGGTTTCAAGTTGCCTTGCAATAGTCGGCGGTTTGGTTTTATCCCTTTCGGCAAAAGTATCGCGGGACAATGTGAGTGATACCAAAACGTTCATACTTTTTCATTCAGGAAGATTGGTTAGTTTCGCGGTATTAGGCGGAGTTCTTGGTGCGGTCGGAAGTGCTATTGGTATCAATTTCACCTTTACGGCAATCCTTGGACTTTTGGCTTCTATTGTAATGCTACTCCTCGGTTTAAATTTGGTTGGGGTGTTTGCTAAAAATAAAATTGCATTGCCTTCGGGGATTTTTAATTTCTTCAGGAAGATCGAGCATAAAAATTTCACACCGCTCATTATCGGCTTCGCTACATTTTTCTTGCCGTGCGGATTTACACAATCAATGCAAGTTTCCGCACTAGGAAGCGGATCATTTATGTCTGGGCTTCTTATCATGTTTGCCTTTGCTCTCGGTACACTTCCGATGCTTGTACTTCTTTCGTTTGGGTCAGCTTCATTTGCTCACGGAAAGCATGCCCCCTTGTTCTTTAAATCAGCAGGAATAGTTGTCATTGGTCTTGGCCTGTTTGCACTTCTCGCCGGACTTGCCGGGCTCGGAATCATTAATCCGCTATTTAATATATAATTAATTTATGAATAAAATTACTTCAATTATCATCACCATCGCACTTATCATAGGTATCGGCATTGTGCTTATTGGACAGTCAAAAAATAACTCCGACTCGACCGGTGCTCAATCCAAACAAAATGTTGAAATACGAGATGGTATTCAGTATGTCACCATAAACGCTCGTGGCGGATATTCCCCAAAGGTATCTACGGCACAAGCCAACATTCCGACAAAATTGCTTGTCAGAACAAACGGTACATACGACTGCTCGGCATCATTGGTCATTAGATCAATCGGCTATCAGAAAATTTTGCCTCAGACAGGAGAAGAAATTATAGATTTGGGCACTCCGAAAACCGGAACGCTTCAGGGGCTTTGTGGTATGGGAATGTACAATTTTCTGATAAACTTTAGCTAATCAACCACTATGCAAAAATTATTAAAAACTTCTTCAATATTGATTACTATTTTAGGGGTTCTTTTGGTTTGTGGTGGTCTATGGGGAGCTATTTTTATCTCCCAGCAAGTCGCAAAAGAGAATATTACTACACCAGACGATGCTTCTATCCCAGGAATTTTGGTACAGGGACCATTTACCCTCAAAGCACAAGCTGACATTATCCGTAAACACACACTTAGCATGACAGGTGGGAAAACATTTGCAGAGATGCCCCGCCAAATTACAAAACTTGATTCAAACGGCTCCGCGGTCGTAGGTGAAGACGGCAAGCCGGTAATGGTTGCAAACACCACACGAGATATTTGGATAACAGCGACAACACTTACGACGGCCTTAAACCTCGGAATAATTTCATATGCTTTTTCTGGCCTTGCGTTGGTGCTCGGACTCCTCTTTGTCTTAATTGGGATCGCATTTTACGCCCTAGCCAAACGTTAAAATAAATTTAAGGAAGCCTTAGCTAACTCCGCAAACCAAAACCCGAACCGCCGCGCATTCCTCCCGCACCCTCCTGCGCGGCGGAAACCCGAATCCCGCCCTCTCAAAAAATCAGACTCGTTTTTGCAAACCCTTCCTCCCGCAAAATAGTTTCGCAAAAACGAGTCCGAATTGCATTTGCACTCCGCCTGCCCGAATATCTTTACGGGCAGAACACCAAAGAAAAATGTCCTTTCCTTTTTAGAAGAAAAAATCGGTCGCGCGCAAATCAGGAAAGCAAGGAACATTTTTCTTTGGGGTCCGCCGTACTCGGCGGGTGGCGGGACGGTTCATTCGTTTAGTTTCTGTTCGAAAAAAGTTCGAGCAAATGCTAGAATAACACCACAAATCAAGATGTAGTTACTTACTACATTTAAAGAAACCGCTTATGAAAATTTTTCGTGGCGCTCTAGGAGGCATTTAAGGTGCTCCGATATGTCGGACAAAATAAGATATTCTCGCAAGAGGCTGTGAAAGCGTTGCGAACTATAAAATATTGTGCGATAACCATTATCGGATTTGCTGTGGTGGGAGAAGCTTACTTATTCATAATACAGAGAGGCGTTTCTGATGATATTGCAGGCGGTGTTTTCATGGGCGTCCTCATCGTCTTTGGTTCAAGCGTGATTGTCACCATGGCATCCGTGTTTGAAAGAATTTTATAAAATGCCATAGATATTGGGAGAGATAATTTATGAACAATCTTAAACGATGTGGGTGGTCGGGGGAGAGTGATACATTGATGATTGAGTATCATTATAAAGAGTGGGGTGTAATTGTAGAAGATGATAAAAAACTTTTTGAATTTTTGATACTCGAAAGCGCGCAGGCAGGACTTTCGTGGAAAACGGTTCTCCATAAACGTGAAAATTATAGAAAAGCATTTGCTGGATTTGATCCTGAAAAAGTAGCTCGGTTTACGCACAAAGACGTAAGTAGACTACTCAAAAATTCTGGGATCATAAGGAACAAGGCAAAAATTGAAGCGGCAATCAACAACGCTAAAAAATTTCTTGAAGTGCAAAAAGAGTTTGGATCATTTGAAAAATATTCCTGGCAGTTTATTAACAACAAACAAATTGTTCATAAAATTAAAAAATTGAGTGATTATCCTGTTACCATCAAAGAGGCAGAAAATTTTGCAGCCGATCTCAAAAAGCGGGGATTTAAATTTCTTGGTCCAACAACTATATACGCTCACATGCAGGCGGTAGGAATGGTAAACGACCACACGCTTGATTGTTTCCGTCGAAATACCGTGTCCTAAAAAATATTAGTTTGGATTAACAACACGATGGTTTTGGTGGGCCCATAGTAAAACGGCATTACACGGCATTCGTCCCGTTAGATATCTGGGCTGTTAGTTCAGTTAGTAGAACACTCGATTCGCATTCGAGAGGTCACCGGTGCAATTCCGACACGGTCCACAAAAACTAATATTTAACGGGATGAACATTGCGGAGACACGAGTCCGATTCTCGTCGAGTCCATATAGGTTATATGGACATTGTGCTTGCCCGCCGTAGGCTGGGAGACAGGAACATGCCTAGAAAGAATTGTTATCTTTTACCCGCCAAAGTTTTTAGTATCCTAATATCATCCTCAATCTTGTCTAAACGATTTTCATGAGCTCGAATTAATATATTTTCAATTCTGTCAAAACGAGTATTCATTTCGATTGTTAGGTTATCAACTTTATCATCTAAGTTTTCAATCTTTTCATCAACAGACGCAAAACCTTTTTGAGTAATAATCGCCAAATCTTCAATTGTCGTTTTTTTCTTGGCCATAATTATTTTTAGTATACCACAATCATTTTCTTGCCAAAATCTAAAATAGCAGACACAACAAACACAAACATTTGAATTTTTATTCCAAATGTATTATTCTCATTCCGGATAAACAGTTCGCCAACCAAAAGGATGTAAGAATATGGATCCATCGGCTGATAGAACAATCTGGGCATGTTTCAAGTGCGGCGACATCGTGACCCACAAGAGACGCGTTGGAAAAGTTGTTCATGCTCGAGCTGATTCAGTCCCACCAGGTTGTGTGCCAGTCAAGTTCAATCACCGCTTTGTAGAATACATACCGGTGGATGATCTATGTCGATTCACCGGGATCAGGACACCTTCTTCCAATCGACGCTTCTCTTTTCTCGTGCGTTGCTTGCTCTTTTTTGTGATTGTCGGTATCATGGCGGTCTTGACCTTCAACAGGTAGGACCGCTTTTTTATTACAAGCATTTTATATTCTAGTATTTTGCCTGCCTACCGCAGCAGGCAGGCAAAATACTAGAATATAGGGAAGGGTAGAAGTAGTGGAACAGAAACTGGCGAAATACAATTAGAGATTTCATTTTTTATAAATGTAAACCAGATTATATAAATTATATGTATTAAGTTATAATAATTTGGCTGGCAAATGAAAAAAATATTAATTTTAATTCTTGTCTTGGTCGTAATTTTTGGATTTTTTATTTTTAAAGATAATTCTAGTCCGGTTTTAAATGAAAAACAACCAATAGAAGTATCGATATTTTTTATAAAGACGGGGAGTGAAGAATTAGCCGCTGTTTCAAGAAAATTTCAAAACAAAGAAAATATTGAAAGACAAACTCTTCAAGAACTGATAAATGGTCCTCTTAAGGAGGAAAAAGATAAATTTTTCAGTATAATAAATACCGATACAAAAATTCAAGGTTTCAGAATAGAAAATGGGGTAGCGATCGTTGATTTTAGCAGTGAGCTTGAAAGAAACATGGCCGGTGCGGCGCAAGTCCTAGGCTTAAGAGCTCAAATTGAAAGGACTCTAAAACAATTTGAGAGTATTAAAGAGGCAATAATTTCAATCAATGGACGAACCGAAGACATTCTCCAGCCCTAACAAAACGGAAAGCAAAACAGCTAAAAAATATTTGGCTGAATTTGTGTATGGAGCAACCGATGGGGTAGTAACAACTTTTGCAATTATAGCTGGATCAGTCGGAGCAACCTTAAGCGCCAAAGTAATTTTAATCCTTGGTTTTGCCAATTTACTAGCCGACGGTTTCTCCATGGCCGCTTCCAACTATCTTTCCACCAAATCCCAAAAAGACTTAGATGGTGGCAAAAATGTAAGCAATAAAAGACCAATCAAAACTGCAATCGCCACTTTCTGCTCTTTTGTACTAGCAGGGTTCGTCCCTTTATTTTCTTTCGTGATTGCACCACTTCATCCTTTTGTTGATCAAAATAAATTTGTCATTTCGATTGTTTTAACCTCCATCGCATTCATTATTATTGGGATCATCAAAGCGGTGGTCACAAAAAAGAAAAAGACCAATTCCGCTCTCGAAAGTTTACTCATCGGCGGACTCGCGGCAATCATTTCTTTCAGTGTCGGGTTTTTGCTTAGAGATCTGTTTTAAAAATTTACAATAAAAAACGGAAGCAAGCGACTAATCGCGTGCTCCCCGTGTTGCAGTTATGGATCACGCTTTATTTAGAAAATTGCTGACATGGCGAAATCAGACCGCCAAAAAAGAAGGTGTTGAGGCCTATCGAATTTTTTCCAATGAAACGATGAGAATGATTATGGAAGTTGGGCCAAAATCAAAAGAGGAACTTATCGCGATAAAAGGAATCAAAGAAAAAAAATTTGATAAATACGGTCAGGCAATACTTTCTCTGGTAAATGGCAATCTGGAGTTCGATCGCGAGGAAGCAAATATAAAAACCGAAACAGACCAAAATATTTTGTATTCTGTCGGAACCTATTTAACTCTAATTAATAAAAGTTTAGAAAAACAATTTGCCCGAATTCAGGGGGAAATTAGTAGTTTGGATATTAGAGGAACATATTTATTTTTTTCCTTGAAAGACAAGACTGATAAAAGTATTTTAAGTTGTTTTATGTGGCAAAATTCGTATCAAATGTCTGGCGTCGCACTCGCTGAGGGAATGGAGGTAGTTGTATCTGGATTCCCGGAAGTTCACAGACCGACAGGCAAATTTACTTTTAGAACAGAAGCTGTAGAACTTGTTGGTGAAGGAGTGCTTAAAAAGGCATATGATGATTTAAAAGCCAAACTTGAAAAAGAAGGTCTGTTTGCAATAGAACGCAAAAGAGCTCTACCAAATTTTCCTCAAAGAATCGGCATAATTACTTCCAAGGAAGGGGCGGCGATAGGCGATTTTCTGGCAAATATTGGAAAGTTTGGATTTAAAATATCTCTGATTGATTCGAGAGTGGAAGGACAATTAGCAGTCAAACAACTTTTGGGAGCCATCCGTACTTTTCGTAAGAAAAAAGATATTGATCTCTTGGTAATTATGCGTGGTGGCGGATCTATGGAATCACTTTTGCCGTTTAACAATGAAGTTCTTATTCGAGAGATTGTTGATTTTCCAGTACCAGTTCTCGCGGGTATTGGACACGAAAAAGACGTACCGCTTTTCGCCTTAGTTTCTGATAGAATGGTTTCAACTCCAACCGCTGCCGCTAAAGCCCTGAATGAATCATGGGAGAAGGTGGTTTTCAAGATTGAGTTATCGCAGAAGAAGATTTTTTCCATTTTTGAAAATAGCCTAGTGCAAAAGCAGGTAACTGTAAGTCGGACTCTTGAGATAATGAAAGAAAGCTTTAATTCTATTTTTCAAAGATTCGAACGGGCCGAAGGATCGCTTAAGCAAGCTTTTGTTTCTATGCGTCTGTGTTTTGTGGAAGTGAATAAAAATTTATCTTTGTACGGGGCTAATCTATTTAAGTTTCTTGATGGAAGAATAAAAGAAATTAATTTAAGTGTAGCTTCTTCACAAAAACTATTGCAAACTCATAACCCGGAAAGACAACTTGAATTAGGATATAGTATTGTGAAATCAGGAGAGAAAATTGTGAGAAATATCTCCCAAGTAAAAAAGGACGATACGGTAAACATAAAAGTTTCTGATGGGGAATTTGATTCAAAAGTAATTAATATAAGTAGACACTAGGGGATTAGGCTCTAGGCATTAGGGATGAATTTATTTCCTAGAGCCTAAGGCCTAATCCTGCCTAGCGCCTAAATAAAATGACAAATAAAATAAATTTGAAAGAATCGCTCAAAAAATTAGATGAGATTGTTAATTGGTTTGAAAAGCAAGACGAAGTCGATGTAGAGGCTGGACTTGCACGCATCAAGGACGGAGCAGAATTGGTAAAGTTGTGTAAAAAACGACTGTCTGAAATAGAAAATGAATTTGAACAGATAAAGAGGGAAACTGGTGCAGATGAATAGTATTTCGTTGTAGAATAATAGAGAGAATTTATGAATTTTATAAATTACATCAGAAATATTGATCAGGCTGTGTTTCACGCTTTATATAATCTTACCGGTCATTCGATGATCGGTGACTTTTTGGTAATCTTCTTTGGGGAATATTTTGTCTACTTAGTGCTAATTATCTTCGTTTATTTCGCATACAAAAGCTGGAGGCAAGGAAAAATTTCTCCATATCTAGCAGCTGTGGCGGCGGCGATTGTCGCTCGGTTTGGAGTAATTACTTTATTCCGATATTTTTATCACCGCCCAAGGCCGTTTTTGGCTTTATCGCTCGAACAATTGATTACCAATGATTCGTATTCGTTTCCGTCTGGGCACACAATATTTTTATTTTCCTTAGCTACCGCAACTTATTTTTTCAATAAAAAACTTTCTTATTTTATTTTTATTTCAGGATTTATAGTCGGAGTAGCAAGAATTATGGGTGGCGTGCATTACCCATCAGATATTTTAGGGGGGATTATATTGGGAATAATAACGGGGGTAATAGTTTATAAAATATTTTCATATTTTTATAATAATGAAAATCGAATAAACTTAAAATAGTTATGATATAATTTTTAGATATGGAGAGAAAAATCTCAAAATTAAATAGATCCGACAAGAATACAGGAAATCGAGACCAGTATACTGTGGTTCTGGAAGATTTGCGCTCTCAATTTAAAGTCTTTGGAGAAGGATTACTTGGTCTTAACCAAAAAGTGGATAATCATACAGAAAAATTAGAAAGTATTACAGAAAAGCTAGATAATCATTCAGCGATATTAGATAGCCATACAGAAATGATCGCTCAGATTATGGTTAATGTGACAGAAATCAAGCACGAACTTAAACAAAAAGTTGATCGGGAAGAATTTGCCAAATTAGAAAAGCGCGTTTTGATGCTTGAGCAAAGAAAACAAAGTCATTCTATTTAATTAATATGGTTCTACAAAAAGCGTACGTAGCGGCGGGTTGTTTTTGGGGAATTCAGGAAGCATATAGGATACTTCCTGGAGTTATAGAAACAACAGTTGGTTACGCCGGAGGAAAAACAGAGAATCCAACATATGATGATGTTTGCACCGGAAAAACAGGACACGCAGAAACGCTTGAAATTGTGTTCGATCCATCAAAAGTATCCTACGAAAAAATCTTGGGTACTTTCTGGGAAATCCATGATCCAACTACATTGGACGCCCAAGGCCCGGATGTAGGAAATCAATATCGTTCAGCAATTTTCTATATAAACGAAGAGCAAAGAGAAATTGCAGAAAAATCAAAAGAAGAATTAGAAAAATCAGAAAAGTTTGCAGGACAAGTTGTTACTGAAATTACATTTCTCGATCCTAAAAATTTTTACGTTGCCGAAGAATATCACCAGAAATATGTTTGCAAAATAGGTTAGCCAACGACTGTAAAGTTCATAAAGTTATAATGTTTATAAAGTTATGGGGTAATTTGTATTCGTCTCACTTTATGAACCTTATAACTCTTCTTACGGTTTCCATTCAACCACTGTAGTGTGGTGCATCTTGAAATATTCCTTTTTGCGCATATAAGCTTTTACAACTTCGATAAATATGAGTCTGAAAATTCCAGTTCCGAAAGCAAGTGAGAGAGCAAATAATCCAAGAGGCATTGTGCCAAGGAGCTTATTTAGGAATGGCAGATAAATTGCACTAAACATTAATACAAAGCCAATCGCGACTGCTCCAAGAAGGTATTTATTATTTAGAGCTTCTCTGCTAAATGCTGATTTGTGGAGCGTTTTGATAGAAAATATAAAAATGAGTGTATCCATTCCAAGTGCGGCGAACATAATAGTTTGAATATGCAAAACATCGTAACCAGAAAACTTCGCCAGCCAAATAAATAAGCCTACTAAAACAAAATCGCTGACAATTCCGACAATTCCTATAATATAAATACCTAATTTGTTTACAATAGGCTCGACTCTCTTAAATGGCGCCCTTTTCATAATATCTTTTTCACCAGGATCAAACGCGAGTGACAAAGCTGGAAGCCCGTCCTCAATCAGATTGGCCCAGAGAATCTGCACCGCTGTTATGGCCAAATATGGCAAGCCCATGATAAGCGACGTGAGGATGATAATTACTTCAGTAAAACTGTCGGTCAGAGCGAAAATTGTAACCTTTCGAATATTATCAAAAGCGATTCTACCCTGACGAATTGCCGAAACAATCGTTGAAAAACTATCGTCCACCAAGACTAAGTCAGATGCTTCTTTTGTAACATCGGTTCCAGACCCAAGAGCAATGCCAATATCAGAGCTTCGAAGTGCCGGCGCATCATTTACACCATCACCGGTCATAGCCACAACTTCGCCATTGTCCCGTAAAGCCTCGATCACGAGCATTTTATGACTTGGATTGGCCCGTGAAATAATATCAATATCGACAATTCTTTTTCGGAGTTCTTCTTTCGACATTTGATCGAGCTCCGTTCCATCAACAATATTTTTTTCTCCGGTTCGAAATTTCAATTCATCTCCAATGGCTCGTGCAGTCAGTTTATGATCTCCAGTAATCATAATTACTCTTATCCCAGCACCACGTACCAGAGACATCGATTCGTTAACATCCGCCCGGATTGGATCACGAATAGCCGCAATGCCAATAAATTCGAGATCAACAATCGCAGTTCGAAGCGATATTTGTTTCTTAAAATCTAAGCCGTTAAGAGGTGATAATTTTCTCTCAAACAAACCAATGAGACGAAATCCTTTTCCTGCAAGCTGCACAATTTCCTCACTGATTACTTTTTTTTCTGCGTCATTGCAGGTTGAAATTTGAAGTAGTTTTTCTGGAGCACCGGACACGTAAACCTGTGTATATCCTTTTTCTAATTTATGAAAAGATGCTAGGTATTTATCTTCAGAATTAAATGGCAGGAGAGCAAGTCTTGGAGTGGAAGCAAGTTCATTTAGAAGATTGCCACCGTGCTCTAGAAAATACTCAAGTTTTGCTTTGTCTGTTGTTTCGCCGCTAACTTTCCCTCCGTCAATAATTTCAGCTTCATTTGAAAAGGCCATGATGAGCGCAGCTTTCTTCTCATCTTTGGTATGGTAAATTTTTTCTACCTTCATGACTCCTCTCGTCAGTGTTCCTGTTTTATCTGTACAAATAACAGTGGTTGAGCCAAGGGTTTCAGCCCCAATTAAAGTTTTCACTAAACCTTTTTTCTTTAATATTTTTTGGGATGCCACCGCAAGAACAATGGAAAGAGCGGCGGGTAAGCCTTCAGGAATAGCGGCAACTGCAACAGCTACAGACAGCGTAAACATTTCCACAAATTTAGCTCCAGTGAGTTTGCCTTGTTCAAGAATTCCAACAGCAAAAATTATTACCGCCAAAATGACGACAAAAATTGTGATTTTTCTGCCTAGATGGGCCAGGCGTTCTTGGAGCGGCGTCTTTTGATCTGTAACACTAGTTGTGAGAAGTGCGATTTGGCCCAATTCAGTCTTGGCACCTATTGAAACAACTATTGCTTCAGCTGTGCCTTTTTCAACTGTTGTTCCGGTATAAACCATATTGACCCGATCAGCCAAAGCAGTGCTCACCGAAATTCCATCTTCCACTTTCTTTTTTACAGGAACCGATTCGCCAGTGAGAAGTGCTTCGTTCACTTCCAAATCTTCCGAGCTTTGAAGTCTGGCATCAGCCGGTATTTTAACTCCTGAATAAAGCAAGATGATATCGCCCGGAACCAAATCTTCTGAGTTAACTTCATAAAGTTTTCCATCTCTCTTAACCCTTGTAGTAATAGTTATGAGCTTCTGAAGCTTTTCAAAAATATTATTGGAACGAAATTCCTGCCAAAAACTGATTGTAATGTTTACCGTGACCGCCAGCATGATGACCAAAGTATCCACTTTTTCATCAAGTAAGTAAGTGACTAGAGCGGCAATTAAAAGAATTATGATGAGCGGATTTTTAAACTGCTCAAAAAGCATATTCCACCAATGCACAACTTTTCCTCTAGGCAAAACATTTGGCCCAGCATTGAGTTTTCTAGTTTCAACCTCCTTTGCCGAAAGACCTTTAGAAATATCTACGCCTAATTCTTTTATTACTTCCGTAAGTTGGTTAGAGTGCCAATTTTTAGGATTCATCCCATTATTCTACTATGAATTTGAAATTTTCTTAGATTTTAAGTTAGAATATGTGGATGGCAGTAAAAAGTTTTAAAAAAAGGGCGGGAGAAATAGCCTCCTACGTTCAAAATAGACTTTGGTATATTATCCTGATAGCTATTCTAGCTTTTGCTTCAGGATTCATGTTTCTTTATGATTACTTTGGGAAAGATTTAAGCCCTATAACCGTCGAGCTTTTATATAACCTTGATTTGGCCATCGCTTATATTTTCCTAACCGATTTTTTGGTGAGTATGTTTTTTTCTGGCAAAGGCCTTATGTACATTCCAAAAAATTTGTTGGATTTTCTGGGCTCACTCCCTTTTTCTGATGGATTCTTCCGAGTGCTTCGAATTTTACGTTTTACCCGCTTAGTGAGAGTTCTTCGAGGGATAAATACAGGACTCAACGTTCATGACAGCATAAAGAAATTAAGAGAGGACGAAAAAAATAAAGCGAAAAAAATTGGGTTGTAATTATTTATTTAGTTGGACAAATTTGATTTTTAATACTATAAACATATACTAAAAAATAAGGGCCATTAGCTCATTTGGTAGAGCGCGCGCATGGCATGTGCGAGGTGAGCGGTTCGATCCCGCTATGGTCCACAAAAATAAAAAATGAACGGAGCACTTATTGACAAGATATGTAACTTACGTTAAATTAATAAAAGATTGATCTTCTTAGAAAACGCAACAATGACGATGATGTATCATCATAAGGACCAGAGATGGAAGCTGTAGTAAACGCGAGAGTACACCTCGAAACAATCTCCACCCCGACGACCGCGAAGATGGTAACGGCACTTTTATTGGCCGTTCGAGGTGATATCTTTCTTTGCGAAAGAGAATGTAATTTTGTAACAGATAGATTGCAAGGATTTGCAAATTACCAGGATGACTTCGAGCTTGGTCTCGCGGTCACACAATTGGTACTCTACATCAATTCTTGTCGTTAGAATTCGGAAACCTAGAGCTGCGGTCGAGAGTCGAAAGACTTTCCCGCGCTTTTTTATTTGACTTATAAACTCATGTGTGCTATTCTGTAAAAGGAGTTCGATGGCATTGCGTCATCGTTCAGACACCAAACAAAGGGGATCTCATGTCACAAAAAATGGTTCGAACAGACTGGCCGGGCGAGTGGAAAAGCGGGGACGCCGTAATACACCAAGACCGAGCAGGTCATGTGGTTTCGCTCCCAGTCACTTTCATGGTATCAGCTGGGTGTGTACCAGTAATGTACGATGATGAAGAAGGTTGCTTTGTCATGGTTCCGGCAGATGATCTCAATCATCGCTTCAAGATGGCTCCGTCCAAACCGTCGAAGAGAATCATGAATATGGATCCTCTAGAAACAGAACGACTCCGCGATCTTGCTGCCAGTGTAGAAGCAGCGTACGAAGAAGCCTGTGTAGCGGGTGAGTGCAATTGCATCACTAAAGAAGAACACGAACGGACACTAGCGGTTGTGGCAGAAAAGAAGAAGTTGCGAGAGTCATGACCGTTTCTAATTGACCCCACATATCGACCCGACACTAACATGTCTGGGTCGTTTTTTTATAAAAAAACTTTTAAAAAGTTATCTTAAAAAAAATAATTAATTTATATATATAAAAGAGCGACCCTCGAAAGAGTCGCTCGTACGAGTTTTACTTCTTGGTCGAGCTACGAGCTCTTCTTCAGCATCCCCTATGAATGAGATCTGGCATTCGCAGAGAATCTGGATTCACACCATCCCACTCGATGAGACCATTCACCACCCAGTTCGTAACCTGGGGTTGGAGACGGTGCTCCCACTCATTTACTCGCCTCCCCAGAGATTCAGGTGTATCATCCTTCATGATCGGAATCCGGTGTCGATGGAAAACAGGACCGCGATCGTATCCTGGAGTGACGAAGTGCATCGAGACAGCAGTGTCCCTTATCTCCCCACGCCGGAAGCCTGCCATAACTCGCGCATGGACACGATGCCCATACATTCCGTTTCCACCGAAATCCGGCAAAGGACCTGGATGGATATTGAACACTGTCCTCGAACTGAACGAGGTAGCTGGATCGAGTCCAACCACATGCTTGAGCCATCCTGATAGAGCGAAGAAGTCGGCCTCGCTCTGCCTTGCAATTTCTTGGTGTCTTTGGGGACTCCAAGGACTAGTGAAATAATGGAAGGGAATCTCCAATCTTCCTGCCCGCCTTCGCACGCCACCATTTGGGTGATTCGAAACCACCCCCACGATATCTGCTTCCAACTCTCTGTCTCTGGAAGCTCTGACCAAGTTTTCGAATCCTGATCCACCATTCGCTGGATCTGATCCTCCTGATGCAAACACGAGAAGTCGAGGTCTTTTCATCTAGTTTACTCCGGTTTTGTTTTGTACTGTCCAGAGATAATACTAATTGCAAAAATTAATTTTTGCAATTGGAAATTTGTTGCTTTTTGCGAAATTTTCCGTAATATCTATCTTTAGAAAAGATCTTTAACAAAACAACAGGAGTGAATCTATGGGCACAACTTACGCAGGAAGTGGTGTTGACTACGGCGATTTGGATCCATTCAAATTGCTGGCTCAGCTTGCCGCTAGAGAAACAACTGGCAACCTAGAACGCATGACGCGTAGCAATATCGAATTCCAAGTCTTCGAAGCGAGTCGTGGAGAAAGTGCTTTTCTGATTGAAACACCGACCAGTTACTTGGCTCATGTCGAAGAAGGCCTTGGAACCAAGAATTTAGTGGCTCAAGAGATGTATCTTCACACCGGGAGAAGTTATTTCGACGCAATAGCGCAGGACACCGTTGCAATGATCGTAAATGATCTTGTCACGGTTGGTGCTATACCGGTTTCCATGGCAATGCATCTAGCGGCTGGCGACTCTAATTGGTTTAAAGATGAAAAACGTGCGAATGATCTCGTTTCAGGTTGGAAGACTGCCTGTGACTTGGCCAGATGCGTTTGGGGTCCCGGAGAAACTTCGATACTCGTAGACATCGTTGAACCAAAAACCGTGGTTCTTTCTGGTTCTGCGTTCGGTGTAATAAAGCCAAAGATGCGCTTGATTGCTGGAAATGTTCGGCATGGTGACCGAATCATTTTGATCGAGAGTTCTGGTATTCATGCGAGTGGGCTCACCCTAGCTCGCAAGATTGCCGCAAAGCTACCGCTCCGATATCTCACCGAGCTTAGCAACAAGAGAACTTTGGGAGACACACTTCTCGATCCAACTCACATCTACGTTCGACTGGTTGAGACATGTCTAGATCGCGAAGTAGAAATCCACGGCGCGGTGAACATTACAGGCCATGGTTGGCGTAAACTCATGCGGCCGAGATCACCTTTCACTTATGTGGTTCACGGTCTGCCAAGGCAACTGCCAATCTTTGACTTCCTACAAGAATATGGAGGACTCGACGACAAGGAAGCTTACAGCACCTTCAATATGGGAGCGGGATTTGCTCTGTATGTTGGGGAAGTTGATGTAAAGAAAGTCATCGAAGTAGCTAGCAACCTAGGCTTGTGTGCCTTGGTTGCTGGACGCATTGAGCAAGGGCGGAAGAGAGTTGTCATCGAGCCTCTCGATCTTGAGTTCGGGGCAGAGACTTTGCAGGTTCGCTGATCTTTTGTTTGGAGTAACATACAACCGCGGTCAAGAGTCGAAAGACTTTCCCGCGGTTTTTTTATTTTTTAATAAATCCTTAATTCCGTGCAAAATTGGATGGAGCATAGTAAAATCGGAGTACTATGACGAAAAACGAGCGAGGAACTACTATCATCATTTTAGGAGCAACTGGCGACCTGGCACGAAAGAAACTTTTTCCAGCACTTTTAAGTTTGTATAAAAACGCTAAACTGCCAAAAAATGTAAAAATAGTTGGCTTTTCTCGCAGAAATTTTAAAAATTTAGACTTTCGAAATTTTTTAACTGAAAATGTACTGGCCCTGCAAAACTCTAATGAAAAAATCTCTTCTTTTTTAAATTTGATTGAATACTCGGAAGGGAAGTTTGATGACTCAGTTTCTTATGAGTCACTCATCGCTTTAATTCAAAAAATTGATCAAGAATTTGGAAGTTGCGGAGATAAAATTTTTCATCTAGCAGTCTCGCCGGCATTTTATGAAATAGTTTTAGAAAATATGTATAAAACAGGACTCACTCTTTCTTGCACCGACGGTACCGGCAAGACCAAGATTATTATCGAAAAGCCAATCGGACACGATCTTAAGACAGCAAAAGAAATTCACGCCCTGATAAATAAAATTGCCACCCGGGACCAGATTTACGAAATTGACCATTATCTGACAAAAGAAACTCTGCACGCCGCTAAAGCCCTTGTTGAGGAAAAAGAATTAAAAAACATATTTAACAATGAGCATATAGAATCAATCGAAATAAATCTTTTCGAAACAAAAGATATTGAAGGACGGGGAGAATTTTATGATTCGTTTGGCGCACTCCGAGACGTTGGGCAAAATCATGCTCTGATTGTTCTTTCTCACATGCTTCAAGATGCTGAAGGCCTGATGGATATTCAGAAAAAACGAGCTCAAATTTTAAAGAGTGCCTTAGAACTTGATCCAAAAGATAGTCAATATATCATGCGCGGACAATATATTGGATATCTTGAAGAAAAAGGGGTGAAAGAAAATTCAGATGCTGAAACTTTTTTTAGATTTCCCGTTAAGCTCCAGAATGATAAATGGAAAGGGATAAAAATCAGTATCGCGGGGGGAAAAGGATTGTCAAAAAATGAAGTAAGTATAAAAATTATTTTTAAAAAACCAGAAAATTTTAATTTGGGAACAAAAAATTTGCAAAATATCAAAGAAATTATTTTTAGAATTCAGCCGGATCCTGAAGCAATTTTTGTTGATATGAACAATAAGATAGAAGTAATTCCTCTAAAAGGAAAAACCTACCAAGGTCACTCCAGCGAATCGTACGAAAAACTTTTCGAAGAAGTTTTCAAAGGAAATGAAAATCTTTTCGTTTCTGAAGAAGAAGTTGAAGCCTCCTGGAAAATTGTAGACTCGATTCGCGCCGCTTGGACAAAGTTGCCACTTATTAAATACGAGAAGGGAAAGTTACCAAAAATGTCGATCATTACCGATCGACCCACTCGCTAGTCGGAGTAAAAGAAAGAACCCCTCAGAATCCGTAGATTCTAAGGGGTTCGCTTGCGCGTCTCAGATCAGAGCTGGACGACGAGAGGCTTCGCCGCTCGCGAGCGGTTGATGCCGCTCTTCAGAAACGCTTGCACTACTTCGAGTTCGTCACGCGGATCCACCATGACACAAGTGCCATGGAAACGAGCCAGAATCGGCTGTTGGCTCTGACGAGCACGGCTTGTGGCCTTGTCGGCAGCCTTGCGAACTTCCAAACGATGACGAGGAATGAGCTTCATGACCGGTCTCCAAACAACGGGGGAACAAAACAAAGGTCAGCCTCCTTGCCAACCCTTCTGGCTACTAGTGTATCATAGTCAAATTTTCCTGTCAATAGCAAATTTCATCTAAAAAAACCTTTGATTTAGGCTGTTTTTAGGGCATAAACTGATTATCTTTTAAACAAAATGATTTTTATTCACGCAGGTTCAACTTGTCAAAGATCCTGTTTAAATTCTACGAGATCATCCTGTGTCTAACTTTTTTGACAATGGAAAGCGTTTGTGGAAAAATGGATCTCAGATCTCGAAGCACCATGCTAAGAGATAGTTCTCAAACAAGAGAAGAGGTAGCAGGATGAATCACGGTCACAGCCATCGTCCACGCTCACGAGAAAGTAGGAGTCCGAGTCAGCTCCAGCAGCCGACGCTTCGTCACATCGATCCGACCCAGAGCTATGTGAAGCACATCCTTGAGCAGGGAGGAGCCGATCATCTGGATGGTCCTCAGCTCCGGCCGATCCAGGATGCTCTCAGGGCTGGGCGTCCGGTTGCCCTGGTTGCTCAGGGATTGATCAGCAGCCGCGAACTTCGACGCTTGGAGTATCTCCAGGCCGTCGAGGCGTAGTCGAGGGAAGTAGCACATTCGTCAGAATCAGCGGGGGTCCACATTCGTGTGGATCTCCGCTTTATTATTTGTTAAATCCTGAATCTATTTTAAACTTTCAACTTCTGAGTTATTATTGATATATGGAAGAATCGATTAAAAATATCGCCGCACAATTTAATTTCAGCCCGGAAATTAAAAATATAGAAAAATTGGGTTCGTATAAAAAGTATGTGGTAAGCGGAATGGGAGGCTCTCATTTGTCTGCCGATATTTTAAAAAATTTACTGCCAGAAGTCTCAATAATTGTTCATCAAGATTACGGACTGCCACAAGGATTATCGGAAGCAGAAAGTGCTGAGACTCTTTTTATCGCTAGTTCATTTTCTGGAAACACAGAAGAGACTTTGGATTTTGCAAAATGTGTTTTGGAGAAAAATTGGCCACTGGGAATTGTCACTAAAGGCGGAAGTCTTTTAAAACTAGCGGAAGAAAATAAATTGCCACTTGTTTTGATTCCTGATGTCCAAATTCAGCCCAGAATCGCTCTTGGATATTCAATTTTGGCTTTAACTAAATTATTAAATCAAAAAAATTTACTCCAGGAATTTCAAACACTATCGAGCCGCATAAATACCGTTTACTGGGAAGAGAATGGGGCTCTGCTTCAAAAAGAATTGGGGAATAGAATTCCGATAATTTATTCTTCCAAAAGAAATGAAATAATTGCTTATAATTGGAAAATTAAATTCAACGAGACGGGAAAAATTCCAGCCTTTTTCAACACATTTCCCGAACTCAACCATAATGAGTTAGAGGGTTTTGATCATAATGAAAAAAGCGTATCACTTTCTCAAAAGTTTTTAGTTATAACTCTCTTAGACACAGAAGATGATAAAAGAATCCAAAAAAGAATGAATGTTAGTTTAGATGTTTTAAATCGAAAAGGAATTGCTGTTAAAAAAATAAATTTAGAGGGAGAGAGTAGAATATTAAAAATTTTTAATTCACTCATCTTCGCTGATTGGGCATCATTTCATACCGCCAAATCTTACGACCATGAACCAAGTGCGGTACCACTCGTAGAAGAATTTAAAAGAAAGCTAAGCTAGGGTTTAGGAGATGGGGTTTAGGGAATAGAACTTTACAACTTTATAACTCATTTATATGTACATCTTATTTGACCTAGGAAAAACCAAACTTCGAGTTGCGGGTACAGAGGATAAGAAAAATCTCACTAATGTTGAAATATTAAGAAGCCCAGAAACATTCGAAGCTGCTATAGATTTGGTTGTGGAAACGGCATTAAAAATTTCAGGCGGTAAGATAGATGGATTTATCGGAGGAGTAACCGCCAACTTAGATAAAACTCGAGGAGAAAAAACAGAGAGCCTAATTCGAGAAAAGGTTGATCAGCCAGTTTTTATTCACAATGATTCTAGTCTTGGTGGTTTGGGCGAGGCTGTTTATGGAGCCGGTAAAGGTAAAAAAGTTGTTCAATACCTGACAGTGAGCACGGGGATTGGAGGAGCAAGAATTGTGGATGGTCGGCTTGATAAAGGAACGCATGGATTTGAGCCAGGACATCAAGTTATTTGTTACAAAGGAAATGAAACTTTACAAAATCTAGCTTCTGGAGAGGCTCTACAGAAAAAGTACAACAAGTTGCCGAAAGAAATTAAAGATCCGAAACTTTGGAAAGATTTGGGTGCAATTTTAGCGGTTGGAGTTTATAATTCCATACTTCATTGGATGCCTGATATTGTTGTTTTGGGAGGATCAATGATAACCGGCGATCCTGCAATATCGATTCATGAAGTTGAAAAACATTTAAAGACTATAAACACGATCTTACCAAGCCTGCCTCCTCTAAAAATGTCCGAATTGGGAGACGAGAATGGAATCTATGGAGCGCTCGCATTTTTGAATCAATTGGAAGGATGAATCCCGTTAGAAATGAAACGGAAACAGGATAAATTGAAAACAATATTAATAATTAATTAAACAGATAGGGATATTACCTTGTGTTATATAGGGGGTTTCCTATTTCTAACGGGATGAATTTCTTAATGAAACAGTTGATTAAATCAAAACTCAAAAGTCTGCCGGAAGCAGATCGAGAAAAAATTATGAGTGTTCTAGAAAAAGATCCAGAATTTTTCGCTAAAATGGCCAAGGGTGTTAAAGAAAAAATGGCGGCAGGGAAAGACCAAATGGCGGCAATTATGGAAATCGCAGAGGAAAATAAAGATACTCTCGGAAAACTCTTGAGGTAGATTCGAGACGCAGAATTCCCGCCTTCGCTCATGAGCTTCGGACAGGCAAGCATGATTCATGAATCTACAAAATGGTTTGCTTAAACATCAGAATATTGGTATGTTGAAGCCAGGAATGTTCATCTAAAAACCAAAGGACTACTAATGCCCGAAGCAGAATCTTCAGATTCGTTGAAACGGTACAAAATGAAGGTTGCAGAATATGCCAAGCAGGTGATTGAGATCGAGGACGAATGCAAGAGAATGGACTCCGGCAACTACCAAGGAGTAACGAGCTGGCCAGACAAACAACAAGAATGGAGGAAAAGCAGTCTGGCCAATCTCAAAATGTTGGCGAATGCGGCGGGTATCCCACCCAAAGAACATCTCACATTTCTCCATGAGGCGTACGATGCACGCAAGAAGTAGGTCTTTCTCACTACCGACGAGGATGTTCCCCTCGTCGGTTTTTTTGAATAAATTATCTCATAAATATAATATCTTAAATTAAATATGTCTCTTT
>Ga0163150_10001607_pt1 | contig 37491 bp, 49 predicted proteins | sample OliLakLV19P2IB_FD_148628 | JGI IMG/M metagenome (GOLD analysis project Ga0163150, IMG submission 148628) | Freshwater microbial mat bacterial communities from Lake Vanda, McMurdo Dry Valleys, Antarctica - Oligotrophic Lake LV.19.P2.IB | ecosystem: Environmental > Aquatic > Freshwater > Lake >... | reverse complement strand
TGTGTGGGGTAGGGGGTGTTAAGGGTCAAGAAAGGAAAAAAGTTCAAGGTAGGTCACATACACCCCGCCCAATTTTTCACCTTTTCCATATTTCCCAATGATATCAACATCTACATAATTTAGTCAACAAAGTCACATTTAGCGGGCTTTGACTCTGTAGGTAGTCCAGCTGAAGGTACTCTCATGCCATTATTCTTGTACGGTATAAATAGTTATTTCCTTCCATGAAGCACGACTAAGTATTGTAAACCTACCCTATCAATTTGAACCAAGTTCAGCAAGCCTCTGACTAGTAAGAAGTACTCAGCGTCTGCCCGGCGGTTAAAGTAGTACATTTGGTGTTTCCCCCTTATATGTTATTTATCGGGGGGGACGTGAGAAGCTTTAGCTCTTTCTTGCAACCTATTGACAATGCGAGGTATCATCGGCAATCTATTATCGACTTTTGGTGTGGGTTGAAGGGCTTCACCGACGCCTATCACGAGACCCAGCAAGATGACCGGGCTCCAAAATAGAGCGCAAAGTAGAGCTGGGATGAGCGGCAGCACTAGGATGACTAGGATCAGTGTGAGTATCATTTTGATAGGCTTTCTATGAAGTGTGTGTGTCGTTTCTTTCATTTTATCTTATCGGCGGTCTCTCGGAAAACTTTAGCGCTTAGTTCAAGTCATCAATAATTATCCAACCTTGAGCCTGCAACTCTGCGACTTCATCAGCATTAACGATAGCTGAGGTGATCAATACTTGGGCAGTAGTAGTAGTAGGGGTAGCGGACACGCTGACACAGTAAAGAACTACAAGGCCGGTTACTACTAAAACAAAGAGAGCGTCGATTATCTTGTTCATGCGTATGTCTCCTGATTGGTGTGTTCTACAAAAGACTTATCGGCAGGTTGATGGGGAGAGAAAAGTTGAGAGTGTGAGGCGGATGGGGACAGAGCCAATCCTTTGGAATCTCCAACAGAGCTTTCGAACTTTTGAAGACGCTTATACCCCCGGCATGAATACCGGAGTTTTACTTCCAAATAGCACTGTTTCTCAGTCATTTTTATACCCCGTTCTTAGTCTAAAGTGCCTATTTATGCTGGTTTATACCACGGTCGTGGCTACTGCCCGCAATAGCTACATTTATGATTATTGTATCATTCCCCATCTCCTCCAAACTTCTCATCAAACCACTCCTGGCAACATTTAGCGACGCGGTCGCCTGGGTCTCTGCCTTGTCCGTCTTCACACCTGAGAAGCTCGCCGTCTTCAAAGATGGCATAGTAAGGGGTATCGTTGACCTCAATCGTGTAAATCGTAGGAATCTGGCTGTGATACATTCTCGACCCCCGCCGTTGCTTTTAAGTAAGTCTCAAACGCCCGTTGAATCAAGTCGTCTTCTTTGATACACTCTTCAACCGTCGTACCTTCAACTAGGACAACGGTACACTGGGCTTTATTCCACCCTTGCCGTCTATCTGACACGGTCACTGACAACCGCTGGCTTCCGTCCTTAGCGTCATACTGTATAACTTCTAGGCACAAGTCATACTTTATTCGTTGCATATCAACCCCTTGCATTAATATATAGTAATATCATATACTTAATACTTAACTTATGGATATTGTGTGAGTTAATCTATAACTAAGTATCTCTATACTCTTATCGTCATTGCGTAGCAGGACTTTATTATTATTTCAGGTCATCACTATGAAGACTACCAATAAATTCAATAAGGTTATTGGCTAAATCTCTGGCATCTTCTATTGAATGGGCGTTTAGGATTTGCCTAGATAGATATTTTATTCCTGCCATTTTGCCGACATGTGACGTCACATCGTCGTTGTGTTGGGTAACTCTTGCTCCGTACAATCGCATAAGCCTCTCATACGACATATTTTGACAAGATATATGGTTGTGTGCGTCAACCAAGTCCTCAAGGAGTTTAGACTTCTCCAGGTCTTTGTAGTCTAATCCGCCGTCATTGAACTCTTTGGTCAACTGGTCCTTGGTGTAGTGGAATTGTGTCATTTCTAAACCCTCATTGATTGTGTAAGCGTCTCTTACATAATACTCTTCGGCAGGTATAGAATAAACTTGAGAGGCCTTTTTACTTGACGAGTCTAAGGTGTTGTTTAAGCTTAGGAAAGTCAGGTGGGTCAATTTTACCGAGGCCGATTGCGCTGTACATATTGCCCAAGGTTTCCTCAATGCGGGTTAGGCGACTGTCCACGGATTCCATAATCTGATTCTTCATATTGTGTAACTCGCGGACTGATGCAATCTCTTCTTTAGCGCTTTTTTCTTTATTAATATAAGGCATTAATTTTACTCCTGGCTGGTATTTAATATAGTCCTGCTTAGTGCTTATATCTGCCTTACGGACAAGCCAGCCGTTGTCAATAAGTCGTTCAATCCATACGGTATACGATTGTCCCGGAGTTTCAAGGCTTGAGGCGTAATATTGTCGACTTCCCAAGATCCCACCAAGTTCAAAGTGCATATTTAACAACGTGGTAGCAAGGTGTTCGGTTCCCCGGAACCCTTCTCTGTATAGTTTTAATGACAATGAGTTATGAGTTACATACTTCTTTTGACGCTTTGCCATAGATTCTCCCATAAGGTGTGATGGGGTTTGTAAGGCATCCCCTGTTAAACCCCGTCAGAATCAATGGGGTTTGTAAGGCAAGATGTCAAGTTGTTCATATTTGGCGCGGTGCTATAAAATGAGGCGGTAAGGGGTTTGTAAGGGGCAGATGTGGGTTTAATCGTTGGGAGAGTAAGGCCAGACCACTACAACATCTTCGACTCTAGAAGACAGAATACTGACACGCAGGGAATCGCTTGAGGGGCGCTGCCCCTATGACCCCGAGGCCCTTGATGAACGCACCTTCGCTACGGACCGCTACTCACGGCATCAAGGACCCTTAATGTTGCGTCATTAGTCTCAATGAATCTCATCAGGTGAGAATAGTATCGGTTCCCATATTGATATACTTTGCCTCGGGCGTAATCACCTTTAAGACAACCTTACCTGTATTCGTGTCGCATTGTGCAGAAAGCGTATAATTCGTGCTATCAAGAGAAGCTGTACTATGAAACTCATTTTGTTTTTTCTTTATTTCGGCCCAAAATAGACCAGTATGGCCCACATAGTAATCGGGTAAGCACTTACTAAGACAATGAAGGTAAGACACTGCCACAGCCTCATTTAGGGCCTCCATTCCAGCCTACGACTTGCAACAAGCTGACACATGCGTTTAGGGAGGTATTACAGTAATCATAGTCACCGTACCAATAGGACGTACAATTTTGGTGATTAAGGCGATCACACTCGATACGGACCCAGGTTTGGGTGTCGTCGCCGAAATCAAGTTGAGCAAGCCAGTCGGTATCGTCATCAGTCAAGGACGGTAGTATTTCTTCGGTCATTTTTTAACCCCTTTATAACGGTCATCGAGGCCCACGTTGTCTTCAATATTCTGCATAAGCATTGCGAGGCAGCAACGGGCATGGGCTAGGTGACTCTCACCACTTTCTATATCGGCATCTTCTCCCCAAGCATAAGCGGTAATATGTCTCATGGCTGCGTCAAGTAATCGGGAGTAATCGAACCCCTTGGTAAAATTATGTTTGGAATACTTTTTAGCGCCGAAAGAAAACACTCGTGCCTCGGCTTCCATTGCTACCCGAGGAATCATAGTCAATGGGGGTTTACCGTTGTCATGTTTAGCTCCGCCGCTCATTTTTTCTTTTCCTCATACTCGACGCTCCCCAACACCCCATCAATATAGCCGAGCAAATAAGCCTTCAGGTCAGCTCTAGGGGTTGCAGCAGTGTCGAGTTCTAGTTTACGTTTGATATGCAAGAGTACCTTGTCAAAATCTTCCTGTGTCATCAGTCTATCCTCGACTCAGGTGTAGGTTCCTCGCCAATCTTGACGACGTGAACTTCATATGGTAAACCTTCAACGTTACATAAGCCTGGGTTAGGTTGCTTGATTCGTGGTTGGAGACGGCGGCTTACATACGGGCTTACTACGGTCATTAGGGTGCGGGTGATATGATTGGCTAACGACGCTCCACCGTCATTAAACTCCATCATAACTTCCCCGCCATGAGCTGCTACGACGTCCTTACACTCTGGAATAGAGGGCTTTGAAGGTAGTTGGGTAGAACTGCATCCGGTTAAAGCTAATAGTGTGATAACAACAAGTTTTTTCATAAGAACCTTTCACATAGTATATATATTAACAATCCTAGTAAGTTGACTATAAGCAGAGACGCGGCTATTACTAAGAGATAACTGACTAAAGTTGACAGCCCTATCAAAACAAGCATAAAGTACCTCGCTAAGCGCATGTGACACAGTTTCCGATGAACAGAGTTGCCTCCATGTCCCTCCTTTTAGTGAGTCCTGCTAAAGCTACTCCGTTAGCTTTGTCCCACTTCTTGAACTCATTAACTAACTCGTCAGCAGGGGCCTGGGCCTTTAGCTTTTTAAGCAACGTAGATTTAGAGAATGCACCGCGCCCCACGTTGTAGACAAAACTTGCAAGTGCAGCTAACTCGAAATCCAGCAAAACCCGGTCCTTACCTACTGCGTCAAGAATGAATTCCATTTCTTGCTGTAGTCGCGTTTTAAGCCAGCCTGTAGCCTCTTTGCGGGTAGTACGACTTGACTTGGTCACCGTAGGGCCAGTGAGTCCATAACCGATAGTCAATACGCCAGCTGGGCACAGGTAAGCGGTCTCACGAAAATCTTCGACGTTAGAGACGAGCATGACCGCTATAATGAGGGCGTTTATCATATTACTTCCCCCCTCCATTCATAAGTTTGTCACGGAACTCCAACATCTTTGACAAGTCGGCTGATGACTTTTGAGGCCACGCAGTAATCAAGGTTCCAGTGATACGCGGAGTAAATGCAGCGACCTTCATTGACCCGTCTTCTTTGGTCTGACTACGAGAGATGGTTGCATGATAGAGAAGGGCAAACTCACTCTTGCCGTCTTTGTTAACAAGCCGTGCAGGGATAAGGATATCGGGGAACAGAGATAGAACGAACTCAGCCGTATTGTATCCTTTTAATCGGGGGCTAAGGCTATACCCGTTAAGGTCGTCGGGTTGGCTGGTAAGGATGCCGAGCAACGTAGTGATGACGTGCATTCCATTGTCTTGAATGATTTGAAGGGCCTTGCGAATCTCACGGAATTTTAGAAGGATAAAGTCACCTTCTTTAAAAGTATTGTGTGTGCCGTCTTTTGTACGGCAAAAGTTTTTCATGGCGGTCGTCGTCATCAACAATGACTCCAACTCAGCCCAACCGTCCAAAACGATAGCCCCAACCTTTTGAGCCTTCATTCCCTTGACGTCGGCCAACATTGCGAGTAAGCCTTCAAAATGTTCGTCAGGTGTCTTTGCTGCGTCCCCATCAATGCAAATCGGGGCAATCTTAGGATTGATAGTCCTAGCAGCACGGGGGCCGTGTGATTCGCTTGCGGTATGGAAGTAAAGGGTAGGTACTCCCAAAGTTCCAACTAAGGTACTTTTACCGGCTCCTGTAGGTCCTACAAGTACAGCGAGTAAAGGGAATACGGTTTTAGGCGCGTCAAAACTTAAAGTAGGCAAGTTCATAGATTTTCCTCCCAGAAAATTTAGTTAAGTGTCGGGTCCCCTACTTCATCGTTGCTGTCGTCAATTCCGTAGTCAGGGTGTTCTACCATCTCAATCAACTGTGCTTTATCAATTTGATGTTCTTTGTTCTCTTCAGCCCTCTTGCACATTCTCAAGCCGTACTCTTTGTCCCCGAATATGATATCCCCATCTGCAACCTCGTCACCCTTGAAAAATCTCATGAGATATAAGGGGCGATTCGCGGGGCTATTGAACACCGGTCCTAGTACGGAGCCTTGAGGTACAATCCCTGGCCCTACTTCTTCAAGCAGAGAATTATAGACCAGGACTACATACTCTCCATTGGTTGGGTCAAACATGACTGGCTTAGCAAAGAAGTGCCCTTCTCTACGATTTAATCCGTTCAAGCTGTAAATTGTACCTAATTTCATGACCGTCTCCTATATGTGTCCAGACCATAAGTTTTTTCAATATATTGTGTGCTGCTCACACCGTGCATAAATCTAGAAATCGCCTGATAAAGCTTAAATAAATCCACTCTTTCTAATTCGAACTCTGACCGCGCCTTGCATTGTGGATACTTTTTAGCTAAAGTTTCTAACTCAGATTCCGATAAGAATACGGTGAATACCTCTTCCCCCGAAGCAGTTGTCACTCGTCCTACAGTAAGTCTTGTCATGTTTTGTTTCCTCCTATATTGCTATCTCGTCCGGTTGTGTTAAAACTTTAGAAGTAGGGTATAAGATGCGGAACTCCTTTAATAATCTCAGCGAAACCCAAGTCTACACCCATAGGGTTCTTTGCAGCGTAGGCAGCAGCGGGGCTGTCAACGTCAACCGTGCAACCTGTTCCCATACCAAAGGTTTTGCGGCCCATGGTGTTGAGAAACTCCAAGTACATTTGATGGTCATGACCTTGAACGACGCTCATACCCGCACGTTTAGCTTTAGCGATGGCATTGCCAGCGAACTCGTCGCCGTGAACATACATAACGTTATCAATGACTAAGGGACGGTGTGACATATGCCAGTCCCAGCCCTGGAATGGGAATAACTTTTCAAGCTTAGGGATGAGCTTTTTAGGGATGCCCACTTCCAGGCATTTTTTAATGATGCGTACGTCATGGTTACCGAGTATGAGAGTCATCTCAGGGAACCACTCACCCATGCGGATAAGGGCGTCTTCAGTCTTCATCCACTCAAGTGTGGGGTTGTCGTCGTCAACATCCTTAGGAAATCGTGACCATGCCTTTTGGTCGGTAAGGTCGCCCATCTGTATGACCTTGACAGTTTTCTTTTGTCTCTTGTAGACTAGGTAGTGGTCACGCGCTTCTCTTAGTACGTTCCAATTCGTGTAGGGGTGGTGAGTGTCCGGGATAATAATGATTGCGTCAGTTGTCATTTCGGGGTATCTCCTACAGCGGCGGCAGTTGTCGAGACTAGCCACGCTGGTAAAGGTTGTAAAAGTAACTCTGCAAGACCGGAACCTAATAGATTTGCACAGATTTCTTCATTGATAAGACCAAGGTGTTGGTCGTTGGACCCCATATTTGGTTCAAGCATCGCATGAGTTATCTCATGGAACAGGGTGACCCTAATCTGAGGTATATGCATATTTTTATTAATGTATATGGTACTAATCTCATAGTCACATAAACCCATTGTAGAACCGCCTGTGACTGCTTTAAGCCACGCTGCTGAGACAAACCGTACCTTCCATTGTCTGTTTCCAATCTTGAGTTGGAATGGTTTAACTAGTTTACTACCCATTGCGACGACCTCCGTACAGATTGTAACATCGACAGCTTACTTAGCCTCAAAAAGATTAACTCCAAAAACATAGCCCGTTCTCACGTTCACACTCCACTGCAAATCCTCATTAAGTCTTCTCTCGGCATCTCTACAAAAAACTTTAAACTCTTCGATTCGGGATTCGGGAATTGTGAATATTATTTCGTCATGAATGCACACTACATACTCAGTCCAAGGTGCTACTTCTAGTACGTTTTTTAACCATTTTGTTATGACTCCGTTGACTGAAGATTGAATCATAAAATTCCATGCATTATGTGGTTTAGGGGTCCCACGATAGCCAAACTCATTTACCATGTAGCCTTTATGCTCTACATATTTAGCAATAGAGGACGCGTAAGTTTGCATCGTTCTAAACAGCGCCCAATACGTATTCCAGAGCCTTTTAGCCTCGTCATATGTAGTTGGTAGGCCACCTTCAGTAAGGTTTTTACAGAGAGTTTTAGGACCCATTCCATAGTTGAGACCTAGTGCGATAGTCTTCCATGCCTGACGTTTCTTTTTAAGAGCCCCTTTAATCACCTCAGCATCAGCAAGCCATTGTTGAGCAAAAGTGCCTACGGGCCACTGCTTATTCCAGGCTTCCTTCATGACCTCAGGTTCCGCTACAGCACCGAACGCTAAGTAAACATCATCAATCATTAGAGTTTCTTTTTGCCAATAAGGAGCCTTACCTACGCCGTCATAAGTAAAATATTTATACTTATAATCTTGACTATAATGCGTTGCTACGGTAGGTTCTCCGGCGCTTAAGTCGCAGGATATTAGCACCTTACCTGGGGGTGCAATTAACGTCTTCATAAGCAATGGCTCGCGACGACTAAGCCCCTGTACGTTAAGCCCACCGCCTCCTGCCATGCGACCAGTCACAGTCCCACATGTTTTTAAGTCATGGTGCCAATGACCGTCTTTTGCCGAAACCTCTGCCAGCTTTTTACATTGCTGATAAGCGACGGTAAGAGTCCCCCGTTTACCGAGGATATCGCCTAAGTTTTCCCATTGACTTAAATGGGCACGTCGGAAACTGGGTGAACCTTTTGCAGTCCTTAGCTTGACTTCCATATCAAGTTGTTCAGTAGCTAGCTCACCAAGCTGCTTTTTACTGTTAATATTAAAATCGAAATCCGCTATAGTCTTACGCCCTCGTGGGTGGGCTTCTTTATACTTGTCTAAAGCAGACTGACGTACCTCTTGAATCTCTTCCTCGTATTCGGTACGCAATTTCGCGTCAATGGCCTCAATTTGCTCCTTAAGTAGCGCGACATTTTTCTCAAGTAATTCAACATCAACGGGGATACCTCTTATTTTAGCTTGTACGACTTGACGGGTTAGAAATATATAATCTTCATGGTCTGGTAACCAATCGAACCCCTCTCCGGCAAAATGTGTGGTAAAAAACTCGTACAGTTTTAAAGTGTACTCGGTGTCAGCTTGGTTGTAGGGCTTTAACAACTCGTCAGGAAACTCTGAGATACGGTCCCAAGATTTGCCAGATTGTTTCATCCAGGCGTGAAGTTCTTTTTCATAGTCCCCGCTACCTGGAAAAATAGTCCTTACCGCGTCCTTTAAACCCCAACTAAATGGCTCATAATGCGTATAACGTAGCTCTTTACGCCCCTCGCTATTAGTCACCATTTGACCAGAGCCTTGGTTGTAGAGCTGCCTTAATCTCATTACATCTACAGACCAGTTAAGGTTCAAATCAGGGTATTGGCATAAGGTAACACCCATCTCATACCCTATATTATAGGCTGATAACGGCGTGCCTTTTTTCGATAAACCCTCAAATACTCGTCGTACTTCTTGCGGACCTCGGGCGTAATGGTTTTTAATAACACCTTTATCATCCCTCCAATGTAGAGATACGGATTCAAGATGAAAATCTTTTTCCCAAAATAATAGACCTGAAGTTTCAATATCTACAAAAACTATAGTCATATCAGTACCCCATGGCAAAAGGCCGTGTCTCCAACATCTCTTTAATTTCAGTAGGCTTATGCTCACCGTAAATCTCAGGGAAGGAGTAAAATCTATAGTCGGAGAAAACGACGCAAGACTTGAGGGCTTTGGGCATAGTCTTTACTGTGTCATTATAAAGGCTCCAAAATCTGGGGTCGGGACACCAATTGACAACCCAATCCTCTTCATGCCGGCAACCACGACCTAAGGCTTGAGTGAGATGTCTAAGTGTCTCAGCTTGATACCACTTACCCCCGCCACGCTTAGATTTACGCTTGTTGACGTAATCAGAGGCCAATGAAGGATACTGTAGGGTCGGGATGATATTTACGCGGCACTCGGGCAGGTCTAGGCCCACATTGCAGCCGGAAGCGATCCAAACGCCCCCCGTCTCTTTAAACCGGGCGACACACACGTCTTTATTTGTAGGGTTATTAACGTAAACATTTTTTGTAAACTTTTTAAAGGCCTCTACATAGACCTCCTGTTGTCCATATGGGACGTGTACAAGGGTAGGTCCTAATTCCTTTAATTTCTCATTCCAAACCCTAGCAACGTGACCTGCATTGATAGAGGTGTCGGTCCCGTACCCCGGCTTAGCAGGCAATGGGTCACACGTAAACATGGGTCGCTGGTCAAGTATAAATGGTGAATCTAATTCAAATATATCAGCTCCTGGACCTACCAATTCCTCAACACGGTGTGGGTCTAAAGTGGCACTTAAAAGTACAACTCTCGCGTTTCCAAAGAACTTTTGACGTACATATTCTGGTAATATGGTCGGAACAACCTTGGCGTAGTAGGTTGGTTGACCTTTTTTATCACTAGATATTTCCCAACCTAAACTATAGTCATTAGTGGTTAAAGCTTTGAATAATTTACTCATTTTGTTAAGCTGGGAGCCATATTGAGATACAGCTTTTTTACTTACTTTAGGTAACAACCAAAGTTCTTGTAGTCGAACGTCAATTTCGGCAACGCGGGCCTCAACTAAATCAATAATATCGTCAGCCTTAAACCACTCCTGAGGTACTCTGATTTTTTCAGTAGCAAATTCAAGTAACAATGAAAGAGCCTCGTCAGCCTCGTCCAAAATTATGACGCTAGGCTTGATTGGGTTCTTGGATTGCATAAGATAGTAGTACCAGCTAGCCGTGTTGAAGATAGCGGGTTTAGTCCGCATACGGGCCCTGGACGACCTGTAAGCAGCTTCATCCTGGTAATGTTCCTTTCCCTTCACCGAGACGAGGTCCGAGTATGTTTTAGCGTACTGGTCAACGTGAGCGTTTTGAGACGTGATAATAATAGTGCCCGGTATCGCGACCTGCGTTGCTCTTGCAATCCAAGACTTCCCAATACCTGTCGGGAGGATGCCAGCCATGTGCCACGACCGAGGGGACGCTAACCACACCATAAACGCGATTTGTCCATTACGGGGTTGACGCGCCGTACCGTCGGTGTATACGGGTATAGGAGGTAGTAATGAAGTTGTCATCTTTGCTAGCTCAACCATTTGAACGTCCGTAAGCCTGCGTGACAGCACGTTGAACTTCACCGGGTGTGGTAGGTATAGGGAACTGGTTATTAACCGCTGTGAGCATATCTAACGTACTGTCGGGCCTTATGCCTAAAGCACAAAAATTAGATGCTAGTGACCATAGGGTTTGATAGCGCCCCCCAGGCAGCACCCCACGCTCTACAGTGTTCAATAGGCGCTGTAATGTAAAAGCAAAGTTCAAATCCATAGGTTTAGCTCTCCTTTCGGGCTCAGTAAAGTTTTTGGATAACTCTGATTGCGTAAGTCTGTTCTTGCCTTGAAATATTGAGATAAGGGATTTGGCTTTACCCGTTATCGCATGAGGTGTCTTAGGGAGTCTAATAAGCATATCTGAGCGATAGATAGACTTATCAAACTCAAACCCTAAACCCTGCATGTAAGATAAGTGCCAATCTGGCAACCAGTGGGACTGGCAGAGGTCTGTAGCAACATGAATATGATAACCCTTATTACCGCTAAACCAGACCGAATGTGAAATATCCCGTTCCCTGAGATACTTGATGTAATTTGGGGGTACAGGGGCACCGTCTAAGTCAATGTGGACTGACTTACTTATGACGGCGTATGCGCCAAACCCGCGTGAATGGCCAGAACGTTTGATAGTTGCGGCATCCTGAACATTGAACATGTACATCGACCTGAACCCGGGTTTATGCGCCGCAGTCACGTCAATCATGTTTCCGGTGCGCTCATAGACGTTTTTAGCGTATTCAACAAAGAGTTCCATAGCTTACTCCCCCGTTCGGCTCATTTGTGGCTCAATTACGGCTCAAAATGGAACATCTTCTGTCTCAACGTTTGCCCCTTCAATTAGCTCGTAATCTATAACGTTAGGGTATTTTTCTAGGGCAATGTTGTTAGCAGCACAGTAGGCGTTAGCGTCGTCAAAGCTATCAAAGCCCCGACCTTCAATTTCTTCACCTTTGCGGTTTACAATGACGATTTTTTTGTCATCACGTTTAACGAGGTGAGTCTTGCGGTATTGAACGTTGATTCGCACACGTTTGCCTACTGCTTCACCTTTTTCCAAAAGATCTTCGAATATCTTTTTAGCGTCAGCCAAATCAACGGAAGAACCGGTTACAGCTTCGGCAAATTGGCGGCATTCAAAAGAAGCACTTGTATAATTCTTCTCACCAAACAGCAGCTTAGTGGTAGGACGCGACAAGAAGGCGAGTTTTTTAAGCCCCCCTACGTCAAACTCAAGAGTGTGGTTTTTGAAAGTTTCATCAAGCTTTGCGTTAACGCCTTTGGTGATGGTTTTGATAGTCGCCTCATGCCACCCAACGCCAACAAATTTAGGAGCAAATTCTTTTTTGTCCCCACCTGTAGATTTTTTAGTAAAAGCTTCGATATCAGAGAAACCAGAAAATTTAGCCATGCGGTGTGTCCTCCCAGACAACTGTTAACTAGCAATGAGGGCTTTTTTACCCTCAATAACATCCTCGGCGGATTTTAAAAAACCCTGAGTAGTGTCTTTAAACGGTCGAAACATCTGACAAGTTTTTTTGAATGGGCAAAAGTGACAAGCGTCATCAGGAACCTCAGGATAAACTGTCTGTGATTCTATGACCTTAGCTGCCATCATCCAGTAGTCTATTGTATGTTGCTGTTTATACTCAGTTTCTACCCCATCTATCATAACTATGCCGTCGTTTGTTACTTCGACAACGAATTCTGTCTGTTCTTCCCATAGGGGTATGCCTTCATCTATAACACGGGCTACTACTTGACTGTAGTGCATATCTTCAGGTATGCGGTTTTGACTACGGGTACTTTGCCGCGTCTTGACCCAACTACTATAGATAAGTTTTCCCCGTTTACGTTCCGTTAACCACATATAAGTCAATAATTGCGCAATATTAGCTACCTTAGGTTTTCTCTGTGAAAACACTGACTTATAGGTGTTATGTGAAGTGACTGATTTTAGCTCATAGACCCAGTCATCATCAAGAAAGTCTATGTGCCCGGCAAGGCTTACTTTATCCGTAAGCTGCCTAGAGACCAGTTTTTCTTGAACAGCATTAGGCAGATAGGGAGTCATTAGTTCTTCGTGTTTATGCCCAATTTTAAAGACTAATTTGCCTAGGTCGTCAGGCGGAACCTCTAAACCATGTAATCTCAGCAACATGGTCCTATAGCAGGCACTACTAGACCCCCCCTGGATTCTTCCATTGATTAATAGGCCTGAATTGCCCCCCCTCAGCTCATACATATAACCCCCAATAAAAAACCCCACCAAGCGCTGGCAGGGCTTATAAACAGTCTCGGTTGAGATTGAATTATTCTTTACGGTCCTGATTTGTTGACAACGCTTCTTCTAAAGCGTACACCAGTTCATCGTCATAAGTATTCTCAGTCTTAGTCGCTAAGGCTTTGAGACCAATGACAATTGCCTGTGCCAAAAACTTCTCGGTGACAAGTTTGACAAGTAAGGATAAAAGGGCGGATATTAGAATAGACATAAAAAGCTCCTTAGTGGGGTTTAAATAGAATCCAAACTGCTGCGATAGCGCCGACGACACTAACGGCTGTAGAGATAAACCACGCGCCGACCTTAGCCGTGGTGCTGTGTGACTCTAAACGAGTGACCGCAATCTTAAGCTCTACAATATCCTCGTGCAGTTTATCTAGTTTTGCGTTGAGGCGGTCGTCTAATATAGTCATGACGACCTCTTCCTGCTGACCGTAGCGTTAAGCGTACCACTTCCGCCCGTGCGTGTCCAAACCAATCTAACGTAGTTATAGGCCACTTCACTAATGCTATAGATACTGGTGCCATCCGTTGTAAGCGTAAGTGTGCTGCCTGTCAAATCGGACCAGTTATTGCCTGAAACAGAAACTTGAATCTTGAGAGTCCCGTTAAGAGAGGACGCAGCGGTCACTACGGCTTCAATAGAGTAAAGGTCCGAACCTTTAACTTCAATGGAAGGCCCTGTCTGGGTTGACGCAAGCGAGAGGTCAACTAAGTATGTAATCGTATCTTGTATAATCATTAATTTGACCCCTTAAAGTGCGTGCCATTGACCCGAAAGATATGTAAATTCAACCGCTGCCCTATCACTATCTATAACATATGTTGACGTCCCAGACTCAGCAAAAGTGTCGGCACCTCCTGAGGTTATTGTAATGTTTGCGGTAAAAGCTGTGCCTGCGCCGTCCTTTACCGTGATGCAAGTATAAGCAGCAGGGGTAGTTGGAAGTGTGACTGCCCTAGCGCCCGTATTCGTTAAAATAAGGATACCGGACCTACTTGTCGCTGTAATTGTCGTAGTCGCGTCAACGGCTGCAAATTTACGAGTAGCTGGCTCTGTCCATGAGGGTGCCGACGTTCCATTAGACACCAAAGGGTAGTCTAGGGTTCCTACGGCTGTCAGAGCAAGGGCACTAGCACTAGAGTACGCTACAGACCCGGCTGAGGCAGTTAACGCGGCATTTGTCCCACCTACATTGAGGGGGAGTTGAGCTACGGATTTAATCCTTGAGTTTGCATCAGAGACAATGGCGGTCGAGGCAGTAATACCAGACCCACCTACCCCGTTGGCATCAACTACCCCGTAAATCGAAGCACCTGTACTATTGGTGACTTCTAACAAGTTAGTGCCAAGTGGTGTCGCCTTATCGCGTACGGAAACTGAGCCGTCATTGACAAGGGCACCTAAGGCACTAATTGTGGTTGACGAGTTACGGATGATTTTGCCAGTAGCGCCATTAAACGTGACAATCGCACGGTCAGTCGATGAAGCAGGGCCGAACACGTCCCCAAAACTTGACCATGTAGAAGCAAGGTAGCCCTCATATTGGCCTAAGGTGCTGTTATAGCGAATCGTGCCCGTTACAGGTGAACTAGGACGTTCAGCGGTGGTTCCTGCCTGAATAGTAGACCCTGCTGTACCCGCAAATAGGATATCAGAATCCGTAGCTGACGCAGGACGGATAGTGACACGTGTCGACGCACTGACTTGTAAAATGACGCCGCTACCAGACACACCTAAATTCAGTACTGAACCTGACTGGAAGGCGTTGGCTAAAATGTTGCCGGAATCGTCAATTGTAGCACCGGAAGTTTGAACGGTGTTTCCATTGGTATCTGTGCGAACAATAACATTGTCGCCTGCCCCGGAGAACTTATCCAACTTTGAAGCGACACTTGCATTAACGGCAGAGGAAAGCTCAGCACTTGTAATTGACCCCGCTTTGACAGTTCCTGTTAATGTGCTATCGGTGACTTTCAGGAGAATAGTGTCAGTTTCCCCTGGCGTATAACCACCCCCACTGGCCGGCAACTCTATAAAATTATCTGCCATTGTTGTTAGGCTCCTTAGGGATGACGTTTTGAATTAGAAAGTTCAATGCAGGTATCTGACCTTTATCACCGGCTTTCGCTAAAAACTCTATATATTTAGGGTTCTTGTAGATTCTATCAGCAAAGTAGGCTGCGGATTGGTTACCGTAGTTTTGTACGAGGTGTTTGATACCCGCTGGGGATAAAAAGCTTTCCGCTGTTTTAGGGTTAGCAAGAGACTTCTGAACTATATCGTCGGCCCCTATCAAGTTACCTACCGCTTCTCGGGACTGTTTATAAGTCGTGTTATGGCCTAGTTCAGCAAGCTTAGGTTCTGCAACCTTGTCAATTTCTTGAAGCCACGCATTGCGCCCCTCGCGTGCAACTATAGACTTCTCAGGGTCGACTACTGAGTTGTACCTTGCAGCGTCATTATAGCTATTCTTTTGTTTAACAGCGTCTTTTACGTTTAATGTTTTATTAGCGGTCACGTTGTATACGTCATTAGCTGACTTATTTAACTTTTTAGCATAATCAACTGTACCCGCTAAACCTCCGGCTTCATCGGCACGGTTAAGTATGTTTTGAGCAACCATATGGCCCTCAACGCTTTCATTACCTATTTTTGACAAAACATCGTCTAGACCTTGATTGGCCTTAAGTTGTTCACGGCTGATACTCTCACGCAGACTCTCTTGCCCTTGAAATGGTTTTAAAGCGTTATCACGGACGGACCTTAACATTCGTTCAAATTTACCCGGTTCTCGTAAGCCTGCCGAATTCTTTTGCTCAGCAGTGACCCTCATTGCTTTTTCGGTTGCCAGATTTGCAAAATTATCAATCGAGGAGCCTGTTAGTAATTCTTTAAACCCTTGACTTGCGCCTCCTATAAGTCCTCCAACAATTCCCCCAGTCACTACCCCCGTGCCTGTATCCCGAGCGAGCTGCTTACCATTAGTAGCAGTAGAGCTACCTACACCTTCTAGACCGCCTTGTACGGCTCCAACTTTCGCTGCTGTTTTGGCTGCAAGTAGCGCCTTAGCCCCTTTACTGAGATTATCGACATTTTTTAAGCTATTCATGACGGCAACGGGGGCGGCGACCGCGCTCTGAACGACCCCTGCACCCAGCTGCCCTAGGATGTCTCTACCGGGGTTTTGACGTGCGGAGGATTCCCCCTCTTCTCGGATAACGTCTCGATTGACTTTGTAAGTATTGACGTCCTTATCTTTAAAGTTTGCACCAAAATGATTCGCTAATGTTTTTGCAGCGCCCGATGGGCTCGCGTTAAAGCCTATAACTTCATCAAGTCCTTGAAAATTCGCACCTTTAGCAAACCCAACCATCTGAGATTGCTCGGGGGTATATTTAGATTGAGGCATTTTTGACGGCTCTGTATACACGCTATAGCCCTTCTCCTGAGCCTTTTTAAGGTCTTGAGCTGGAATATGATATGTGTCTTTACCGTCTTTTGAGACTTCTACAACTTGCGTATAGCCTTTTGCCGCCGCTTTTGCTACCGTACGGTTTTCGCCCGTTGCGGTGTCATAATCGTCAGGTACATCAAAGGTTTGTCCGTCTTTTGAAAAGCGAGCCATAAGCACCTCTTAAGGGAGTTCATCAACGGACAGAACAGATTTGACACCAGGTTTTGAGCCTGTCGAGGTTTCAGCTGATTTAGCCCCACCTTCAAATAAGGGGCTAACGTAAGTATCATTACCCCCCCTATAAACTTGACGCCGCGACTGCATATCGGCTTGAAGCTCCTTCAATCGTTTCAGAGCCTCAGTTGGAGAATCGGCATAGGACCTGAGAATATCATTAAATTTCGCTTCCTCGTCCTTACTGATAGCACCCCCGGACTGCATACGACCAAAGTTCTCGGCACCTAAACGCATATTCTTTGTAAACTCGTTATCCCCGATAAGCTGAAACCTACGGCCACCTAAGGGTTGGAGTGCGTTTGGATTAGTAGCTGCTTTAACTTCTTTTTCGACCTCTGATATCATTTTTTCCAAAGAAGTATCAATGGAGTTTAAATAGGTTATCTTTTGTTTAGTGCCGTCCGACAACTCCCTAGAGGGCTTTACGGCTCCGGCTTTGGTTCTATTTGCCTCTGCGTCTAATAAACGACGCTGTTCCATATCTTCAATTTTAGCTCGAGTTAAATCGACGTTAGCACCCGCTTGACGGATATCTGAACCTTCCGTTGCCTTGGAAACGTTTAGTTTTGAATCCGCTAAGCCTCGGTCAGCTGAGAACTTGCCAACTTTATCCTGGTAGGTGTCACGGTCGAGGTTAAGGGATAGCTGTCCAGTTTCATTATCTAAACGAAGCTTATCCATAATCATAGGACGCTTAGCTTGTTCAAACCCTTGATTGTCGAGTTCTAACATTTGTTTAAGTGCCGCGTTTTCGTCAAACTGGCCAGCAGCTCTCATTTTTTCACGTCGAGCTAAGTTATCTTCATCTCGTTTGTTGAAACTATCAGCTAAGGCTCGTACAGGCGCAGCAGAGGCAGTTTTGCCACCAATAGACCCAAACATAGCGGCTGATTCCAACATAGAGGCTCCGAGGTCACGCTCATTGGCCGAAGCAGCTCTAGAATCTTGCTCTTCACGGCTTACATAATTTTCTTGTTGACGTTTGACAGCGTCGGCTCCAGCAGCGTTAGCTCGGTCCTTCATGCGACGTAAAGCTTGCTCAGCTGGGCTACCCGGATTAAAGTTTTGCCCAGGAAGTGCTGAGGGTGCCGTTAAGGCTTCGGGGTCAATACCTAACCCGAATTTTGGTCTCATTGCTTTTTCCCCCACTTAGCATTTTCAGCTTTTTTATCTTCGTTCATGTAGTAAGAGCCTATCATGTTTGCTCCACCTTGAATTGCAGAATTTGTATCTTGCGCAGCTCCACGAATGTTAGACGCTTGGGTGTCCGCAATACCGGCTTGAACCTTAACTTTGCCCATTTGGTCGTTGTAAGTTTGCTGTTTCAAAGCGTTTTGGTTATTGCGCTCATCTACTTTAAACTTGTTGCGGTCCGCTACGTTTGCATCAGCGACCCGTTGCTGGGTTTGAGTGTTGAACCTATTCCCATCGTTAACCGCTTCGGTGTTCATATTCATAACTTGTTGCTGACGGTTCGCAGTACGGGCATTGAACTGGTTGATAATATCTGCGTTTCCTGTCGCGAGGTTGAGTTCATCCCTATCAACGGAGGACGCGATATCAGCCGAGTCTCTTAATGCACCTAGGGCACGTTTACGACCTTCTAAAGCTGCCATACGACCACCCGCAGCGGCATCTTGGGCAGATTGAGCTTGACCTGACAACATTTGAGCAAACTCTAAACCGGAGCCGGGAGCAATACCGCGCCGGGCCATACTCTGGGCATTGGTAGCTTGTAATATAGAGTTTTGCTGTCTCGCGTTATTGTTCGCTTCCTCCATTGCCAGTTGGGATTCTAAGTCTTTTTGCTCAGAGGCTTGACGCAGCTTTTGGAGGGCGCTCATACGGGCACCTAAAGCTTCCTTACCTACCCCGGACCGCTGTACGACTTGTGGGGCTTTTTCTTCAAGCACCTTAGCAAGTTGTGGGATATATTTAGCTACAACCGCATATTGTTCAGGGCTGAGCTGGGAGAAGTCATATTGCGGGTTATCGATGTTTGCTAAAGCCGCTTCGATTTGGTCTGCTTTTTCGCTGGCCCCTTGGTTAGCAAAATAGCTATTAACCATTTGCATCCCACCGGCGATAATCGCGGCTGTAATAATTGGTTCCATTAAATACTTACCTCTTAAACTGAGTTCTTCTCACGTTCTTTATTACGTTTATCCTGAGTCTCTTTATCGGGTTGTTCTCGGGGAGCCTTCATTCGGTCAGCAAATTCTTTTGTTGCTATCTCTTTTGATTCTTGCTGCTTAGCGGTATTACTCTCTCTCTGTTCTTTAGGATCTGCCGAGGGTTGCCCAGCCGCCGCTGCAAAGTTACTTGAATTTGCGCCTTGAATCCCTTGCCTATAACGAGCTAGTTCATTCATGACGGCGGCATCATCAATACTAAATGGGCTATCAATACTCGATTCCGACAAACCACCGGCCTCGCCTAATAACGCCTTCAGATCATTGAACGTTTTAGCTTGCGACGCTGACACAGCCCGTGCGCCAGTAGGTATTGCGGTCTTTTTGATAAACTTTGATAAGCCGTCAACCGATCCGTTACCATCCCAACCAGGATTAGAGATGTTTAAGCTCTTCATGATATCAGCTTTATTAATGCCCTTAGTACGCCCGCCGTCCATGGAAAACTCATTATAACTTTGAGGGTTCGCGGCTAATTCTGCGTCAATGTAAGCTTCAATTTGTTGTTGAGCAGTTGGGGCATATATACCTGAGTATTTCGCCCCCTCAGGGCGTATCCCACCCATGATGCTGGTTGGGGCATCGATAGTTACACCACGGTAATCTTCACTGCCTGCGCCGTACTGGTTAAGTACTTGCTTGGTCGTGCTATCAATATCACCGTCTATACCGGTAGCCGCAGTTAAGATAGAATCTTTAATACCTTTTTGACCTGCGTCATATTCACCCCGTTCAGCTGCTTTTACGGCATCATAGTCATAGGTTTTCGCAGCCCCATCGCGTGCGGCGTTGAATTGTCCTTGAGCGCCTCGAACTGAATCCAAAAGTGAGCCAAATCCTGTTCCACGGGTAAACAAGGCACGGTCAAGAGATGACGCTCCTGCCCCATAATTCCCTTGCCCACTTTGACCAAGAAAATCAGTTACAGCGCGGCCAGACTCTGCTTTTTGTACAATATTATTAGGGTCTTGTTTAATTTTAAATTCGTCGGGTAGCTCATACTGCTGTGCGAGACCTTTTTTAGCGTTCTCAAAAGCGGCGGCCTCTCCACCTTTAAGGGCGGTACTGTCTACTTGAGCGACGTTATTTTTAGCCTTTAACCCCTCACCGTAGGAGTTGGCATCTTGCTGTAAACTATTGGTTTGTTGGTTAATTTGCCCTGATATCTGGTTATTGATATCGTTACTGGTTGTACTGCCAGCGTTATAGACGTCTTTGTTAGCGTTAAGGATAGCCTTACCCGATTGAAAATTGGATTTGGTGCTTGCGGCTTGTTGACCGTTAAACGCAGTTTGACCGCCCGTGTCAGCACTGGCCGAGGTTTTAACCGCCCCATCTTGAGGGTTGGCTTCTTTAATTTGTTGAGCTAAGTCCTGGAATCTGTAAGCCATTTTCTAATTACTCCATTGGTTCAGCAGGGGTAGCGGGTCCAGGGGCTACTTCTTGCGGGGCTTTACCATTCACACCGCTACCGGGTTTAGACGGCTCGCCCCCAGGGGGTGGCCCCATTTGCGGGGTTTGGCCGGTACGAACCATTGCATAGAGAAGCGGGTCAACCGTTTGACTTTGTTGAACATGTTCTAGAATGTGTTGTAAAACAGCAGGAGCAATCGAATCTCCCAATCTGATAGCGGGGTCGTCGAGAAGTGAACTATGAGCTGCAATATGTAGCGCGTGGTCATCGATTGACAATACTTTGACAGGTTGACCTTCGATAAGTGCGTCATTTTCCGATTGGATAAGGTTTTCTTGGCTGTATTCATTCTTGAATAAAGATTCAATGGGGGCTCCGTCAACAATATGGAAGTAGCCCTTAATATCTTTAATAAGACCCATACTCATTAAATCTTTTGCCATAGCACTACGGCCAGCAATCGTGCTGAACAGAGGGTTTTGAGTTCTCACTCGAATCTTTTTAATTTTACTTGCGTGGGCCGCTTTGAACTCGGTAGCTTTTGACTGGTTATTCAAGCCCACAACGTCAACCATCTGTGGAATAGTCGCAAACTTAGCCCAAAACCCGACCGCGAGGGTCATTGACCTCTCCATTGCAGAGTTGTACGCTTCGGAATACGTCGTTAAAAATTCAATCGCGTTTGCTGACAATGTGGCAAGGGCAACACCTGCATCAACTCCGGGGGGAGGTTGTCCCCTTAACGAGCCAGAGATGTTTGATATCTCTTGCATATTTGCGCGTAAGACGTCCATGAACTGGAAGGTCTCTTTAGGTGATTCAGTCAATTGAAGGGCTTCAGGGCGACCGCCGCCTTCGGCATTTTGAGGGGTATAATGAAAGAAACTTAGCCCATGGATATCTTGCTGAGTCACGTTACTGCCACGGGGTGCCATAATGGACTGCACACCGAAAGCAGACTGGTTAGTAGCGATGACACTGAATGAGTGGTCTAACATTTCTTGTCCAGGCAAAAGAGCACTGTAGAGAGGATATCCGTACCCGGTCGAAGCGACGGGTTCAGGCATAATTGGCTCTAACGGTAGGCAGTCATAGACGTTGTCGCCGTCAAACAAGCACAGGTCGTCATTACAGAAAATTGTCATTCTGCCATTTGGCAGAGCTGGACTAGTCTTATGATAATATTCAAAAACTTCTATTTGGGACTCATTATTTGCGCCCATGTAGTGACTTCCATTGCCTTCAGCTTCATAAGTCGAAGCAACCCGAAGTAGTTTTTCCTCAAGTTCTGGAAACTGGGCAATTAGGTCATATCTATTTTGAACCGTGCGAATGGTTACTTCAGGCACTTCATCCCAGTGGGCAATCGTATAGTCACGCATGACGTCAGTAGCTAGCGGGGTACTAATCTCAATTTTACCGGTGTACTGTACAGTTTGGTTTTCTATATTAACGGTATAAGGGTAACCCTTGTCGGTTTTCCATGAAATTTGCATATAACCAATGCCAAAGATACAGGAGTGTTCAAAAGCATCGCGGCCTTTGCTATGGACTCTTTCATTTTCACTAATATGGCTAGTTAACGCACGGCTGATTTTTGCTTCATTGATAGATTTAGCGTCAGTTACTTCAGAAATGACTTGAAAATCTGGTCTTTGCTTAGTAACGAGGGTAACTAGCTGACGTGTCATAGACCGAGCTTGGGGAATCTGCATTTTGACAAGCTCCCCTTGACTTCCGCCAAATGAGAGACTAGTTTCCCAAGAGGAAGCATCAAGAATGGTGCTATAATACTGGGTTAGGTTGCGTGCCCAAGTAGCGCCCATGCCTTGACCGTTATAAGAGATGGAGTTTTTCCAACGCTCCCAACGTTCAACGATGGCTGAGATATGCTCTTTGGTGTCACGCTGCGCAGAATAGACACGATTTCGGCTTGTCGTCATTTGGACACCCTCGCTTTATAAGGTCTAGAGTACAACGTAATCTCTTGTAAATCTAGAGGTTCTGCTGCAAGAGAGTGCACAAATATACACTGTAGAAACGTACCACGGGCAGCGTCTCGGTTAACATACGTTCTGAGAATAGGGGCTGAGGACGTCTTAAACGGTATATCTAATGCCTCTTCATCACCCCAAACGCTAAACCCCCAAGCCCCGAATCCCCATCCTGAGTCCAGGCTAGCGGACCATTCAAAAGCGCCCGTTGAGTTAAATTTCTCATTCCCAAAGTCAATGGAGAGTTTAGAGCATAGAAACGCCCTGAAATGGAGTTGAAGTTGACTAAAGACCTTCAGATTCCCTACGTCTTCACCATGTAGAGGGGATGTTCTCATTGTTGAAACAATACGCCCGTACAATGTGACACTGTTCGTTGCTACAAAGTTGACTGACCGACCAAACGTTAATATGTAATCTGTACCCGAGCTAGGGGTAGCTGTCAGTATTCTGTGAATTGTGTCGTTATAGACGAGTACGTCCCCAGCTTGAGGAACTATAGCTCCCGGAAGTGTCATTGTCGCAGTCATGCCCCCCGTTGCTACAGAAACGCACGTCGTCGAATAACTCTCATCACAGTAGTCAGTCTTTTGATACAGCTTGCGTTCTTTATAAACAGTCGGAGCTGCATCGTTTGACAACAAGTACAACACGTTATCCGTAGGGTTTACTACCCCGCCGGTGCAGAGCTTGTCCCAGGTTGACCACGCGTTTGTAAGGTAGTTATAGCAGTAAGTTGTTAATATCGCAGAGTTGGGCTGTTTTGTTGTTAATAGGTAAAGACGTTCAGCTTCATAAGCAACGCCAAAGGTTACGTCATTAAGCCCTGATTGCCCTAAAATCGACACTACAAGGGGCTCAATTTGTCGGCTCATAATCTGTACATCAGATTCGCTAATTCTAACCACGCCCTGGTTTGATAGGCAAAAAACTGTGTTATTGAGTACCGCTGCTGAGTTAGCGGAAGCACAGATAATTGTGTTATCTAGAGCGGTAACACTGAACCCGGCAGGGCTATCACCGTTAAGCCTAAAAACCCCGTCCTCTTTCAAAATAATTAGCGAGTCACGCAAAGCCAACACTCGTAGAATTCTAGAAGTAGACGACCCTATGTTGATAAAGTTGACTAGAGGAACGGCTTCGGGCTCATTCAGTTTACTAAAGTACATCGAACTCGGTTGTGAGTCGGCTTTGCTTTGGAATGTGGTGCTATAAGCTGTAGGAATCGCTGGAATAAAGGCGTTACCCGCTCCAGTGGTTGATATCTTAACTTGTATAACGGCTTCATTAGGATTTTTTGAGGCTATGGCCATCTGTCCAGGCACCCCCTGCACTGCACTCGTATAGAAGGCATCAGCAACGGAAGAACCGTTTCGATTGATAGCTTTGACAAGGTTAAGCACTGTTTCTTGCAAGTTAATCCCTACGGAAGCCGTAGCAGCAAGATAAACAAGCCTATCCCCGCCTGTATTTGTTAAACCTTCAAATTCAACAAGTCTGGTTGCAGCAAGAGTTAAACCCGCCGCTGTGATCGTAAACGAATTCGTGGCAGCCGTGGCAATGGTATAAGAGCCTGACAGAGTACCTGTTATACCCGACGTAAATCTTACATTGATTACGTCCCCAACCTGAAGATTATGCGCAGTGTAGTTGATAGTCAGGGTTGAACCAGCATAACTTACGGACTCCGCGTTAACCGACCTATTACCAACTCCGGTACGGAATCTATAAGTGTTAGTCGTTGCGCCTTGCAGTAAAGACAGCAAAGTATTGTTGGAATCGGTAGCGTTGTTACCCGTCATCCCTGTCGTCGTGATTAACCCAAAAGTCAATCTTTGCAAGGTTGTACAGTCACTAAAAAACAAGTAGTTTTTGTATAATGTTAAATCAGCTGAATAAGGGGCTCTAAAGTTGGCTTGGGCCTCTCCCTCGCGATTGCCGGGGTTAGTGTAGAGTTCAGCACCGTTTCTAAGGCTATCCGGTAGTTCATCTACATAACGTATATAACCTGCTGTGATGTCCGCCGAACCTATGTTTGTTTCATCAATGAGAGCGTAGTCTGAAGGTGCTGCTAAGTTTTCCCCGGTTGTTACACTTACGATATCTGTGTAAGTATTCGATGAACGGTAAATTTGATAAATATAGTCAGTAGTTTGTATCTGTTCAGGCAAGGTAAAATCTAGAACGGGTGTACGGAAAACACCGTACGTTAATATATCGGTGGCAGCCCCGCCTCCGGTAAAACTCTCTGATACTGTTACAGCAAAAGACACTCCTACCGTGACAGCCGTAATAGTCCAGCCCGCATTAGGTACTGTAGACACCTTTTTTTGAGCTGACCGCGAGGACGTTAATATGTAGAGATTTCGAGTCCCAACGTCAGCCGCTGTAAAAGGGTGGGTTGAGTCCGTAATAGTTAAAGTCGTCGTTGTCTGACTCCAAACCTTATCTGCATACACGTTATTGATAAGTACGGCAAAAGCAGTAGGAGCTGACAAAAGTAAAGACCCGTTAGCGTCAGTTTTACTAAAAAGTGCTCTATGGGCTACTTGAGAGTTAGGTGGAATCTCACCGGTATTTACATTTAGCCATTTTGACGTCAAATCGAGCCCAGGCGGAACGCCAGACTGTTCGTAGGTCGAAGTACCTGAGGTTAGCTTATAGATGCCCTTATCCGTCGTAAAATAGAGATTTTTATTTGCTTGGGCTGAGCGAGGGGTAAAACTAATAGTTGTGGTCGGAGTACCTGTATAAGCGGTTAACGTGGTAGGGGTCCCTGTTGAAGCAATGGAGTACGCTGGGTTACCACTCGTAGCGTTGGCTATAGCAATTAATTTATTATCGTAATAAGTAATATTTTTATAAGTCACGTTTGCGGCTGGAGTTGACCACGTCGCAAATCCGCGTCTTTTAGAGACAATGTTATCTTTGGAAACGTATACGTTATCAAATACTTCAAAGGACCCCATAACGTCTTCGGGGTTAAATGAGTTTGGCTGCTGAATGAGACCTTTAAACGTTTTTAGAGCTTGCCTATCCATGAATCACTCCTTAAAGCAGTCTAAAGGGCTGTCTTGCCATACTGCGGCCTGTGCGTTGTCTCAATAACCCATTACGTTGAATAACGACTTGGTTTTCTCCTGCAACGCGGGGTGCGAGTAGTTGACTAAGTTGACGTTTTGACTCAATTAGACGACCTTGCACGGCCCCCATTGCTTCTAAGTCGTCGATTGCTTGTAGATATCGTGTACATGTAGCTAACAAAAGACTCGTATAGGCCTCTTGAGGGAGTTGGATAACAGGTGAGGTCTCGGCAATCGAAACCCAGTTATTTGCCACGATTCCTTGAGCCGCCGTAAGACCAGATACTGTCAAAACTGGACCAACTATATTAGTTATAGTTAAATCCATGGCTTTGGTCTCATATCCTGGAACGTTGTCTATAATATCAATTTGGGTCCCGACAACCCAACTCGATGGGGCTGTTCCCGAGAGCACGATTTGACCTAAACTGACGCCGACAGAGCTAACGAGTCTTGCGTTTGCAGATTGGGTTAAACTATTCGGTCTAAGGGCATACCAAACCTCAAACGAGCCCGCGGTATCTAGGGAATCACTTAGGACGACGTAATTATCACCCATGATATAGAAGCCGCTTGGGGAACTCGATGAGGCTGTAAAGAGGTGGATATCTTCAATGGCGATTTGCGGGAGACTAAAGACACCATTTGATGTACCGGTTGAATATTTCAGGTCACGCAAAGACCTGCCAATAGCTCGATACGGGATACGGTACTTAGTTTGGCCCGATACGACAGGAACGGAGTCTTTGCGAACAAAGTACTCACTCCGCATCGTCATGATAAACGGGGTAATGTTGTTTTGGAGTTCCTCGGACGCAAAACGTACAATCTCAGCATCAGTGATGTTGAGACTATAACTAGCGCCGATAACGTCTCTTTTTACGTCAGCAATGAGGGTATCGATTGTGGCCACGGGTAAACCCCTTATTTTTTAAGCATCATTGGGGCGACTTTACGTTTCTCTTCGGGTTGTTTTGGTTTAAAGAACCCTTTCATTTGAGAACCTAGTTCATCCTCTTCTTCCATTGATTCTGGGGAAGCGGGGGCGCTCTCTTCAGGTGCTACTTCTCCTAATTCCGCTACAGCGGCTTCAACGTCAACGGGCGCATCTTCACCTTCCGGTGATTCACTCATGATTCCATTCATCTGGTCAATAAGTTCTTGTAATTTCTGCATTTTGATAGCTGCTACGTCCATGAAATCGAATCCTTTATTTGAGTAATGCCATGATGACAGCGAGTGATGATATTATTAACGATAGCATGATACTGTAGGCGTACATTGGGTGTATTTTAGGGGCTTGCACTTCTTTAGGTGCCGGAATGGAGTCTAAGTGCTCTTGTAAGCGGCCGAGTTTAGTCTCCACTAGCTTTGACATATTAAGAGCACTCAGAGCCAATTGAAGGGCTCTAGAGGATTCAGGGGCTGGGGGGGTCTCCAACGCAACGAGCCTTTCTTTTGCCCTCAGTACGTCGAACTTTAAATCGTTAATATCCATTTGTTGAACAATATCAACAAGTAAATCATGCTCTTTACCGTTTATGTGAGAATCTTGCTCGTAGGACCAAAATTCTTCAGCATGTTCCGTCAACCACGCAATCTTCTCTTCATCCGTCATTTTATTAAAAATGCTCATAATTACCCCACCCTGTACCATGTGTTTTGTGCTGAGTGGTAATAGTAATGCACACTTGCGCCGCTTGCTAGAGAGTTAATTTCGCTCGCAATAGAAGCAGATGAAACTAGCGTAACAAGAATGACGGAACAGCTGCCCCCTGCGATTGTACATACCTGCCTATCCGTAGGGTTCTCAGGTAAGACAATAGTTAACGTCGCTATAGTCGAGACGGGGTTGATAATAATACCAGCCCTATTTGAACCTACATTGACAGTTTCGCCCGACACCGGGACAACAAGCGTATATTCAGCAGCGGGCTGAGGTACTACTTGAGGGGGCGACGGGGCTATAATCTGTTCGCTTACGGTTTTAAGGGGTAATTGGATTAACGTCATTAGTTACCGCCTCCCTATAAGCTTGTTCAACTCCCTCAGCACTACCTACCTCGATAAACAGAGCTGGGTCGTCCTCCGCTGCTAACTGTTCCTTCCATTGCACAATCGATTCCGGGGGTAAACTAGGGAATTGTTCAGGTACTGCTGATGCTTTTTGAATGAAAAATGGCATATTATCCTACCCTCGTTCCTGTGATTTGTCCGACCCATTGAGGCGTTCCGGCACTATAGTCGGCGCGTACTTTAAAGTAGACAGTTGTTGTTGCTGTAAAGACAAACCGGCATGAGGTAATTGAAATAGCCGCGACACTATTACCGGACGGTATCATACCAACTAGGTAACTTTCTCCAGCAACAGCACCCGTTAGGTTGTTTCCCGACGTAGTTGTGATAGCTAATAGGACGTTATCCGTAACCGTTGCACCATTCGCTTTAATATTGCAATGAGCGCTAATGTCCCAAACACCCGCTGTAAAAGCTTGGCTTATTACTTCCGTGCTGTTTGTAGTCGCATTGCAGTTTGTAAATGTGGTTTGGCTGTTTTTAATTCTCTCACCGATATAGCCAGTAGGTACGGTAGTACCAGTCACATCACCAACAACATTCCTAGCACCGATTGCTCCACCAATTTGAGCGCCCGATGCGACTTTGCGAACACGCCAGCGAGCGCTACCAGAGACTGTGCTCCACGCAGAGCCTGCGCCGCCCCAACTCGTTGAGTCTCTTGTAGAGCGGTATGTTCCAAAGAACACGTCAGCATCAGTGCTGTTTGCCGCTGATGGTTGTGAAATGCCATAACTCACGGTGTTTTGCACTGTATAGATATCAACGGCGCGGCTTGTACTGTTTTGAATAGCGCCGACTGGTGACCAGCGCCCAGTCCCATCTAAATCCACTTCCGTGATCATTCCGTCCGTAGCTAGGATAGGCGTTGGAAACCGAACTCGACGTTTACCGCCCGAGGTTATTGCGGCGATAAGACTACCACTTGCGCCGTTAACAAATAATGTAGTCTCGTCCCCCGTTGTTGCAGTAGATGAGTTTGATGAATATTCCTCAACCGCTCTATCTGCTGACGTTTGATTACTAGACCAGCCTGAAATTGGTACGTAAGCGTCAATCCAAAGGAGTTCGGTGTTGTTGAATATCGAATTCCCTAATTGTGATGATCCAGGACCTACCGCTGCCGTGTAGTCGTCAGTTGCAAATGTAACGTAGGCGTTACCGGGTGCCATAATTATTGTGCCGCGTTTTCGCGTACTTGCAGTCGCAAGATTCCGATGCCACCTGCCAGTAATTAAACCTATCCCAGCACCTAACTGGTCACCAATAACCAACCCGGAAGGTAGCCCTATACGCGCTTCCGACGCATCAACCGTGCCGGTGGTAAATCGACCGCTAATATGCATAAATGCACCTACGCGCCGATACGTTAAAGCATTGCTTGAGATAGTACCAAAGCCCTGAGTAGTACTTGGTGTAAACGCAATAGGGTCTGTTACTGCAGCGCCTAACCTAATTGGCTGATTTCCTGCAAATAACGTATCCAAACGAATGTTTACTGCATTGGCAAGACGACGAGGACGTACAGCATAAAGGTCACCCGCAGTGCTACCTGAGACAAAAAGTCCATTAAATGTGCTTGTCCCAGTAGGCAATCCTGAGGACGGTGGGGTTGCTGAGCTACTTGCAACTGTGCCTGCTACTGGCAATATTTCTTGGTGTACACCGCTAGAATTATATCTAACTACTACAACGTCCCAGTCAGAGAAGAGTGTGCTTCCCGTAACATCGAAGGATAACGAAATAGGTTTACCGAGGTCACTAGATTCAAGTGCAAATGCAGGGAATTGGAAAAATGTTGTACCCGCTAAAGCTGCGCCGGAAAGAACAGTTAAGTAGTTAAAAGGGCCTCTGAGAGCAGTAGATGTTGACTGAGTAAGTGCAGCAGAACCCGATGTTGAGTCAGCATAGAAAGCAGCGAGCGAAACGAGGTTAGCCGTTGCGGAAGCAAGCGTAGAAAGTGTGCCAGGGGCTACTGCAGCCGTAGCATAAGTTTTTAGGTAGTTTTTGACAGGTTGCTCGTTAAGCCCACCCCCAATAGATTGCCACGCACCGTTTGCATAGCCTTCAAACTCATTTGAATCTGTATTTAAACGAGTCATACCCGCTGCAGGAGTAGGACGTTGTGCCGCTGTTCCTGAAGGTAGCGTAAGGGCACCTGTGACTGCTGCAGTTGAACTAACCACTGTTTTATTCAGCAACGTATCGGTTGAAGACGCTGTAACGATATTAGACGATGCAATCTGAGCAACACCGGCACCTGAAATAGTAATAACAGCTGAACCGTTAGTACCTAGTTCTAGAGCTTGAGCGTCGTCTGTTTGTACACGGAGAGCTGAACCCGCCACATTGCGGACTCGTTTAACTTTGGGTTGTAATCCTTGATAACTCATTGATAATCCTTAATATATTGGGTTCTTGCTACTGTACAAAAAGCCGTAGCCGCTATAAGACGTACCAGCGTGTTCCTCGAAATTGGATGCTTAGAGTCGCGCTGTCAGAATCAATGGAGAATGACGTAACCTCAGCCCCGGTGTACGGGTCCCAGATTTTGTCACTCCCTGATGGGGTTAGAGTGATGTTATTTGTAAATGAATTTGAGGCACCGTCCGTGACACGCAAGATTCTTCCATTGACTCCTGTCGGAAGGGTCACAGCCCTAGCAGCAGTGTTAGTCAAAACAACGTGAGTATCAGCTGTTCCGATAATATAAGTATCAAGGGCAGTAGTAGTCGACGAAGTGGTCGTTGTGGTGTTTAGTGCGGAAGTAGTAGCGAGGGCTATCAATAGATTAGATACGTCAGTACCCCATCCAGACTCCCCATTAGCTGGTATGTTATAGGTTGTGCCATTGAAGTTTGTCGGCGTAGCCATTACATATCCTTAAAGGAACCCCAGGGAGGGGAGGAACTCCCCAGGGCCGCTTGTTTTAGGTTGAGGACTCGACGTCGATGCCAGAAATCATTACGTTTTGCGCAGGAGCATGACACAACAAGAATTGGTCAGCATACGTTGCAAATTGGTAACCAGCTTGGCTTGGGAGCTGTTGAATCAACTCTTGGTCCATGCCAGGAACGCTCATGGAGCAGTCAGCAGACCCGGAGCGAATCCAAGTGTCAGATTTGAGCAAGAAAGCGTCGCCTTCTTTAACACAGCGGTGTGATTCGATAGTCACTTTACCGGCTGGAGTGAAGAACTGAACAGCTTCAAAGCCGTTTTTAGCGTTGGATTCATAGCTAGCGTCATACTTACGGAAAGCAGCTTCATCTTTTACGATAGAAGCAAGGCAGAGAGGTGAAACAAGCAAAGTTGTATCGCCTTCGAGACCACCGCGGTTAACGGCTTTAGCTACGATGTTCTCAACGTTCTCAAGTTTGAGCTTTTTAGAAGCGTTATCGTGGCGTGTACCCTTGAAAAGGGCATAGACAGAGTTGTTAATTTCAAACAATGAGCCGTCTTTACGCAAGATTGCTTCAACACCGAGAGCTTCTTTAGAGCTTTCCATGCCGTCCCAAACCAACTTATGCGAACCAGCAGCTGTAGCAGCAACGGGGGTAAAGTCAACCTCAAGAATACCGTTCTCAGAGTCAACGGAAACCAGTTTACCAGACCCTACTACTGCGCCGGAAGAGATAAGTACTTGTTTTACAACAATTCCTTCCATTCCAACCCAAATTCCAGGTGCAAATTGTCCTTGAGCAACCAAGATTTTCTTAGCAGCAGTGTTAGTTGAGTTTGTAAACGCAACTCCGCCTACAGTTCCAGTTCCAAACGAGGAAAAGGAAACTCCACGGTATGTTCCAGCGAATCCAACCAATCCAAGACCTTTTTCGGATTGTCCATAAAGGCGCAACACTTCCAAGATTTTGTTATGGGACTTCATGTTGTTTTTAACGATGTGCTTGGTAGCTTCAAAGAACGCTTTTTCACCGGCTCCAGCAGAGCGAGAGATAGTAGCCCAAGGGATTACAGATTTAAGTACGGATTGCGAAGCTTTAACACGGCTTTGTTTTACAGCCCCTGCAATTGCCTCATTGATTGTAAATGCATCGTCAGCTTCACCGGCCAAAGTAAGACCAGTTTCGTGAGTCAAGATTACAGCTTCAACGTAGCTATCGCCGACCTTCTCGCGTTGACTAAATGGGAACATTTGCGACAAGCGAGAGTCCATAGGACGAATATCGCGTGTACCGCCATAGACTTTTTTAAAGATATCAATTGCAGACGAGTTAGATACTTGTGACATATATTATATACCCTTATTTAAGTTTGACGAGAGCGCGTACCAACAAAGCACCGCTAGTTACTGAATCCAAGTTACCGAGGACAGCGCGAACAATAAGGTTACCAGCGGACGACTTGTAAGCAGCAGCTGTAAGTGTGTCAGCAGGGGCAGTTGCTTGAGCCAATATGGTTCTCGAGCTATCGGCAGGAGTTCCGCCAGCTGTCTGTGCAGATTCAATCTGTACAGCGAGAAGCTCAGCAATTTGCCCGTCGCAGTCGATTACAAGGGCTACAGCGTCAGTTCCCATTGCGGTTGAACCGAGGGCAGTAGCGGCAACAAACTCACTAGACGAGCCCAAAAGAGCGTCAATTGTGGCTTGGTTCCCAGCTGCAGTATCAAAGAATACTTCAATGGGGGCAGAGGCAGGGTTGGATACAGTTTTAGCGGCAGTATTGCCTACGACAAATACCAGCTCGGCGGCTTGAGACTTAGATAATTTTTCATTCCAAAGTTCAAATGCTCTTAGTGTCATTTAAATTTACTTCCTATTGAGTTAAACAGTTCATCGATGTTTTGGGCCTTGGGACTACCTTTTGACTGTGAGGGTTGCTGTTTGCCTGTCGCGGCCTGCATTGTCCTTTGTTGCAAGGGAGTCTGATTCTTCGACAAGAGAGCTTGGTTAATCTTTTTCAGCACCGACTCTGGCAAAGCTTTCAACAAACTTTCGCCTTCTAGATTGCTGAGATAGTCAGTGACGTCATCAGAAATTTCAGACTTAAATCGTTTCAACGCATCGCTAGCCTTTACCTTTAAATCACCCGTGTCCTTGTCCAGATGCCGCATCATTACTTCAGCCATCCTAGCTATGGCTCTCGCAGTGGGCTTAACACCTGCTTTTTGTAGAGCGCCTTGGATATCGGAAGCTATTTCACTTTCCGCTTGTTCCTCTAGCGCTTGTCGTTCACGTTCTGTTTTGGTTTTACGCTCAGTTTCGAGTTCTTTTTGAAGTCTTTCTTTTTCTTGCTTCAACTCTAGACGTTCACGTTCCTCGTCAGACAGTGACTCGTATTTGAGACGCTCAATTGTCTGTTGTTTAGCCCACTCCAAGGGGTCCATACCGATAGCTTCGAAGAAACGTCGGGGGTCTTGTTTGGCACTGGCAACAAACTCTTGCAGTTGTTTCTGCAATCGGTTAGCTTCCTCAAACTTCTTAGATGAAGAGGCACGGGTCTGGTAACCAGCGAGCAGTTCTTCGTAATCTACATCCTGTTCACTGCCGTCAATCTTCACCTTATGCTTGGTACTTTTATAGTCTTGTACCGGGGACTGTGGAGCTGCGGATTCGGTAGGTGATTCATCACCGCCAGTAGATTCGCCAACACCTGAAACATCGTTTTCCATTTACACTCCGTCCAATAGGATAGGGGTCACTGCCTATATTTTAGGCATTGTTGTACAAAATGTAAACACTTATTGTGAGTTAGAACTATTTTTAGTCGTTGGTAGTATTTTACTTGACACGTAAAAGTGAGATTTGTATAATCGATCAAGAGACAAGGGTTTCGTTAAACTCAACCCAATAAATGACAACATGAAAAATAGATATTATAATTAGCTCCAATAAATTGTCGCAATACAATGATACAGATTACAGTGACTTAAGGATAACTAGTTTAAGTGTAGCTTTATCCAAAGTGGATATCTGAGCTGTGACTAGAACTGAGCCCACATTGACTCTTGAGTAACCAAAGCCAGTTATAATCTTACCATTACTACCTATCACTAAGATTCCTGCCACGTCTCCCGCTATATCAATGGAAGTCGCGATGTTGTGCGTAACTTCTACATCTTTAATGACACAGTTGAAATTTTCACTGAAAGTCAGTCCATTTCTAAGGGCTCTAACGACTTGGTCAGCTAAGGTATTCGTATAATCAACGAAGGTTTTAAGCTCAGTATAGGCCGTAGTTCCTGCTATGGCACTTACCTCAAATAACTTAGCAATTGATAATTTCATCGTTTATTCCTAGCTCTAAAAGCATTGATAGTTTGGATATCAGTTTCACGAGGGCTTGTTGACCAATGACGTTGTGAGGCCCGAGCCGGTCTCTTCATTGAGTTATCAGGCAATGGAAGTTCTGGGAAAGGGTTGCTGTCATTCATCATGCGTACCCCGTAAACCAGTGCCATTAGGGCATCAAGGTGGCCTAGCGTAGGTGTACGTATAAAGTCCGTACGCTTATCGTTGAACATTCCGTATTCCAGACAAGCAATGAGGGTCACGCACCTGGGATGTACCTCAATCTTATCCGTTGCCATCTTGAGATTCACGATGTTGATTTGCGCGTCAACTTCATCTTTGAATGGCATCATTACTTGAAAATCATGAAGTTTATACCAGTCAGCAATGACTTGACCAGGGCTATCAGACCATCTACACGGTTCATGCTCAGACCAAGCAAAGTTCGCTTTTTCCATTGATTTAATGGAGTCCGTAATGACGTCAGAGGTCGTGTTAGGTGCAAAGTCACGTTCGTCTACAACGAGAATTTTAGCCCTTACATAATCATACATAAGTAGTAGAGCTACGGTCCTATCCCGCTTACCTCCCCCATCAATGGCGGTCCAGGTAAATCTACTTTCGGGTATACCAAAAGGTTTAACGTGTCTCGCTTGAGTGAACGAGGGAATAACTACAAAGTTACTGTCTCGTATAATCTCGCACATATACTCGCGTCTAAAGTCATCCGTGTGAATCCCGCCGCAGTCTTTAACTGCCATGGCTCGCTGCTCGTCATCAAGCAACGGGTTATCATATAGTGTGAATTGCCAAAATGATTTGTTCACTTTAGCTTCAGGTATAGTGTTAGATACAAAGGGGTGGTCTGCACTTCTAGGCGGTGTCGTTAAGTGAATTAATTTTCCTCTAGAGTGAAGCAACAAGGGTTTGATAATAGAACGCATGATGTATTCATAATCATTGGGGTCAGCAAAGCCGCTTTCCTCAATAATAATTAAATCGCCTTCAGTACCGCGGAATGAGTCGCTGGCAGTATCAAACCCACCTAAGACTAAGTCAGCTCCGCCGACGTGCCATTTATATTCAGATTTAGTACGTTTGACCAAGCCTTTAGGGGCATCCTTAATGATTTTATCAATGAGGGGTACGACAATGTCCGTAGCGTGCTTTCTATTAGGAGCAATAATGTTGACTCGTTTGCCCGGATTCTGTAAACAAAACTCTAGGGCCATAATGCACCCTAGGTAACTTTTACCGAATCGCCGAGACGCGAGAATCACATACTCACGGGTTTTGACAGATTGAACTTGTTCATAGATTAACTTTTGGGCCGCGTGAAGTTTCCAGGCTAGGTGTCCCCGTCTCCAAAGCTCCTGACGCAACGTAAGGTTTAGTTCAGTCATGAGGTTCTATAGACCCCGCAACCCTTAACAAGTCTTCCGTTGATATATGGGATAATTGCTGGGACTCTTCACCACTACCTGACTTCTCAGCTAACTCGCACTTCCTTACGTCAACAAGTGCCTCGACAGCCGTCTTAAATACGGCCAGAGCTTCACGGTCAAGCGTACCCGCTGCTAGGTTAGCTTCAGTCTTTGACAATAGACTAGCGGCCAGCTCTACTGCCTGGGCTAGTGCTTCTTTGGCTGACGTCATAAGAGTTTACTCGCGAATAAAGGTCTAACATTTTTTCATCTAAGCGTTTCTGAGTCTCGGCAAGTTGATTATGACTCGCCTGTACTTGTTTTAGAATCTCTTCGGCTTTCGCTAAGCTCAAGCTCGCTGAGGTAGTCATCTGCCGTTGAGCCAGCAACAAGTTCCCAATAAGTGCAATCAGACCGCCTAATCCTATCGACATTAGTGTCATCAATATGTCCATATACCCGCCTGTTATGATTTTCTATAGTTCTATATCGTGAATTTTGTTCATTAAATCTTTTATGACGCCAACCTGGAGTCGGGTGAGCAAGAGGCCCTAGCCCCATTGAAATGGCTCGTAGGGCACGGTTCAACCAAATCTTCTCACCTAGAGATAACTTATCCCGATAATCTATATCGTAAATATCACTATTTCTGTTTTTTTCTGGTTTTTTGCTTGGTTGTTTTGTTGGCTGCTTTAATTTTACGACGTTGCTCATTTTCAATCCTCGTCTTTAGTTTATGACAACCAATACAGATAGCTTGACACTTATTAAAAAAGACTCTCGCTGCGTATGTGTTGAGGTCGGGTAGTCCATTGTCTAAGTCTGGGATTCCTTCCAACGGGACCACTGGGTCAATATGGTCAACGTGCAAATCTTTCTTTGGAAAAAACTCCTGACAAACCTGACACTTATTGCGCCCTCGCCCCTCACTCACTGCGTCTATGATTGCCTTATGGAAGTCACTGTAGCAAAAAGCCTTCCGTATCCCATTGAACATTAAGGCTTTATTAAAAACATCCATGCTGTCCTCAAGTTTCTGCCGTACCCGCCGAGTATGTGTATAAGGGTATAATACAGGATTATGCCTAAAAAATAGGCACTTTTAGGGGGGGTATAGGTATGACTAGTAGAAGAGGGCGGGGAGAAATGGATGTTGAACAGATTCGTGATGTTTTCAAACTAGGTCAAATTGTCACTAAGCAACGTAAATGTATGCGCTGCGACCGTACCTTTAAAAGTGACGGCAATCGCCTCTGTAACTCCTGTCACATAACAAATGACCGTATCTATGCTCACGGTGACTATTCACTGGTCTGTTCAGAAAATGGCCAGAACTTCGAGGGCAAGGCGTCATGAAGCTAGTGGAGACACGACCCTTTAACGGCTGGGATTTACAACAAGTTTGTTATGGCAAACACAAAGTGAGGCATCGCAAAATGGTACAAGTAACTTTTGAAGACTGGTCTGGGTTCACTTACTTCTATGAGTTTGAGTCTTACGGTCAAGCCTGCGCAGCTATCCGTGACAGTGAGTTTTTAGGAAGTCTTGGTTTGACTATGGGGAGTTTCTCTATCTTAGACGCCGACGCTAGCGTTGTCGTGGGGGAGTATTGATATGGGCGTAGCACCTAAACCACCATTGCTTATAAAGAACTCCGTAACTGCCAAAGTCCACGCCTACGCGCAATGGTGTAGGACGAGAGGAAACTTTGACGGCTGTGTTTTGTACTTGTCTAATAAGGATTTCTGGCAACTTGAGAAAGAAATTCGTGACCCAAAACTGTACAAAGATGCTGATTTGATATATGAATACTTTGATATATATAAGCTCTACACGCCGGTAGTTTTGAGGATTAAACGACAAACTCACCTGCAATTGGTTAGACGTGAATCATCTACTGACTTGATACAAAACAAGGAGACTCTTGATGAAAATCATAACCCACATTGATATAGGGCTATGTCTATGGAATAAACACTGTCAACGGTAAGTGTCTAATATTTGGGCATTTGTACACATTATAGACAGGGGGTACCGTAACCCCTTGATATTAGGACTGTCAATACATTAGACAGTGACTAAGCCTTTGACACTGAGCGCAGAAACGAGCCCAGCGAGTTTTAAGCTTAAAACTCGCTGGGCTCGTTTCTGCGCTCAGTGTCAA
>Ga0163150_10001605_pt1 | contig 37512 bp, 37 predicted proteins | sample OliLakLV19P2IB_FD_148628 | JGI IMG/M metagenome (GOLD analysis project Ga0163150, IMG submission 148628) | Freshwater microbial mat bacterial communities from Lake Vanda, McMurdo Dry Valleys, Antarctica - Oligotrophic Lake LV.19.P2.IB | ecosystem: Environmental > Aquatic > Freshwater > Lake >... | reverse complement strand
TATCACCGAATGTATTTGGGAGAATTTCTTCTCGTATGGTTTTCACAAAATCTTCACGCCCTATGGTATCCACTCTTGCAAACTGAGCTCTGAACAGTTCCAATAATTTAGCTTCATTTTCTGCCATTTCGGGTTTCATTTCCAAAACCGCTTTCGCCAGTGAGGTAGAAACAAAGATTCTTTCAACTTCTGTTCTTATATCCTTTCCCGCAGTTTCTAAAATTGCCTGCACGCCATCATAAATACCTTCTTTCCTTAACCAATGAACAAATTTGAAGTGGTGGTATTGCTGAGGCAGGCCTAATGAGTTTAAAAAGATCTGTAAAAAGGAATATCGAATATCCTTCGATGGAAAATCACGTAGTGTACCGGCAACAGATAGTTTACCTTGTATTTTTTGTTTCCTTTCTATTTCAACAAACAGGTCCTGAATGTCCAACGGTAAGGGTTTAATATTTCGTGCTGATTTGCCATTCTGAAATTCAAAATCATTCCACAGGTAACTGGCCATTTTTACCAAATGCGATTTACCGCTTCCGTAAAAACCACTCACCCAAAAGGCGGGCTGTTCAGAACTATTATAATGCTGTAAATAAAACTCCAGTATTTTCCTTAATCCTTCATGGTATTCGCCTTCGCATACAAATGTTTTTAATTCGTACTCTACCAGGGAGAGGTCTTCCTTTTCATTGATGGCTCTGATTTTTGCAACCCCTTCGTTTTTAAGGTTTACCTGATCCGGATTCAGAGTAAATAGTTCTTTATTTTTCATTCCTTTGATTTATACTGTTATTGGCCTCGCTAAATAATCCCAGCCATCTCTGGCATCGAGCAAACGGTAATGATTGTGTTCAAACTCACCTGGGAAAAAGAGAAGTAATCGTCCTTTAATTTCCTTGTCGCAGCTTTTCAATACTTCCGATAAGCGGGCAAATCCGAAAAGAGATGACACATCTTTCAGCGCGATCAATGTTTGCTCGTCCCGCTCAACTTTGCTAATCTCATTTTTCAAGAACTGAATGGCAAATGGAATAAATTCGGCTTCTAATTGATCCACAATGAATTCGGGGTTTCTGAAATAGTCTTCCCGGTATTCGTGGTTGGCCATCCAAGTAGGAAAGCATTGCTTTAGAGAAATACTTTTCCATTTTTTCCCTGCTTTGATAGCCGCGGTCTCAAAGTCACCCATTCGTAAATCCACTTTTCTTTGCTCGCTCGGGTCATATACTAAAAACCAAATTCTTTCCTGGCCGGAAAGTGCAGAAGACCAAGGTTCCTTTACTACCTTTTCATAAGCATCGAGTAATAAATCAATTCTTGTTGCCATTTATTCCAATTTTGTTTAGCAGGTTGGTAAAACTGATAGCAGTGACACTGCCCGCATATTGATACTGCATAAAATCTTTCCTGGCACATTCAATAGCCAATTCTCTAAGTTTATTTTCAGGTAAACACAGAGCTTTCACTCCATTGTTGTTCCAGATAAAATCACCTCTATAGCCTTTTAGGTAGGCCAAGAAAAATGCGAAGCCAGCAACACGATAGCTGATATAGGGTTGAACTCTAATGTTTTTTACTTTCCCTTCGATAAACCCTGACTGTTTCCATGAGCTCGCCATATTTTTTGCCATCGACCTTCGGGTGTTGGCCGAATATTGATTAGGGTAATATTTTTCAATCATTTCTTCAAATAATTCAATTGCGGCTTTTTCCCCTGGTTTTGTGTTTTGCAAAACCTCAATACTTTTAGCCAATAAATCATCCTGGTTAATGGCATATACAAAAGCAATCAAAGGTTTTTCGGTTGATTCTGAAGTTTTCCAGAAATATTTGAAAGCCAGAAATAAGGGGTAGTCGTTATCAAAACCATAGAGTTGTTTTAAGTATTTACTCGTTTTTTCGACTCCCGAGTTTGATTTCTTGCCCGTTACATTAATGTGTAATGCCTCCATAAAATCATCACCATCTAAGGAATAGGCCATAACTTTTTCCAACTCGGTGTACATCATGGTTCTGCTAGTATGTATAGTTCTTGTTTTAATCACTTTCTTGCTGGCTTATTGAATTTTAATTTTTCAGCTGCTGCTTCTATTGCCTTCAATCCTACTTTTTCGTTTTTAGCCAAGTCATACACCTTATTCGCTAACCAAAGGGTAAGTAATTCCACCTCTGCAATACCCAGCAGGGCAGACAATTTTTTCAAATGTTGGCGACTTACCGGCTTTTCATTATTCTCCATCTTGCTGATATAGGCGGTATCCAGACCCAGTTCAGCAGCTACCTGGCGTTGCACAAGTCCTTTGGCTTCCCGTAATTCTTTTAGTTTCTCACCAAGCATTGTTTACCTGTTTAAGTCTTGTCCTACAACGGTCAAATATAGTATAAATAATAGCTCTGTCTTTGTGGTTCGGATAAATCGGGCGCACGACAGATTGAACTAAGGTTAGGTTCGTACGACTGAATTTATTCGGTCGGCTTTGGCAATATGTGCAATTAGTCGTGCGCCCGATAAATATGTTGAGTCCATTTTCAGTCATTGTCTGCTTGTGCAACCTGTCTTCTTAGCATTGGCAATAACAAACTAAAATACGCTTTGAAACTAAAGCCTTCATCCGGGTGGGTCAACATTATCGGAATCAACAGTTATAAGTTCCCCAAAGAATCCGATCAATCAGGAGTATTGTTTCAACTGGTATCTCAAGGGGGCTAATCCCTTTAAAAATGTTTTACAAATAAAATACAGCACCATCAAATTCAAATTCAATTGAATCTTTAAACCAGTCGACAAATACTCGACAAATAAAAAAGCCAGCAATTAACATACTGATATACAAAACAATATATTTGTAATATGGTTACCCGACCAGGACTCGAACCTGGACACTCAGAGTCAGAATCTGATGAACTGCCATTATTCGATCGGGCAATATACCAGTGACCCCGGAGAGGCTCGAACTCTCGACCCACTGATTAAGAGTCAGTTGCTCTACCAACTGAGCTACGGAGTCTTAATTTAAAGCGCAAACTTACCTCACTTATTCTACAATTACAGAATGAAAAATAATGAAGTGATGAAAAAATGAAGTTTATGGTTTTACAGCTAATTCAATCTCACAGAAAAAAAGATGATCACCTGTATCGGAGACAACCACAGACCGCATACCGTTCTGGTCGATTAACCCGGATTGTGCATTTATTTTTTCATTTCCATGGGCTGCGCTCACTTCCATGATCGGAATTTTTAAGTTGAGCGCCCATAGTTCGGCAGAAGACTCATGAAAATTCCTGTAGCGCTGGCTCGTTCCCGAATTGATGGAATGAAAAATGACCTGGGCACCCATCTCTTTTAATTTTAATGGTAAATAGGGGTTGGTCAGGGTGGTGTATCCCGGGGTAGCCCATAAATCATTACATACCAGGGCGCCAAACCGGATATTATTCCAAACAAAAGTTTGAAGGACGCCTTGTTGATATTGCAGCATTTCCCCTGTTCCCGGCTTATCGATGGGGCTGCATACCAATATCTTGGAATGTGCCCCTATAAAATGACCTTCCGGTGCATAGATCCGGATCTGATTATAGCATAACCCCTGATCATCTTTAAAACAGGTACCGAGTAATAAACCCAGTTTGAGTTCCGCAGCGAGTGATAAGACTTCTTGCAAAGCGGTTGACAACTCGGTTTGATCAAACTCGGAGCGATACCCCGATAAGGATCCTTCAGGGGTAGCGAGGAACCGGGCTTTTCCGGATGCGGCCTCCCGGATCGCGGAGAGTATCCTTTCTTTATTGGCAGTGATATTATTAGTGACATTCATCTGAAGGCCCGCCACTCTCAGTATGCTACCCGATAAATCAGATTGCTGGTTAAAACCAATATTCGGCATCAAAACGAAACCAAGACAGAGCCATACGATATTCATATCATCAAATTACAACAAAGATCAAACACCGGGGATTATTTTGGACACTAAAAAGATCTTACGGATTTGGTGTAAACCGTTGGTTGTTGTAAGGCGGGCTGGTAAGTGATGATATTACCTGTTCGACTAAAACAGGCGGGCTTTCAGGTCTTGTTTTGAATACAAAATTCATTTTGCCACTACGAAGACTGATATGCAGATTCAAAGCCATATATTATAGTATTTTTGACCCCCAAATTCGTCAATTATGAGCTACGGCAGGTATTCCGGTATTGTTTTATTTCTGTTACTTGTGCTGCTGGCTTTATACTCTTGTAGTAGTTCATGGAAAGATTGGAACGTAGTAAGGAATGAGATTGATTTTCAAATCCGGGAGGACCCCGGTGGTGTTAAATGGATGTATTTGCGGAAAAGGCGAAGTTCCGCTCAGGTTGATGACTTTCAATATCAGGCTGGTCCTTTTGATGGTTTTGCTCCCAAGCTGGTAAATCAATTCAATTGGACCGGACCATATCTGGATTCCGTTTTTGGAAGTAAAGACAGTATACAATACCTCAAGACCGTAGTGCTTTGCAATCAACGCATCGAAGAGAATAAAAACTTCTGTGATATCCGGATTCTCAACGACCATGGGGAAGTCATAAGAATGTATTCTATGGATGGGATATGTCGACAGCCCAGGGTCATTGCCAGGGATCGTCAATGTCTGATCTTTGCAGGTAATGACTCAGGACAACGATGGTTGCTGCTCGATTATCTCACCGGTAAACAGGCAGGCCCGGCAATAATGGAGTTGCCCCGTTCAATCACTGAATCTTCAATACGGGAATTGGATTTTATTCGGGATAAAATAATCATTACCGAACAATTAATGAATCAGATTGTGGTTCATTTATTTGATGCCGCAGGAAGTCCGTTGGAAAAATTTATAATCCCGGGTGAATTTAAAGGCTCTGCTCACAATGGAATAGATAAAAAACTGGTGGTTACTCAACACGGTACAGAGACCTTTGCAGATTTAGTCTTGTTGAATAATCTTAAACTCGTACCCGTCGTCGGTGTGGCCGACGCTGTAGGACAGGGACTGGCCGGAATGTCCACAGAGGTCCAGTATCATAAAACAGGAGGTAAAGACAGGTGGGTTTATGCTGCTTTTCAGCACAGCGCGGATCAACAGAACATTCGCATCCTGGATGAAAACGGCAATCTATTAAAGACCCAGGTTTCCAACGGACAAATCAAGGCAACACAAATCATGGGTAAACAATCAGATAGAATGGTTTGGGCACTTGACCGCATCGAAAATATCGATATGGTCGTGATTGATTTATCCAATGGTCAGGTGGTGAATACCGTATCTATGCCTGGCAAGTTTAAAAATATGTTTGAAAACCCGGATCATCTGAATGCCTGGGTATTTACCGATCGGATCGGGGCCATATTAAAACACGAACTTCCTCTGTATTAAGGTAGACTATAACCCCAGGTTATCACCCAGGGTTATTTATAGTCCTTCACTCTACTTAGTGTTTTTTTTATTAAAATTGAAGTTCTGCTTTCCATATTTGCCATTTTTGCGCCCTTCAATGCTGGCATACATCAACTGGTCAGAGACCTTGCGATACGCGATCCGCTGAGGGAAATCATGGGAAGGATTTTCACTGATAAATTCCGAACGTCCATGATAAATAACTTTAAACTCCACGGGTTGATTATTATTTTGACTCACTACAGTTGATATATAATACCACTCCCCGTTTCGCAGGGCTAGTGTGAGCGATTCCTGGGGGATGGTATCCTTACCGTTTTTAATAAATACACTTTTACCCACCAGGGTAGAGTCGTCGGCCATTTGCCAGCTTTCATTGATCATCCCATTACCGGTGTTTATCTCCCATACCCCGATCAACCATTGGAATAAGACTGGTTTTTGGCTAATACCTGGTGCTGACCAAAACAGGAAAAACAAAACGCCCAGAAAACAGGCTCTGTTTTTTAGAAAACGCGCTTTGGTTTTTGAAGTATAACTTACCATTGAAAACGCTCCTGACTCCGCGGGATTGAATCTTGTCTGTATTAACATCGCACAAAAATGAAAATAGCCTGTCTGACAAAATTGTAAAAATGCGACAGGATCATTCTGAAAGGATAAAAAGAGAACTCATTTTGAGGCTGTCCGTATAAAATTTTTTGGGACTCATTCCGGTAAGTTCTTTAAAGTCCTTAATAAAATGGGCCTGATCAAAATACCCGTTTGCATAAGCCAACGAAGTGAGGTTGGTATACTGTTTTTGTTCCAGCATTTTTAAAGCGGATTGCAGGCGGATAATTTTAGAAAGTTGTTTTGGGCTGATGCCAATGGTGGTAGAAAACTTTCGTTCCAGTTGCCGGCGATTGGTGTTTAACAGTCCAGCTAAATCATTGACCGAAACCTGACCATTGAATTTGTGCATCAATTCTATGCCTGAACGGATCATCCGTCCCAGAGTCTCCGGGCTGCGTAATTTTCGAAGAAAAAATTGTTCAATCAAATGAATTCGATCTGAATGCTCCCTGGTAGCCAGGACCTGAGTTTCGAGTTGACTGCCTTCTTCACCAAATAAATCTTTTAAGGCCACTGCTTTATTTTCCATTTCTGAGACCGGTATAGAAGTGAATGGTTCAAACCCATCGGGATGAAACCGAGCAGCCAGGATATCCGTTTTCCCGGTTGGGCAGATTTCCAAAGGGGCGGTGATTTGTCCAAAAACAAAACTCTTTGGTTGCAATACCCGGTTGCCATCCTGAAGAAATTGCTCATAGGCATCGCCACAATGAAAAATCAATTCCATACAGCCATCCGGTACAATTCTTTGTTTTTCAGGGGACGCGGAAGCCAGTGATTTTAATGACCAGAAACATTTGATAAAGGGAGCAAGTGAAAGGGAAGGCCTATAGGTTTTATAGTCCATAATAGAATGGAATCAAAAAAATTTACTGTGAAGGTAAGAGGATTAAAATATAGCCCAAAATTGGATCAACCAGGAAAGTAAATATAAACCGTAAGAGAAGGTTACCCAGTCTCCCTCATTTCAACACCGAAGCCACTGGAATGAATTTAAACCGCTCATTGTATTTCATCATTTCTTTTAACATGGCTACATGCGTGGTACCATATAAAATAAGAATACGTTTTTCTTTGCCATCCAGGTTTTTTAAAATATTTTCATAGATATAGCTATTGCGTCTCCACTGTTCACTGACCAGGAAAGAGCCTGCATGGTTTGTTTTATCCCCTGCATTAAGGAAGAAATAATACATTCCAGCCAGTTTAGTATATTCTTCATTGGTGTTGCCATCGAGAATAATTTGGGTAATGGTCTTTGTTTTTAATACCTCATTAAAACTATTTTGTTCCTGTTGGACTACGGACTGGAAGTATTGTAACAGGTCCATTTGTCGATTGGCCACCATGATTTTCATTACACGATCTATGGGAAAACTAACCTGGTTATAATCTGCACAGATCAATCCGGACAAGCCACTCCCTTTGGCTACCCGGAAACCGAGCTGTTGATTTTCATTGGTCGTCAGGGTATGCGCCCCGTTTTTATAAGCAGTAAACGGGGAATCATAACGCTTTTGGGCGGTAGCCGGTGTTTCGATAAAAATTTTCTCCGGTTTGAAACGTATAAGTTGGGCCGCCAAGGTTTCCACTTCCTGTTGTCTTTTATCAGTAAGGATATTGGCATTTTCAAATTTTGCCACATCCAACCCGGGATTGGCAAAATGAAAAGTCCCTAGCAACAAAATTTCCGTTTTATTTATCGAATCCTGGCCGGTGAGGTAAAAGACAATAATCAGAGCAGTAAATAATAGCAAGTATCGTTTCATCTTGTCTCTTGTGGTGGCTGCTCAGGGCGCGATTGGTAATCAAAAACCAATCTATTGTCACTAAAATTCAACTTGGGCAATTAGAAGAAACCCTTCCGGCCCGGCAGTTTATCCGAATTCACCGGTCGTATATCGTGGCAAAAAATAAGTTGGATTCTTTTTCTGCTACTGCACTGAAAATTAATGGTAAATCTATTCCAATCGGCAGGTCCTATAAGCAGAAAGTGTTGGAAGTATTAAATAGTAGTGGAACAGGATAATTATATAAGGAGCCGGTTCCACACAAAGCGCGGAGGAATAATTTTTATTCTGAGTTTAATCTGAGCTTTTGTGGGATAGAGATATTTTAGTTACGTTTCGCACGGCGAACGCGGAGAGCACGGAGGAATATTTTTTTTTCTGCGTTCATCTGAGCTTCTGTGGCATGGAGATAATTGACTTACGTTTCGTACGGAGAACACGGAGAGCACGGAGGAATGTTTTTTTTTCTGCGTTCATCTGTGCTTCTGCGGCATGGAGATAATTGATTTACGTTTCGCACGGAGAACGCGGAGAGCACGGAGGAATATTTTTTTTTGCGTTCATCTGTACTTCTGTGGCATGGAGATAATTGATTTACGTTTCGCACGGAGAACGCGGAGAGCACGGAGGAATATTTTTTTTTCTGCGTTCATCTGAGCTTCTGTGGCATGGAGATAATTGACTTACGTTTCGTACGGAGAACACGGAGGAATATTTTTTTATTCTGAGTTCATCTGAGCTTCTGTGGCAAGCACTGAGGAGGTATTTATTCTGAGTCCCTCTGTAATGCTGTGGCAGGACAAATATCGACAATACTTATTTCCTATCTTCGCCCCATGCTGGCTCACCCTGGAGCTTCCCGGCTTTATACTCCGCCTTTTTTGATGCTTTGTCTTTCCCATGCCTTGTTTGCCGGGAGTTTTAACATGATGTTGCCTGAATTGCCCCAATACCTGAGGGCAATGGGCGGGGCTCAATACATAGGATTGATCCTTGCTTTATTCACATTGACTGCAGGTATTTCCAGACCATTTAGCGGAAAACTCACCGATACCATAGGCCGGATCCCCATCATGTATTTTGGTGTATTTGCCTGTATATTTTGTGGTATGCTTTATCCGGTGGTGCATACGGTGGCCGGTTTTCTTTTGATCCGGTTTTTACATGGATTTTCTACAGGGTTCAAACCCACGGCGTCCTCTGCGTATGTAGCTGATATTGTGCCCTGGAATCGAAGAGGGGAAGCTCTTGGGATATTGGGTATAAGTTCCAGTGTGGGTTCGTCCGCGACACCTCCTTTTGGAAGTTGGCTGGTATCGGCGTATGGAATCAATACGATGTTTTATTTTTCTTCTGTGCTGGCCTTTTTATCACTATTGATCCTAATCCGTTTACCTGAAACCCTAATAGTCAAACAACGATTTCACTGGTCGCATTTAAAAATAAGTAGGGCAGACATCTTCGACCCCCTGGTTTTACCAGCAGCTATTGTCATGATCTGTTGTTATTTTTCTTATGGGGTATTATTGACCCTGGCCCCTGACCTGAGCGATCGCTTACAAATTGGTAATCGCGGTATTTATTTTACCTTATTCACTTTATCCAGTATATCTACCCGGTTTTTTGCAGGTAGGATTGCGGATCAGATTGGAAGGATACCCGTGCTCAAGTTTTCCATCTTTATCATCATTTTGTCCATGCTGGTATTTGCACACAGTATCTCCCCGGCCTGGTTTTACGGGGCATCCATATTATTTGGTCTTGGAGTTGGGGTATTTTTTCCGACTATCAGTGCCTGGACGATTGATCTTGGGGACGAGGCCAAACGGGGACGGGCTATGGCAACCATGTATATTGCGTTGGAAATAGCTATAGGCGGGGGAGCCTTAGTGGCAGGAAGTTACATTGGAGAACATGTTGAACGATTACCCTACATGTTTTATTTTTCTGCTTTTATGAGTTTAATTGGTTTGATCTATTTGTACCGGCTGGATAAAAGTACGCTGATGGGATTATACCGGCAACAAAGACAGCTTAGGAAATAAACAGAATTCTGGTAATAGGAAGTCACAAAGAACTACAACAAATAGAACAAAAAATCTATCAAAAACCAATAATTTAGATTGCTTATAGAAACTCATTTGTATAAACTCTCCTTTGTCTTTATCTTCAAAAACATTTATCAATGAAATCAATTCTGTTTATTCCCCTGCTTCTTTTAGTAGAAGCCACCTGGGCTCAGACCAATTCTTCCTGAAAGTCCCTGGAGGGAGTTTGGGAACACGACCATCCTTCCTTGAGAGGAATCTGGTTTTGCAGTAAAGACAAGTACCTCTGGGTAGTTATGCCGAGGACCAGGAATTCTATTGCCGGTTCACAACCAACCATCTAGGAAAAGGCCCGCACCTAAGATGAACTTAGTATATCCACCGGCAATTAGACTTGTGATGGAAAACGGACTATCGTTACTCCTGTTTATTCTAAAAATCCTGCAAATAATATCCCTTTTCAGTTTGATTATGAAATCAACAAAGACAAAATCAGGTATTGGGTAATTCAAAAAGAGGGAACAAGAGATGAAGAACGCAGCGCACGTAAACTGGCAGATTTTAATTCACCCGCAAGACAAGGCTGTGATCAAATGAATGGTTTTTGGGAATATGATATTCCGGATAAGACCGGAAGGTATGTCTATGCGGGTGGTTATTTTGGATGGATCTTATTGGATAAACCCGTGACTGAACCGGGAATAAATATTGAGTCTATGGAAGAAAAAGCAAAAGCCTATGACCAGATCCTGGTATTTGCAGGAAAAGGAATTTGTGACGATAAAGGCAGATATACCTGGACCAGGCAATATGCAAAAGATTGTCGCGAAGAGGACTCCTATTCGAGATCTGTCATTAAAATTGAAAAAGACGGGTCCAATGGGGATCCTGGATCAGCAAGGGAATAGGCTGGAAGGTCCTGTAGCGGCGACTTCAGTCGCTGGAATCGAAGTTCCTTCGATTCAAAGTCGAACTATGAATCGATAAATCGATTCACCAGCGACTGAAGTCGCCGCTACAGGAAAATCGTGCAATTTCACGCCACATCAATAAATTGAAGGCGATTCAATATAATTTAGGTAAATGAACACCATGTATCTAAATCGCCTCCCCCATCTAACTCCAAAAGGAAGGTGCTTTTTTGTGACTTTTTGCACCCATGAATCCATTCCAGTTCATGAATCTATTAGAAAACAGGAAACGGATTTTATTGAAAAATTTGCTGTCTATGACCGAGTCCATGATCTTAATCGTGTGGGGACAAATATTACGGATCCTGCACTCGCACGAATCATTATCAAATCATTGTTTGAATACGACAATAAGTTATATGAACTTTTATATTATTGTATAATGCCAAATCACGTTCATTTGGTTATCGATACTTTTAATAATTCAAATTCTACAGTATTAGCAACAATCTTAAAATTGATAAAAGGCTGCACTGGCCGGAAGATCAATTTATTTTTACACAGAACAGGTACATTTTGACAAAAAGCCAGTTATGATCGTATGATCAGGGATGAAAAGGAATTAGGCAATATTGGAGATTATATTCTGGAAAACCCTGTGAAGGCTGGATTGATATGCAATTGGGAAGATTGGCCGTATACATATTGGAGGTCCTGTAGCGGCGACTTCAGTCGCTGGAATCGAAGTTCCTTCGATTCAGAGTAAGACTTTGAATTGATTAATCAATTTACCAGCGACCGAAGTCGCCACTACAATAAACCAATCTTTCAATTATCTTTAAATCCATGTCCAAAGAAAAAATCCTCCTCATCACCGGTGATGCCGGTGAAAGTTTTGAAGTACTCTATGCTAAACAACGGCTCACGGAAGCCGGTTACCAGGCTCTGATAGCTGCACCGGTGGTAAAACCATTGAACCTGGTCATTCACGATTTTGAACCGGGATGGGATACCTATATTGAACGAAAAGGATATTTGGTAAATGCGGACTTATCCTTTGATGAAGTTAACCCGGCAGAATATCTGGCGGTATTGTGCATAGGCGGGCGGGCCCCTGAATACCTGCGCAACAATCCAAAGGTCATCGAATTGGTCAGGCATTTTAACCGGGATGGCAAATATATATTTGCAATTTGTCACGGAATCCAAATCCTGGTCACGGCTGGTCTGGTGGATAAAAAAACAGTCACCTGTTATGAACACTTGCGGTTTGAAGTGGAATCCTGCAGTGGAAATTATGTGGATCACAGCGAAGCGGTACGCGACGGTAATATGGTGACCGGCAAAACCTGGCAATCCCATCCGGAATTTTATGCACTGGTAATGCAATGCCTGGCACAACATCATATCGTAACCACAGACAGCGCTTTGACCAATTAAATATATTTTGATTTAATTCATGTGCGTTTACAAATCTTACGATCAGGCAGCGCTCAATCATCAATACAACAACCGTGAACTCGTGCCTGATTATGCCATCTACCTGGATGATTGGGAAACACGAAGTCAACTTGTACTCAACTCGACGACAACCTCCCACCGGAATTTAGCCTATGGTGAACTGCCGGCTGAAAAACTGGATATATACCCGGCAAACAAAGTTGGGGCACCTACCCTCATCTTTATACATGGAGGTTATTGGCAATCGATGGACAAAGAGAGGTTCCAGTTTGTAGCCAGTGCTTTCCTCCCTTATGATATAAACGTGGTGATTCTGACTTATCCCCTTGGACCAGAAACCGAAATGGATAGAATCGTACAATCTATCCAGCGGGCCATGATTTGGATACAGTCCAATATTGCTCAATACCATGGTGATCCCGATCAGCTCTACCTGAGTGGGCATAGTGCAGGTGGCCACCTATCGGTGATGATGATGACCCGTGAGTTTGGTCCGGCGGAAATAAAACTCAAAGGTATAGTGGCTTTGAGCGGTTTGTATGATTTGAACCCCATTAGATTATCGCATGTCAATGAGAAATTGAATATGGATGATGCCCTGGCCACAGCCATGAGTCCGGTTCGGCTTCATCCAAATGAAGGTTGCCAATTAATATTGGCTGTTGGAGGGGACGAATCGGATGAATATCACTGCCAGACCAAAGACCTTGCCAAAGCCTGGGACAATATGGATAATTTACAAACCCGGTTCCTGCCGGGTCTTAATCATTTTTCTATATTAAGTGAGTTTGCAGATCCTTTATCCCCCTTCCATCAACAAATCATCTCTTGGATCAATAGAAGTTAGTTAGTTGACAGTTAGTCAGTTGACAGTTAACCAGTTGACCGCTGAAACCTGATCGCTGAAACCTGACCGCTGAAACCTGATCGCTGAAACCTGATCGCTGAAACCTGAAACCTGATCGCTGAAACCTGATAAGCTGATCGCTGAAACCTGACTCATCTCGTTCCCACGCTTATCGCCTTTCCCCCTTCAAACTGTATCTCTACCAGCTTTTCACTTTCAATGATTTTAGCCACTATTTTTTTGGATGCCGTTTCGATTACATCACCGGAAGAAGGATAGACATAGGTACCATCAATCCCAAAAGTGATCCATCCGTTTTTACCGGACAGTTTGATGTCCGCGATCTTATGATGAGGTTGACTGGTACAATCAAATACATGCACATATGGCCCGGCATCATTGGATACCCAGATCTCTTTTTCATCAGGTGGGAAGTTGACCCCATGACTGGTGGTGAGGTGAGAGCCTCTTTTCTTTTCAAAACCTTCGACTTCTACCCGGCCAATTCGTTTACCTGTTTTGATATCGCCGATTTCATATCCCAAAATTCCATCCATATTGACATAACAATATTGATCATCGTTGGAAACCGCAAAAGGGCGGATGCCCTTGGGGCCGTTGTGCTTTTTTTGAGTCCAACCCCAGGGATCGTCGGGATTAGCCTGAAATGGACCTACCTGTTTTAAAATCTTATTGGATTTGACATCGGCGACATATAAGTATTCATTGCCCAAAGCGGCGAGGTACATTTTGCTGCCATCTTTGCTGGCCCAGGTATTGTGCGGATTGCCGTAAGGGATCGGGATATTCGCGATGATCTTGCCCAGGTCTGCATCGATCACATCCCAGCTCCGGCCATGTCTTTTAGGGAGGTAAATGTATTTGCCATCCGGAGTTTGTGCATGACTGTCGGGATAGCTCATAATGGGAATTGACCACAGTCTTTTTTCTGTTTTTAAATCAACACATACAAACTGATCACCAGTATAAGAACTCAGATACAAACGTCCGCGTTTGGCATCCGCGCTGACTCCTTTATATTCACCGGTACCGGGCACTTCAAATTTTTTCACCAGACTGTGGTTATTATTTATATCGTAGACATATACCCATCCCTGGTCTTCGGCGACGTAGAGATAGCGCTGGATTTGTGCTTCGAGGGTATTTATAAACCAAATTAATACGCAGGGGATAATCAACTTAACCATTGGGCTGTTTTATTTCGATTTAAAATTACCAATAGATTGTGAAGACAAGTAGGTTGTTTTCAAGGTTGCCTGGCTTTAGGTGAGAACATCGATTTGGTAAGTATATTACATCTACTGTATTTCCGGTGGTTCGAAGTTTAACTGCTCACAAACATAGAGGACACAGAGAATTTAGAGAATCGGGTGTTACAAATGCAATAAATGAAATTAGCCGGAAATAATACTAAACAATCAAATTCTACCCTTAACCTCATTTTAAATTCATAAATTGATGAATGTCGGTGACTTTAATCTTTCAATCCGATATATTTGAGCTCTAAATCTTTGCATGATGTACATCTTTCTCATTTCTTTAATTTCCTGGATCTTTCCTTTGATATCCCCGGACCTCAAAAACAAACCTGAAATTATTTTTGATGGCAAAGATGTCTCACAGCTAAGAGCCTATAAATCAGATCTGTTCCCCGATGATGCCTGGGAGGTCAGTGAAGGTGCCATTAAAACCAAAACCATAAAAAACAATGTGGACTTGGTCACCCGAAATAGATATAAAGACTTTGATTTGAGTTTTGAATGGAAGGTATCCAAAGCGGGCAACAGTGGGGTGTTTTTTCATGTCCAGGAAGATTTTAGCCATCAATCGGGCAACGGCAACAGCCCAAACTGGTTGCAAAATTTTGAATTCCAGATCCTGGATGATATTGATTTTCCGGATAAGACCCCTAACCGATCGGCTGGTTCAGTCTATGACCTGATCACTCCGGAAAATAAATCTTTAAAACCGGTAGGTGCATACAATACGGCCCGGATCATTGTTAAAAAAGCAAAAGTCACGCACTACATCAATGGGCGAAAAATTATCCAATACACCATTGGCAGCCCGGAAATGAACCAATTGATTGCCAAAAGTAAATTTAAGGATAAAAAAGATTTTGGTGCTTACAAAGAGGGCCATATCATGTTTCAGCACCACGGCCAGGAAGTCTGGTATAAAAATATTACGATCAAAAAACTTTGATCCATGGTTCAGGACGATCCTTGCCGGGCTTTATCTTAAAATTCATTTCTTCGCTTAGGGCGTACTGGTGGAATAATTGAAAACGCTTTTCAAAATGGTATTGGGTGATTAAGGGCGTTACATTCATTAGGAGAAGGTTTATGATTTATTTATAGTTGTATTAACAAATCTAATATGGATCCTTATTTGGGGTATGAATAAAAAATCTGGTTTTTTCCATACAAAGCCAAGGTACTGCTCGTTATCCTGGTGACCGTATACGGGCAACCCTGGCGTCCAAAAGCTTAAGTCGGTTTCCCGGCTACTTAAAAATCTAAAAAATTAAATTTTTATCTATATTTATATACAAATTACACGATTACTTCATACCGTTTAGACCTGAAAAATCCTTTTATTATGAAAAAGCTTGCTAACTCTCCTTTGGGATTAATTTTTATTTTAAATTTTGTTTTTGCCTCCTTTGCCTCCGCTCAGAATGGTTCCCCAAAATCCATTTTCGATTGTGTTTATGATGCAGAAGGTGTTCCGGTGATCAAAATCGAAACCAACTGGAATAAACTCATCAATCAAAAAATGGAAGAGGAATACCTCCCAGGCAAGGTGACTTTGCCCTGTGGTGACTTTGATATCCGGGTCAGGGCCAGGGGCATGATGAGAAAACAAGTTTGTTTTTTCCCACCCGTGAAAGTCGACTTTAAAAACGGTCAGCTGGAAAAACAAAAACTGGATACCAGCATTGACAAATTAAAAGTAGTATTCCAGTGCCGTGCCGGAGAAGCCAACAGCGAATTTTTGTTGCGTGAAAAAATGTGTTATGATTTATATAAAGTAATCAGCCCGGATTATTATGTATACCACAAACAAGTAAAATTTGAGTGTATGGACGAGGGCAAGGTAAAATATGCCCTGGATGGTTTGTTTGTTGAAGATGAAGGCGAAATCGCCGACCGGATAGGAGCCAAAGTCATAGAAGTCGGCAAGGTCATGGCTCCTGCCCTGGATCATGACCTGTATGTCCGGATGACCTTTTTTCAATACATGATCGGCAATACCGATTGGTCCATTCCGAATAAACACAATGTTGAAATGATCAAAGTACCCGGGATAGCTAAAATAGTGCCCATGGCTTACGATTTTGACTACGCCGCCCTCGTAGGTACCCCTTATGCTGTTCCCCATGAATCCCTGCCCATCAAAAGTATCTATGAGCGGTATTTTATGGGTCACGGAGTGACCGAAGCCGACGCTTTAGCTACCGCCAAATACTTTGTCTCGAAAAAAGATGCTTTGTTGCAGGTAGTCACTGATTTTCAAGGGTTGGATGAAAAAGCAAAAGCCAACATCAAAAAATTTCTGAATCCTTTTTTCGAAACCGTTCAGAATGAAAAAACAGTAAAACGGACTTTTGTCCAGGAATAGCTTTAATCATCCTGTTTCCAGATCGCCCCGTATAAGTTTACCAGCTGATCATCATAATAATCCGCCTTCTCCATCAGGTGTTTGATCTGGTGATAACCCTGCTGCACATCGAGCTGACGGTCAACCATGATCATAGATAAAATGATTTCATTGCCACGGAGGCTCAGGCTGCTGTGTTGCATTTTATAATTCTGACGCAGGAGGTATTCATATAATTCCTGGATTTGCGTCTTAGGCAGGTAACACAGTACCGCATCGCACAGGATCAGTCCGCTTTGGTCGTGATAAGCGATTTCAATGGTGGCACTACCGTGTATTAACTCCCAGTTGTTGGGACCGCGACGACAGATATTAACCTGATAACCCAGCCTGATCAGAGTATCCTCTATAGTCCGTTGCATGCCTACAGCCTCATAAGGTTCAGCATCGGAAGGCATTTTGATTTTTGTACCGCAATGAAAACAATAATGGCCGGTACTGGATTTACCAAATACAATATTAGAACAGGATTCACAACGTGTTGCTTCATCATCCAGGCCTTTGCTGAATGCCTGGATGGTTTCGACGAGGTAATTGGCGGGTAAAGAAAAACCAATGCTGTTGCCATTTTGTACGATAAAGGTATTGACGCCTACTATACGACCATGTTCATTGATCAGGGGACCGCCGCTGTTGCCCGGATTAAGTGCTGCATCGTGCTGGATGTACTGAATATCATTTTGCATGTGCATGGTGTTGGACACAATGCCCTGGGTGGCTGTATACTTGAGCCCAAATGGATGGCCTACCGCAATGATGAGGTCTCCTTCATGCAATCGGGTCTTGTTCTCGATTTCAATCCATTCAGCATTTCCACTTAAAGGGGGCGCTTTGATGAAGGAAAGGTCATATTTCTGGTCCAGGTAAAGCACCTTCGCCATTTGTTTTGGAATCAAACGACCTTCTACCACCACCTCATTATTATCCCGGACTACATGTTCATTGGTCACGATGAGCCCTTCGTGCGGCAATAAAAACCCGGTACCCGTACTATAAGGAGTAGCGATCTGAACTACATAATCTTTATAGGTCTCGATGATGTCTTTCATTTTGATTTTTGCAACTGTAGGGTACGGATCATCCTGAGCAGGCTGTATGAAAAGGCCAGGATAGAATCGTATTTTAATAATTTGTGATCGAGGACCAGCGCCGGATAATTTTTCTGATGCAATTTTTCCAGGCGAACCAATTCTACCCGAATGGCCCCGCGGTCCGGCAATCCCTTGTGGACAATGGAAGTGAAACCCCGGATACCCGTACAAAAAGCCCATTCCGTAGCCCGAAACAACAAGTGCAACAAATCTTTGGCCGGAAGTGGAAGTGCATAATTGAATAAACTGATCCCCGCTATATACTCTACAATGGCCTGAGCGTAATCCGTATAATCATGATCCAGGTACCATTGAAGTGCATGAAACTCCCGATCCATCAATTCATTTAAGGCGGAGGGTGAAGCGGGTGTGGTAATCCCAAAAGTAGAAACGGTATGATAGATTTCCCTGGCTATTTCGTCTTTGTTGAGTTGCCGCAGTTTGGCCAGTTCCTGGCGCATATGTTTGAGCTTGTGCTGGAGATTTTTCTGGTCCTGGGCAAAATAATTTTTATGGATTTGTTCCACCCGGTCCACGAGCGCCCCCTCCGGCCGGATAAGATAATCCAATTTGTAAATCAGAGCCAGCATGATATATCCGTTGGCTGCGGGATATTGTTCAATCTTTAATCGGCCATGGTCTACGAGTTGTAATGCCTGATCGATCCAACGCATAAAATAAGTCGTCTTATGGATGATCTCGTTTTGGGTTGCCGGGACTATTTTACCGGAAAGGATAGGACTTAAAAAGGCAAATTCATGGATCAACAAATCATCTTGTTTATCCGCATGGATGGCCATTTCTTTCAGTGCAAAATAAAGTTTGTAGGGCGAGGCATCGGAAAGTAAAGTATCAAACAAGAGGATAATCACATTCTCATCGGTAAGCCCATACCGCACATATTTTAACTCATAATTGAGGTCAAGCAATCTCCTCATAAACCCGATATTCATCTGAGTGGTGCTGGCGATCCGGCATTCTACAAATACAATTCCGTTTTTTAACCTGACTTCAATCGTCTTGGATCCCTGCCAGATATCAAAATGGACCAGTTTTTCATCGTGCATCAACACATTGGCCGGCTCGGACCCTTTGATGTATTCAACAAAGTCCAGCAGTGCGTTTTTATACTCTTGTTTTTCGAAATTTTCTATAGCGCGGTCCCAGGCTTCATATTGAGCGGGAGATTTATAGGCATCGGTATATCTTCCAAAAGCGGTTTCATAAACATCGGCTTCGTCCGGTGTGCTTTTTTTTTTAAACCAATGATTCAAAAAGCTCATTTTCAGCCTCAAATATCACACAAAATAAGCAAGTGTTTGGTCTGCACAAATGAACTTAACTTGTGATCGTGTCTTCTCCAATGTTTAGGACCGAAATTCGACTAAAATCACCCGGCTGGTATATCCGGTACCCGGATAAATTCTTTTGCATCGGATCCTGCTTTGCTGAACACTGGAATAAAAGATTAACAGATAGCGGTTTTAGCAGTTTTGTCAATCCAGCGGGAATCGTCTACAATCCCCTCAGCCTGGCACATCAGCTTAATCAATGTATGTTATTAAAGCCCTGGACAGAAGAGGATATCATATTTCACCAGGATCTTTACCACGGTTTACACCACCACGGATTGTTTTCATCTAAACAAAAGTCCGCTGTCCTTGAATATATGAATCACCGGTTGAGAATGGCCCATACCCAGTTGCTGAATTCCAATATATTAATTATTACCCTGGGGACCGCCCTGGTCTTTAAGCACAAACCTACCGGTTGGGTAGTCGCCAATTGTCATAAAATACCTCCTGATCAATTTGAAAGGAGGTTTCTGGGTGTAGAAGAAATTGTAGATGCATTCGATCTGATCCTGGATCAACTCAAATCAGCATTGCCCGGTCTGAGAATCATCCTGACCATCAGCCCGGTAAGATATCTTAAGGAAGGGTTTTCAGATAACAGCTTAAGTAAATCGATTCTAATTCTGGCCGCACATCGATTGATTGAAAACCATGTAGGCCTGCAGTATTATCCGGCTTATGAAATTTTGCTGGATGATCTGAGGGATTACCGGTTTTATAAAGAGGATATGATCCATCCCAATGACCTGGCTATCGATTATATCTGGTCCAGGTTTACCAATTTATTTTTTGAACAGGACACCCTATATATCATGGATCAAATCAATAAGCTCCGCAAAGCCGGGCTTCATAGGCCACTTCATCCAGAAAGTGCTGAGCATAAGTCATATATATCCACCTTGGATCAAAAAATCCTGGAATTGAAAAACCAATACCCTTTAATTGTATGGGAATGAAACTTGGATTTTGACCCCAATAGGGACAGACGAAGAAAGACTTCGACGACAATCCCTTTATTTAGCTAAAATTGCGCCTTAAACATAATTCATCAAAAACCCCGATATTTGACTGCGAGATTGACCTGCCAGGGCCGCTGGATGAAGTAAAAAAAACCCAGCAGTATTTTCAGGGTAGGAAAACACTCTGGGTTATATGAAAAGACTCACTCTAAATTTCAACTTGCAAAATCAATAATCGTTGATGATGTCAGGCTCTTCCTTTTAACAATGCCTTCGCTTTGTTTAAATCCAGGAAGTAAATCATTTTGACGGTCAGATTATTGGTTTGTGGGATGCTCCAGGTATGGGCAAAATTGTCATTATACGTTTCCTGGAAATATATTTCTGTGCCATGACGTGACCATCTTCTAAAAACAATTTCATTTTCTCCATCATAGCCGGCGATTCCGTACTTGAGATCCAGCCTGTCACCAATGGTGCTTTGTCCGGCATAATTAATCCTGCCATCTATAGAAAACGGCGTATGGGTATACGTATTGGCGATATAAGGGGATAAAGACAATCTCAAAGGGGGTTGATTATTTTCCAGCCCGGTTATTAAATCACCACATTGAAATACCATGCCATCTACTTTAGGATCAATGGTCTGACAGGAACCGGATTCACCAAACCTTTTAATATGTCTTGAAAACTGAAGACCCCAGGTTTGATTTTTTATTTTTGGGAAATGCAAAGCCATATAGGGAATTTTCATTTCCACTGCCCATCCGGCTTTTTGAATGAGTACCGCGCTTTCCCAAATCGCATCCCAGCTATAGTCGATTTTGGTCCAGCTATTTCCATTGCCCATAGCTACAAAAGGGGTAGGTTCCAATGCGATAAACTGACTGGCTGAAGGAATATTTGCCCATAATACATCATTCCACCTTCCATCAATTTTGGGACTGGCCTGCACTTTAGTGGCCACATATTGTCTTCTCGATGCGGTATTGGCTCTAATTAGCCTGTCCGCTGGATTTGCTCTGGACTCCAGAACGATTGAAAGAAGACAGATTAAAAAAAGATATTTCATAATAACGCCGTAAAAAGAAGTGGATTTAAAATTTATGGTTTGCAGCCAGTCAAGAGTTGAAGTAAGTTTATACATTAATTTACCGGACAAAAATAGAATTCATCTTTTCCATTCGTTCACCCCAAATGGGTGAAACAAATCATTTCGTCTATTAATTAATTGTTAATCTATAGAGTCTGGTAAAAATGAATAACAGTATAACTTCAGGACGATAAAATGGTTACAGGTTTTAACACCTGCTCATTTGTTTTCATTCTATTCGATTCAAAAGATGTTTAAAAATAAATCTATCACCGTCAATTTTTCCGGAGATACACATTGCCGTATTTGGATTTAAAACTGTATTTGGTTCCGCGTCCGGGTTTGGCCATGACTTCCGTGTGAAAGTCCTTTTGTTTTAATCCCTCGCCTGAAAACTTAATACTGAGATTGGAATAAATAGAACCATAATCGGTGGAAGCAAATAATTCACCTATGGCGGAAGTATGAAGAGCCGCATCTACACCTCCATACGTGGACATCGCAGTAAATGGCATGGTTTGATTGAGTTCTTTGACCTCGACCACGCCGTATATGGATTTGACTACGGTGGCCATGTTCATAGGGACTTTGATATCCAGTACGATTTCTACGTCGTGTCCCCAACTGGTCATATCAAAACCACCCCCCTTTTCATTTTTGTATTTTTCAAATTCGGATTTGTTTTTAAAGACCAGGGTTTCTCCATTTCGCCTCACGGTAATGCGTTGGGGAAGGTCTTTGATTTTCGGTATTTCCCCCTTGACGGCAACCCGGTCCGCGGTGACTATGGAAGTGAGCTGAAAGGCATCATCGTTTTCCCCCCCGTTGATTAGTACGGTACCGGTGATGGAGATTTCATTTTTGTTCCAGCTACTGACCCGGATCAGATTGGGGTAATCAAAATTAAAATCGATGCTTTGACCTGAAGTTACAGGGATGGTTTTGTTGATGGAGGTTTGCGCAGTGCACATCAAACTCCAGCCCAGGAAGCCCAGAGCTAAAAAATTTCTCATAATTAAAAATTGAATTCCTTGAAAAAATAGAAAGTCGGAATAAGGGATGTTCTTTCGTGTTTCCTGATTACTTTTTTCTGAGGTAAATCTTACTGTAATCGGAACGCAGGTCCAGTTTTAATCCGCCTCCATTGATTTTACCCAGGACTTTATTGCTGCTCATATTGACCATCTCACCGTCTTTGTCTGTCGTTGTTTTGGTCAGTTCGATTTTAAATTCGGGTGCCACAAACATTTCACCATAAGAGGTTTTCATGCTTAGGTCCGCTTTAAGGGTAGCTGGTAAACTGACATCGACGGTGCTGTAAATGGAGATCAGGGAAATAGGGCCTTTGACATTGGATGAAAAATCGGCATCGATTGAACTGTAGATGGTCTTTACCGTAGCGGGGCCGGTCACGTTTTCTAATTCCACGCCATTGTAAGTAGCTGAAATTTCAAGCTCATTTTCGAGGTTTACAAAACGGGCTTTGCCACCGTATTGAGATTCGTATTCATAGGATACGATGACTCCTTTAGGGACCAGGATTTTAATCGCCGGGGATTTAGTTTTGTTCAATTGATTGACCACTACCGCTTCGGTTTTATTGGAAACATTGATACCCAGACCGGTATTGTCTTCCATACCAGACCCGTTGATAGCCACTAATCCGACAGCCCGCTCATCTTTCTCATGGCGTGCATCTTTGGAAGAAAAAATAATTTCATTGCCCGCGTGGCTTTCTACCGTCACACTGCCAATATGCAGCTCAAGCCGGCCGGTAGATTTCTGGACTTTATATTCCTGAGCCTTCAGAGTCACCAGGTTTACGATCAACGCGAGAGAGAGTATGAATTTTAAAGTATTCATGTTGTGATAGATTTGTTTGGAAATAAAAAAAAAGGTTAAAGAATATGTATTTAAGTTAACTTGAATATGCCTTTGTAAGCCTCATCCTTTACTGCTTTGACCGGGTTGTTTTGGCGGGTGAGGCGTTCTAAATCAGCAAGAATGGATTTTTCTTTCATCTGTACCAGGAACTGAATGAGCGCAATCTGGATGACCGGGTCTTTTTGATGCGTCAGGGATTTAATCAGTAGTTGTTTCACATTTGGTTCATGATAAAACCGGCTCAAGGCCTCCAGGGCTGCGAGCCTGACATTGGAACTACCATCGCTTTCCATGGCAAAGGCCAGGGCTTCAATGATTTCGTCGTCTGCAGCGGACAGGGTATTGGTTGCATATACGCCTAACATCCTTTGACTGGCAGATTGATCATCTTTCAATTGATCCAGCATCAATTGTTTGGTTTGTTTTAGCTCAAGTTGTAGCCGGGCCAATTCGTGTTTTTGATCCAATGAAGATTGGACCATCCACCACGCACCTCCGGCAAGGATCAATACAAGGACAGATGCTGCTATTCGATAAAGATGGATTCCGGATAATGTCCTTGTTTTGGGTTTGGAGTCGCGTGCTTCCAGCCAGGATTCAAATCGTTGAGTCATTTTTCCGGAGGGCACTTCGGGCAGAGGTTGTTCCATCTGGCGAAGGAGCTGCTGGATTTGTTGATATTCAGCATAGAGGTTGGGATCATTATCCAACCATTCCCGGATTTCGACTTTTTCTGTTTCGGATAACCGGCCATCGATAAAGGCGATGAGTTTTTTAGTTATATTTTCTTGTTCCATAGGGTTCTATTTGGATTCCAGTTGAAAAAATGAGGTCCTGAGTTTTTCAATCGCCCGGAAGACTTTTACTTTGACATGGGTTTCCGTGATACCCAGGATAGCTGCAGCTTCATGGTATTTTAACTTCTGAAAACGGGTCAGTACCAGGATTTCACGGTCTTCTGCAGGAATATTCGCCAGCGCCTGGTGAAGGCGTTCGTCCTGTTCCTGCTGGTCTTGTTCATTGTGGTCGCAAAGGTGTTGGTAAGGTGCCATATCGGTATATACCAGGGTTTTCTTTTGTTGGGTATGATCCAGAAAACTGTTCCGGGCTATCCGGAAAATCCAGGATTCAAAGTTCATTTCCGGATTAAAACTGTTTTTATACTGAATCATTTTGATGAACACATTTTGTGTCAGGTCTTCCGCCAAATGATAATCGCCGCTCATTTTTCCCAGGTAATGGTAAATTTTGCGATGGTATTTCTGAAATAATAATGCAGCTTGAGAGAGGTCGCCCTCTTTGACCTTTTGCATTACTACCCGGTCTGACATAAGATCCTGTACTGGTTGTATCTTCTGAAATGAATACAGTAAATTAACACAATGGTTACAGGTGAGCAATAAAAAATTTTAAAGAAATTTTAATATCAATAAAAAAAGTATTTTAATTCTTGCGTAACAATATGCCTTAAAACTATTGCAGTGCAAGGGTTTTAAGGCATATATAATTTAGGATAAATAAAAGGATATCATCGTATAAAGAATAATTTTAGTCGAATAATTCTATCGTTTCGGGAAGAAACTATTGACAAACAAGCAACCTTTAGTGTAACATTGTTCTCATTCTTCGCATCTGACTCATCTAAATCGGGGACAGAACGGTCAAAAAGAATCTGCGGTACATTGAAAAGCTAAACGCAGATTGGCTCTGATCTTACGATAAGACTCCACACTAAATTTTAGAAAAGAAAAACTAAATCTGTGCATCAGTCAACCTAATCCACCAGGGCAGCTTATGTCCTGACGGTAACGGTGGATTGTACATAGCTCTGAAAATTATTTTATTCAATAACCTTATATAAAATCCTATTATTATGAAAATCCTGTTTTTAGTAGTCTTAGTTGCCGCGGTGAATACCGGGTTATTTGCAGCTGATCTCCCCGTAAGGATCATGGCCAGCAGCAAGTTGATTATTATTGAAAAAGATCAATGGAAAGCCCCATCTATTGAAATTACGATCAGCGAGGCGAATGGTAATGTATTGGTGCATGAAAACATCAAAAAATCAACCAGGTATAACCTCAAACATGTACCGGATGGCAATTATATCCTGGAAATCGAAGACAACCAGAAAGTCAAAATTCAACAATTGGCCATTCAACAAGGCAGTTTGCTGAGCGAAGGGGTTAGTACCATTTACAAACCCGTGATAAGAACCCAGGACGGAAAGCTTGACTTAAACCTGATGGCTCAGGGGCAGGATGCCGTCATCACCATCCGCAACAGCGACAACCGGGCCACCTTTACGGAGCACATCAAAAATGAAGTGAGTGTTACACGCCGGTTTAATCTCGAAGAATTGGAACCCGGTGAATATTATATCGATGTTGCTATCTCGGGTAAAACGTTTACCCGGCTAATTTCAAAGTCTTCAAATGCTATTCTGCTTTAAACAACGCAGTCATACCATTGGTCAACAGTAAGGCTTCTTGCATAGGAAAACTGGTATTAACCCCTTACTGTTTATTTTTAATTATTCGGATGACCCCGGACAAGACTAAATTTTCCCTTATCCTATTTCGAATGAAATCAAATGACCCCTGGAGCCTGGCTCACAGGGGTTTTTGATTTTCGATCTTTTACCTTTTCTTGCGGTTTAATGTAGAGCGGGTTTTAGTAGCCTTTACTTTTGTATTTCCCTTTTTACCGGAGACCGTCGTCCTGGTTTTGGTTGCTTTAACCTGGTGATTCCCTCTGCCGGCCGTGACTGTCGTTTTGGTCCGGTTGACCCGGTGGTTATTTACCGCAGCATGGTGCCTCGTCCTCACGGTTACTGAACTGACCCGGACCGGTGTATAGACTCTGTGCGCCCTTACGACCCGATGTACCGGTGATACTATATACCCGGTCCGGTAATGCATTCTAAAAGGGTGAAATACATGCCATCCCAGGGGACGCCAGGGTCTCCACCAACCGGGGTAATTTCCCCAACGCCAGGGGGAGACCCAAGGTCGGTATAGCGGAGCATAAATAAATCGGACAGAAGGCCAATACCAGACATTCACGATCAGGGCTTCATCCATTGAAACCGAAGGGCCCTTTTTTGATTTTATTGCATCTTCTTCTTCCTGCGGTTCCACGATCACCGCATCGCCATAAATTTCTTCATCTCCTATAATTTGAAGGACAGCTGATTCCTTGCCATCCTGTTCGATTTCAATGACGGCGATATCCTGGTTTTCAGACGATGATACGGTCGCTTGCAATACGAGGGCATGGACATCTTTATCCATATGATCAATGACTTTTATATAATCAATTTCGCCGTCTCCATTAAGATCCAGATTGTTGACGTGGTTGTTTTCAGAATTAAGCAGTTTTTCAAACTCTTCCGGGGAACTGGCTTTTTTGAATAGCTCCAGGGCGCCTTCGAGACTAAAATCATCCCCGGGAAGTCCTGTGGAATCCGTTTTAACGGAAGATTGAGAAAAAAGGGGACTGAGGGTAAACAATAAGCCCACAGTCAGCCAAAGATTTGATGTTGTTTTCATACGATGTTTGATTAAAGCATTTATGATTGGATCATTCCCGAACCAAATAGTTTAATTGGTGATACAATTTTGTTATTTATTGATGAAAACTCCCTCACCCTAAGGGGTAATTTTTATCTAAACCCAAACCCCAACCCAGCATAACAATTCGTTCAGGTTGAATTTATCCCGGTAAAACTATATTATATTATCTTTATTTTTTTGAAAAATGCCGGGTAGCCCAGCAGCAGTGCCACTGATTCGTCCGCCGGCCACACTAAATTTTAAAAAATAGGAAAGAAAAGTCTTTTCAGATAATTATAAAGAGACCAAAAGCCGGGATAGCTCAGTTGGTAGAGCAACTGATTCGTAATCAGTAGGCCGAGGGTTCAAGTCCCTTTCCCGGCTCTGAATAATAGGAAAGACGCCAAAGCAAGCGGCCGGGCCGAGGGTTCAAGTCCCTTTCCCGGCTCAAATTCAATGAAGATAAATTAAAGAATGAAAAAATGAAGATGCGGTGACGTTGATGTTTAAGTGGGCCGCATCAAAAGAATGAAAGAATGAAAAAATGAAAGAATGAAAAAATGAACGAATCATGAGCATTGATTTAAATGCACTCGACAAATATTATTTGCAGCAGGAAGAACCCATTAAAAGCTGTTTATTTGCTTTAAGGGCAATTGTACTTTCTCAGGATCCGGATATCACCCATGAATAGAAATACAGGATGCCTTTTTTTTCTTATCATGGAAAAATGTTTTGTTATTTATGGGTTCATAAAAAACTCCATCGCCCTTATCTCGGCATGGTAGAAGGTATACGGCTGGACCACCCAGACCTCATGCAGGAAAAACGATCGCGAATGAAAATCATGTTGTTTGACCCGAATAAAAACTTACCTTTGAAGACCATCGTAACCATACTACAGCAGGCATTGAATTTCTATAAAAAAGGGGTGATTAAAACCGGAAAACGTCAACGTGCCAAATTTGTTTTCAGGGAAAGTTAAATTTAGTGGTAAATACATCAATAAATAACCTCGGGGCTCCATAGTCATTTCGTACCGCGAAGGTTTAGTTTACCTTTACCGAAACCTTCAAAGAAATTTTATGTCCGCACGTTACAGGAATTGGGGATTGACCATGTTGATCAGTCTGTGTTTTATTTCAATCCTGACAGCCCGGTTGCGCCTGCCCGCCCTGTTTTCAGACCATATGGTCCTGCAACAAAACCAGAATGTGGTTTTCTGGGGCTGGTCTGACCCGAATGCTACCATTACGATTTCCTGCAGCTGGGAAACTGAAGTCCATCGGGTCAACGCTGACAACAAAGCCCATTGGAAGACCCTGGTGAAAACACCGGCTGCGGGTGGACCTTTTACCATATCCATCTCGGAACGAAATACGATCATCTTGCACCACGTCATGGTCGGTGAAGTCTGGCTTTGCAGCGGACAATCCAATATGGAATGGACTCCCTCAGCCGGAATAGACAACAAGGCGGAAGAGATTGAAAATAGCAACAATCCGCTGATCCACCACATCCGGATCCCCAAAGGGTCCTCCGATTACCCCCAGGAAAATGTGGATGCATCCTGGGAAGTATGCAGCCCGGAAAGCATGCCCCATTTTAGCGCAGTGGCCTATTTTTTTGCTAAAGAACTCACGGAACGATTAAAAATACCGGTTGGTATAATACACAGCAGTTGGGGTGGGTCTGCTGCAGAAGCGTGGACCCCAAAAAACCGGATTGATGCGGATCCTGAATTTTCAAAATGGAAAGAAGTATTTCCGGAGAATTATCAATGGCCCTATTTACCGGGGACTACTTATAATGCGATGATCTACCCTTTGACTCCTTACCGTATTGGCGGAGTGCTCTGGTACCAGGGGGAATCCAATACCAGTAATGCCCTGGTTTATCGCAGGTTGTTTCCAGCGATGATTTCCAGTTGGCGGGAAGCCTGGGGTTATGAGTTTCCTTTTTATTTTGTCCAGATTGCACCTTATAATTATGGACGTCCACTGCAAGGTTCCCTGGTCCAGGAAGCCCAGCTCAAAACCCTGGATACCCTCAACAATACGGGGATGGTAGTGACCACCGATATCGGCAATATCCAGGATATCCACCCTAAAAACAAACAAGAGGTGGGCAAACGACTGGCCCTCTGGGCATTGGGTAAAAACTTCAATCAATCCCTGACTTACAGTGGCCCTCTATACAAATCAATGACCATTGAAAACAATAAAGTCATCATCACGTTTAACCATACCGGCGAAGGTTTAATCATCAAAGGGGATAAACCAGAACTGTATAAAATAGCAGGGGAAAACAGGCAATTTGTAGAAGCCCAGGTCGAAATCGACAGGGATAAGCTGATCTTTTCGCATGAAAATGTACCCGAGCCGATTGCAGCCCGTTATGCATTTTCCAATGTATCCGAAGGCAATCTGTTTAATACAGAAGGTCTGCCTGCCTCTCCTTTCCGAACGGATGACTGGCCGATTGTGTACAGCAATGTAATGATCAAATCCGTTTACGATCCAGCCAGTCAGGGATTCCTGGTTACGATGGAAGGCGAAAACACAGACCAGATCGTGTATAATCTTGATGGCAGTGAACCGGGAATGCAATCCAATAAATACACGGGGCCATTTCTGGTAAAACAAAAAACACAGATCACTGCAAAAGCCATTACCCAACAGTTGCTTTCGGAAAATACTGCCGCTAAAGAAGTATTGATGCACAAGGCAACCTACCGTCCCATTAGTTACCTGAGTTCCTATAGCACCAAATACGGAGGTTCCGGAAACTATACGCTGATCAACGGACAGCGCGGAAATGTCAATGCGGTCAATGATAAAGAATGGCTGGGCTGGGAAGGCAATGATATGGAAGTGGTATTGGATCTGGGGGAGAATACCCGGACGAGGAAGATTGAACTCAGTTTTTTGCAAAACCAAAATGCCTGGGTATTTTTACCCAAATCCGTGGAAATCTCTGTGTCCTCTAACGGTAAACAATACAATGAAGTATTTAATCACGAAGAACCTTTAAAAAACGATCGGGTTAATTTAGACAGGATCCTCACGGCACATCTGAATCAAAACGTACGGTATGTTAGAGTAGTGGCTCGCAATCAGGGGATTTGTCCACCCTGGCACCCGGGTGCAGGAAGTAAATCCTGGTTGTTTGCCGATGAGATCATAGTGGAATAAGGTTGAGGTTGAGGTTGAGGATGAGGTTGAGGCATGCTGGTTAAACTCATCTGACCCCGATGGCCAGAGCCTGTGTGATTTGATCCAGATGATGCTTGCTGTGCCAGGCCACTTTGTCGATTTCTTCTTTAAGGGTCCGATCGCCGGTCTCACTATGTAAAAATGGATTGGAGCCCAGTTGCTCATAATACAACCGGGTAAAATGGATAATGGCAGTCCTCACCGCGGAAAATATATTTTTATTTATTTCCAAAGGAAGGGAATGATACTCCAGATCACGGCACCAGCTATCCTGATCAAACGCCCAGACCATGGGTTTGGGTTGTTCCGCTATAGCCCTGCGTATCCTTTCATACAACACCGTTTCCGCATCGGCGATATGATGTAATAATTGGCGAATAGTCCACTTTCCTTCTGCATAGGTCAAATCATATAAGTCAGGAGACAACTCAAAATACTCGAGGGCCTGCGCTTTGGTAGTTTCGAGTTGTTCTAGGATATCCATCTTATTTCAATGCGCTCATGACCTTCTCCAATAATACGGCAATTTTGGGTTTAGGGTCACCGGGCCCTAAGGTTTCTATAGGAAGATAGCCCTGATACACAGAATTTTTGATGATGGTAAATAACCGCGGTAAATCCGTCTCTACTTCTTTGCCCTGGACAAATATTTTTTCTTTGATCTGCCAGTTGACAGCATAAGGAATCGTTTTTTCAATGGCCTGGTAGGGGTCTTCTTGCCGGTAGCTGCCAGTGTCCAGGATCAAACCAAACCAGGGAGAGGAGATGGTCTTCATAAATTCAATGACATGATCGGAGGTCAGGATAAAATCATTGTGGTTTTGTAAGCCAATGATGACACCATGTTTTTTACCGTGTTCGACACAGCGGTTGATTTCAGGTATCATCCACTCCATGACCTGGGCACGGGTATATCCGGCTTGTTTTTCCTGTCCGCCGAAGATGCGGAGTACCGGTGCCCCTAGCCTGGCAGCTACTTCTATCCAGGACAACACCCGTTGTACCTCTGCTTCACGTTTTATTTTATCCGGCAGAGTAAAATCATTCCTCACCCCGGTTCCCGTGATTTCAATGTTAAGTGCATGAGCTTTGCGTTTGATGCCAAACAGATAATCATCGGCTGGTACCTGGGGATATCCTTTAAAATAATATCCGGTAATGTCTACTCCGTCAAAACCAAGATCCGCACAATACGTCAGCAAATCCATGATATCCATGCTCCCTGCCATCAGAGGCGCATTAAATGAAAATGCATTGAGGCTGGTTTTGAGACGTTGTTTCGTGGTTCCACCAAAAGGGATTTCTGCCTTTAGCTTTTGAACAGGTATACCGGAAGCCACCAGTGGAAGAGCCAGCATATTTTTGATCGTTTTTCTTCGGGTCAATTTCATCATATTAATTTTTCTGATACTAATGTTGTGATTATACTTCAAAACCAGAAGGGTACCCGATAGTTAATTAGGTATAAGGCTTACTATTGGATAGAATTGTTTTATAAAATCAAAAATTATCGAGTGTCCTGAAATATATAGTCCAACCCACCAGGGACCTGGATCAGGAATTAACCGTACACCTCTATATGGATCTGGGTAAGGAATCCCTCGAGAATCTCATTGAATAAATGGGGATGTTCCATCATCGGGGCATGGCCACAACGATCCAGTAAAACTAATTTTGAATTGGGAATCAGTTCATGAAATCGTTCCCCCACAAACGCCGGGGTAATCGAATCTTCTTTACCCCAGACCAGCAGCGTTGGGGCTTGAATAGTTGCCGCCAATTGCTCTACATTGTTGCGCATAGCGCTTTTAGCAGTCAATACAATGCGCAGTCCCTTCATACGATCGTTGACAATATTAAACACTTCATCCACCAGTTCTTTATCGGCCATGGCGGGATCGTAAAATGTAAGCTCAGTTTTGTTTTTTATAAATTCATAATCACCCCGTTTTGGGAAAGTAGTCCCCATGGCGGATTCAAATAAACCCGAACTACCGGTCAGCGTCAGTGATCTGATTTCGTTGGGATATTTTAGGGTATACAATATAGCCAAATGTCCCCCCAGCGAATTGCCCAGGAGGTCCAGCGAAAAAATTTGTTTATAGTCTACAAATGCTTTGATGTGTTTTACCAGTCCTTCGAGGGACACTTCGGTAATAGGAAGTTCGAATATGGGTAAGATCGGAACCACCACATTGAGTTTGCCTTCAAAATGAGATAATATCCCTTTGAAGTTGCTCAGTGCACCAAACAGACCATGCAATAAAAGCAGCACCGGTTTACCGGGGCTGGTCTCAATGTATTTAAATCCATGATCTTCGGTCACTCTATAATCCATGACGATTTTTATTCAAACTGCTGGTGTTGCTACCCTGTTATAAAACGACGAAGATAATTAAATGAACATGCCCTTCAAAATTTTATTGCATTTGTAACTTTTACCATTGGGCTCCGATTCTTACTATATACACCCAGGTTAATCATAGCCCGGGAGAATGTTTTATATCCATTGCCGCTTTAATAAGCTTTGCTTCCTATTTTAGCTTCAAGTTTAACGGGTTGAATTGAACAAGGGGCTTATCTTCAAACCATGAATAAATTCACCTCATTTTGGTTTTCACACGGGTATAGTTTATTGTTTATTTTGTTGAGTTTAAGTCCTATCCAGGCCCAGAAAAATCAAACCTATGTCCAACCCGTATTTGCCGATCCAGAGAGGGTTCAGCGGATTGAGCGTATGCTCCCTGCGATAGATAGTTTATTTAAGTCCTATGCCGATGCGAGGCAATTCCCTTCACTCAGTTATGGTATAATAGTAGATGGCCGGCTATTGTCTTCGGGAAGTTCAGGTTTTATTCAGACCACGGCCCAAATTAAAGCAAGCTCCTCGTCGATGTACCGCATAGCTTCCATGAGTAAAAGCATTACCGCCTTGTGTATCCTGCAACTGAGGGATGCAGGCCAACTCCGGTTGGATGACCCGGCCAGGATATATATCCCTGGTCTAAAAACCAATAAATTATTAACAAAGGATGCCCCGGAGATCACCATACGGCATTTATTGACCCATGCTGCTGGTTTTCCGGAAGATAATCCCTGGGGTGACCGTCAATTGGACGATAGCAAAGATGATTTGACAGGGCTTATCCAGCAAGGTACCTGGTTTTCCAATGTGCCGGGAGTGACCTATGAATACAGCAACCTGGGCTTTGCCCTGCTGGGTCAAATCGTTGAAAAAGTCTCTGGACAAACCCTGGAGGCCTACACTAAAGAAAAAATATTCAAACCGCTCGGCATGACCCATACTCAATGGGAATACTCCAAAGTTCAACCCGCCCAACTGGCCAAAGGTTATCGGATGATGGATAAAACCTGGGTGGAGGAACCCCTTTTGCATCACGGGACTTATGGAGCAATGGGTGGCTTGATTACCTCCATCGAGGATTTTTACCAGTATGTATCTCTCCATATGTCTGCCTGGCCTCCGCGCGATGAAACAGAGAGCCCGGTATTAAAAAGAAGCAGCCTTCGCGAAATGCATATGCCCGCCAATTTCAGTGGATTTGATCCGGGGTATAAATATCCATCGGGTCGTGCTTGTGGGGTGGTGGCGGCCTATGTATACGGATTAAACTGGCTGAGGGATTGTGAAAATCGTATTTATATTGGCCATAGCGGAGGATTACCGGGTTTTGGAAGTCAATGGCGTTTTTTGCCCGAATATGGAATAGGGGTGATTGCTTTTGCCAATCTCACCTATGCTGGCTTAGGTAATATCAACCTACAGGTATTGGATACCTTGATTCGAAGGGCTAAACTAACCTCCAGGGTTTTGCCGCCATCAGCTATATTAGATACCCGTAAAAATCAATTGATATCTTTATTGCCGGACTGGAATGAAACAATGCTAAAACCTTTAACTACCGCAACAGATCAGATATTTGCTGAAAATTTTTTTCCGGATTATCCTCTGGAAACAATGCGCAATAACCATCAGGCATTATTTAAATCCATGGGCAAACTCCTTGCTATTCAAGAATGGAATCCAGAAAATCAATTGCGCGGAAGTTTTATCCTGCGCGGGGAAAAAACAAAACTCCGTGTATTCTTCACCTTAAGTCCTGAAAACCCGCCGCTGATCCAGGAGTTATCTATAAATGAAATTAAATAACACCATCATGCAATTCAAAACGTTTATGCTCAGTTTAACCGTTTTCAGTTTTTTCGCTAACGGTCTGGCCCAGCACGCCCCGAAAGGTAATTTATTTATCATAGGCGGAGGTGATCGACCTGCTGCCATGATGAAAAAAATGGTAGAGGCTGCCAGGTTTCGGCCCGGGGACTACATAGCCATATTGACCATGTCGAGCGCCAACCCGGATACTTCTTTTTTTTACATCAAAGAAGACCTTCATCCTCATTGTTCTAATGCGATCAGCAAACTGCATTTTACTAAGACCAATGTAAACAATCGCCTGATGCTGGATTCACTTAAAAAAGCCCGGTTGATATTCATTACTGGTGGAGTTCAGAGCCGGTTTATGGATGTAGTTTTAAATACTCCTGTATTTGAAGCAATTCATCAGGCTTACCAGATGGGTGCTACCATTGCCGGTACCAGTGCAGGAGCTGCAGTAATGAGCAAAGAGATGATCACCGGTAGCCAGATCAGAGCGGATACCCTCTACGATGGCAGCTTTGACCGCATAGAAAAAGGTAATGTCGAAATTAAACCAGGACTGGGTTTGATGACGAATGCCATCATTGATCAGCATTTTATTGTTCGTTCCCGGTACAATCGTTTGTTGACGATATTGGCTCAATATCCTGAAAAGACAGGTATCGGGATCGATGAAGCAACAGCTATCCTGGTCAATGGGAATGAAGCAGAAGTCGTCGGAGAAAGCCAGGTCATAGTAGTCCGAAGCCCTCAACATGTAAAAGCCATAAACGGAAAAATAGTATCGTTTAAAAACGCCAATCTGGGTATTTATACGGATGGGGAGAAGTTTAAGCTTTGAGGTAAGAGTAACGAGTAACGAGTAGCGAGTAGTTGAGAGCAAATGACAAATTCAAATGGAAGTTTTTTAGCGGGCATAAAACATGAGGTGAGAGCTTCGAACTTCGTTGATAGTTTGAATTGACCTTGCGGCTTTGCGTGTCTCGGCGAGAAAAAATATTTAATCAAATTTCAAGGTCCCAAAACTTTTATAGTCATGAAAATTAGGGCTCGTCGGTTGCCACCACCAATGTGCTGTATCCGAATCGTAATCGATGCGGTAAGTATTTATTCTCCAGGTTGTGCCTTTTCGGGGTGGTACATTGGCCAAGGGTCTCAATAAGGCATAGGGGATAAAAAACTCAGCGGACCAGCCGGTGACGGACTCACCCTGGGTATAAATTTTAGTCGCACGGCGAGTGAGTTTATTGCCACTATAATTCCAGGGGCGCCATCCCATAAAATTGCCGTTGAGATTCGGTACCAGGATGGCCAGTTCTTTGTTATACGGAGAGAGTTCATATTCAAAATAGATGGGGTGTTTTTCTTCTGTCCAGAAAAAAATCTCGACGACATCTTCATTGAACAAATCCGTAAAATCTTCTTTTCGGGTAGAAGTTATCTTCTGGTCTTCACACCAAAACAGGCAATAAACTCCGGTGGAAGAATACAACAATTTAACTCCAGTGACATTTTTCGATTTGGCGGGATCGCGAAGGCTTAGCCGGGTCCATAGAATTTTTTTCCAGGCATCGCCCAGGGTATCTCCGGTAACTTCAAAGTCGACCGTGTGTTTTATGGTCCAAGCTGCTTTTTTGCCTGTAGGAGTTGAAGATTTTTGGGCGGATATTAAACCAGGCAGGTAAAAGAGGATACCTATGAGCCACCATAAATTGAATCCTCTCCAGGATTCCGGAATTAACATGTTTGATCCCTTCATCTTAAAGACTTATTTTTAAGGATACTTTATAAAACTCATTGATATGCGAAAATTCATGCTCCTATGGTCACTAATATACGTGGTTTCTTTTGCTCTGTCGGGGCAGACTACTCCCCTTCGAATCATTATGATAGGGGCCCATCCCGATGATTGCGACCAGGGTGGTGGCGGTACTGCAATTTTATTGTCATCAATGGGACATGCGGTGAAATTCGTTTCGGTGACTAATGGGGATGCCGGCCATCAGAGCCAGGGTGGTGGCATTTTGGCTAAAAGAAGATTTGCAGAATCTCAGGAAGCAGGAAAACGATTTGGGGTGACCTATGATGTATTGGGCAATCATGATGGTGAGTTGACACCCAATCTCGATGTTCGCCTTCAAATCATTCGCAAGATCCGGGAATGGGACGCCGATGTTGTGATCGCACCCCGCCCCAACGACTATCACCCGGACCACCGGTATACAGGGGTACTGGTGCAGGATGCTGCATACATGGTGGCGGTTCCTAATATCGCTTCCGATGTCAAACCCTTAAAGAAAAATCCGGTTTTCCTTTATTTCCAGGACCGGTTTCAAAGGCCTAATCCATTTCGTCCTGATATTGCGATTGATATTTCAACGATATGGGATAAAAAGGTGTATGCCATGGCAGCTCATGAGTCACAATTTTTTGAATGGTTGCCCTGGATTGGCGGCTATGCGGAGGAAGTGCCGGTATCTGCTGCAGATCGCCTGACCTGGTTGTCAAAAAATAGGTCAAGAACCCTTACTCCGGAAATTTTAAAATCGTTGGAAAAATGGTACGGTGCTGATAAATTGCTCCAGGTCAAACAAGCTGAAGTCTTTGAAATCTGTGAATATGGGAGCCAGCCCAATGAAGAAACGATCCGAAAGATTTTTCCAATGTTGAAAAAATGACTGTTATTTCAGGCATCCCCGCCTTTGTTATTTCAGGCATCCCCGCCTTTGTTATTTCAGGCATCCCCGCCTTTGTTATTTCAGGCATCCCCGCCTTTGTTATTTCAGGCGTCCACGCCTGAAATTAAAAAGCGGGATGAATTATGCAGTCACCCCGCTCACGTTTAATTAAATCTTATCGGTGTATTTCTGACCCTCTATTTGTCCGCCATGAATCTTCAAAATATTTGGCATCTTCCTCGTTACGAGGATCAACACCCATCACTACATGGCCATTCTTTAAACCAGATTCGTAGAGTTTTGCTCTATCTTCAGGGATTCCGGATCCCACCAGAGCACCCACTAAACCTCCTGTAATACCACCTGCTCCAGCTCCAGCCAAACCCCCTGCAATAGGACCTGCAATAAGTATTCCGAGGCCGGGTACCACAATACTGGTTCCTATGGCTGCAACAATACCTACAATGGCACCAATGGTACCACCAATTACAGAACCAGTACCAGCACCTTCTGCAGCTTTAGTACCAAGATCCGTTTTCATGGAGTCATCGGAATAATGTTTCTTACGGGTATCTTCTGACATGATCAGGTTAATATCATCTTTTGTGTAACCTCTTTCATGTACACTATTGTAAGCCTTTTCTGCACTCTCACGGTCCGAGAACATTCCGGTTAACATGCGTCGATCTGATTGTTTTTCAACTTTCCTTGGAATTGTTGACGTTTGATTTGAAC
>Ga0163150_10001604_pt1 | contig 37530 bp, 20 predicted proteins | sample OliLakLV19P2IB_FD_148628 | JGI IMG/M metagenome (GOLD analysis project Ga0163150, IMG submission 148628) | Freshwater microbial mat bacterial communities from Lake Vanda, McMurdo Dry Valleys, Antarctica - Oligotrophic Lake LV.19.P2.IB | ecosystem: Environmental > Aquatic > Freshwater > Lake >... | reverse complement strand
ATTCAATCGTTGCGAAGCTGAAGCGCTGCAGGCAGACACTCGAGACGATCAAGCCAGGATGCACTCGACCACGAATGCGAAAAAACAAAGGAAAATAACTCCAGTCGTTTGTGAGACACTACACTAGTGCGTGTGGACACTTTCGCGGCGGACGGCTCGCGCGACAGAGAGACGTGGGACAGCGTGGCCACACTCTCCGCGGACGGCGGCGTGACGCTTTCGACGAACCAGGTCATGCTGCGCAATGGCGCGGGCAGCACGCTGGTCACGTTCACGGGCGGCGGCGATTTCAACCTCTCCGCCACCATCGGCGGCGTGCAGGCGACGCGCGCGCTGCGTTCGGCGGCGGGCGATCCGATCACGCGCGTGGGCGGCACGTTGAGCGGCGGCAGCAGCACCTGGTCGGGAATCGTTGCGGTCACGAACGATCTGACGATCACGAACCACGTCCTCACCATCCAGTCGAACACGCTGGTTCTGTTGCGTGGCACGAACGCGGGCACGGCGGGCGCGGATATCATCGTGAACGCGAACGCCTCGATCCAGTCGCTAGGCACGGAGGCGCATCCTGTCACGCTTACCTGCTCGAATGCTTTCTCCACGAACCGCTGGGGGCAAATCCGCCACAACTCCTCGCAGCCTTCACTTTACCGCCACACGTTCATTCATCGCGCCGGGCGTGCGCCGGGCGAGGGACACACCGGGCAGGCTCCGGCGGTGCGGCCCGACGGGACGACGGTGACGTTCGAGAGCTGCAGCCTCACGGACTTGTGCGAAACGACGGCGGGCGCGCCGGGCTTCGGCACGCCGGGCAAGGTGATGTTCGCGAACAATTCCATTCTCACGTTCAACGACTGCCTGTTCCAGCGCGCGCGCATGGGACCGGAGATTCAAGGTTCATCGCTGCTCTTCACCAACGGTTACATCATGGACACGCGCGGACCGGATGATGGCGACGGCATTTACCTCCACGACCAGCAGGTGGGGCAGATCATCAAGCTCGTGGATTCGGTGATCGCGGCGGGCGATGACGACGGCGTGGACACGCTGAGTTCCATCATCACGGTGGAGCGCTGCATTCTGCGCGACTGGGCGAGCACGGTGGAAGACGCGAAGGCGATCAGCGCCTTCGCCGGCACGGTGAACGTGCATCGCTGCCTGATCACGGACAGCACGGTGGGCATCGCGGCGAAGTCTTTCGCCGGCACGCCGGCGCGGGTGAACGTGACGCAGAGCACGCTGGTGAACAATCTCACGAACGTGATCGCGGCCTACAAACTCAACGCGCCGGGACCGATCATAGACATCCGCATCACCAACTGCGTGCTGTGGGGCGGCAACCCGATTCACTCGGACTTCGAGCCGCTCAGTTCCAACTCGACGAACTTCACCATTCGCTACACCGACACGGGCGAGGCGTGGACGGGCGCGGGGAACATCAACAGCGATCCGTTGTTTGTGAACCTGGCCGCCAGAAATTTGCGTGTGCAAATCGGTTCTCCCGTGATTGATGCGGGCGCTCCTGGATCGCCGCTCGATGCAGACGGCACGACGTCGGACATGGGCGTCTTTCCGTTCCTGACCAATCCTGATCCGCTCATCGCCTTCAGTTCCAACTGGCGCTATCTCGACAAAGGCACCGATCAGGGGACGAACTGGTCGGCGCGCATTTTCGACGACAGCTCGTGGTCGAATGGCCTCGCGCAGCTTGGCTATGGCGACTTCGATGAAGCGACCGTGGTCGAGGACAATCCCACGCCCGGCTACACCACGCCGGTGGCGGACCGTTTCATCACCACGTATTTCCGGCGCGAGTTCACAGTGTTGAATCCGTCCGAGTTCACCAACGTTTTGGCCCGCCTAGTCTATGACGATGCGGCGGTGGTTTATCTGAACGGGCAGGAATTGTTCCGCGTGAATCTGACGGGCGGGGCCTTCGACTATCTCACCCTGGCTTTAGGCCCGGTCGAGGAGACGCTGATGACCACCGTTTTTTCGCCCTCGTTGCTGCTCGTGGGGACGAACGTGATCGCCGTGGAAATGCACCAGCAGAGCGCGAGCAGCAGCGACATCAGTTTTAACTTTGATCTGGCCGGCCAGCGCCAGTTCGTCGGCAATCAGCCGCCCGCCGTCAGCATCACGTCGCCGTCCGACGGCACCGGCTTCATCGCCCCCGCGAACATCGCCATCACCGTGAACGCCACGGATGACGCCGCGGTGACGAATGTCTCCTTCTTCCAGAACGGCGCGCTGCTCTGGCAGACCAATGCGGGGCCGTATGTCTTTAACTGGGACGGCGTGACCGTCGGCAGCTACGCGCTCACCGCGAGCGTGACGGACGACACGGGACTGAGCAGCACATCCGCCACGGTCAATGTCACCGTGTCCGCGCCGGGCACGGCGGTGACAAACGTTTTTATCGGCCTCAACAGCGTGTGGAAGTATCTCGACAACGGCACCGACCAAGGCGTGGCCTGGCGCACCAACACGTTCAACGACGCATCGTGGGCCAGCGGACAGGCGCAACTCGGCTACGGTGACAACGATGAGGTCACCGTGGTGCAGGACAACCCCGATCTCGGCGTCTTCAATATCGCCGCCACGGATAAATACATCACCACCTATTTCCGCAGGTTCTTCAATGTGACCAACGCTGCCGCGTTCACGAACATGTCGCTCCGACTGCTGCGTGACGACGCGGCCGTGGTGTATTTGAACGGCGGGGAGATTTTCCGCACGGTCAACCTGCCGGCCTTTCCCAACCCCGTCCTCTTCAACACGCTCGCGACGGCCACCTCGCCGGAGAATGTCTTCGACACCGTGACCTACGGTGGAAGCCTCTCGCTGCTGGAGGGAACCAACCTGATCGCGGTGGAAATCCATCAACAGTCCCAGTCCAGTTCCGACATCAGTTTCGAACTGCAACTCACGGGCATCCGCACGGCGGACACGAACGCCCGCCCGCTCGTTGCCGTCAGCAGCCCGGTGGACGGAACGTTCTTCGGCACGCCAGCCAGCATCGCGATCAGCGCGAACGCCTCGGACGTGGATGGCTTCGTGACCAACGTCGCGTTCTTGGTCAATGGCGTGAAACTCGGCGACGACCCCAACAGCCCCTTCACGCTCACCACGAACAACGTCCCGGCCGGCAGTTACGCGCTCGCTGCCGTGGCCACGGACAACGTCGGACTTTCGCAAACTTCAGCGGTCGTCAACGTCACCGTCAGCACGAACACTGCGCCGCCAGTGGTCTTCGCGAAAACGCCCGCGACGGGCAGCGTGACCAATCTCACGAGCCTTACGGTCACGTTCAGCAAAGCCGTGACGGGCGTGAACGCGGGCGACCTGCTGGTCAGTGGCTCCCAGGCGACGGGGGTGAGCGGCTCGGGCAGCAACTACACGTTCACGTTCATGCAGCCGGCGTATGGCGCGGTGCCCGTCACCTGGGCGGCGGCGCATGGCATCACGGATTTGTTCACGCCTCCGGCGGCGTTCAACACGAACAGCGCGGGCGCAAATTGGAGTTACACGCTGCTTGACGCCGTGCCCCCGACCATCACGGCGATTGATCCGGTGCCGAACTCGACCATCGCGGCACTCACTTCGATCTCGATCACCTTCAGCGAGCCGGTCACGGGCGTGAACGCGGGCGATCTGCTGATCAACTCGGTGCCTGCGAGCGGCCTCACCGGCTCGGGTGCCGGACCTTATGCGTTCAACTTCCCGTCGGCATCGCCGGGTGTGGTGAACGTGACGTGGACGGGCAGCCCCGGCATCGTGGACGCGAGCGCCAATGCCTTTGCCACCGCGCCGTGGAGCTACACGCTGGACACGAACGCCTCGGGTGTCGTGATTTCGGAAATCATGTATCACCCGTCGTCGGAGAACGTGCTGGAGGAATACATCGAGCTGTTCAACAAGGGCGCGGGGCAAGTGAGCTTGAGCGGCTGGCAATTCACGCGCGGCGTCAGCTTCACCTTCTCGAACGTGTCGATCCCGGCGGGCGGTTATTTTGTGGTGGCGGCGAATGTCGCGGCGTTCACCAACAAGTACCCCGGCGTCACGAACGTGGTGGGCGGCTGGACCGGCTTCCTCAACAACGACAGCGAGGACATCGATCTCGATGATGCGAACGGCAACCGCGTGGACAGCGTGGAATACGCCGATGAAAACGATTGGGCCGTCCGGCAGCGCGGGTTCAATGACCTCGGCTTCCGCGGTTGGGCGTGGTTCGCGCCGCACGATGGCGGCGGCGTTTCGCTGGAATTGATCAATCCGAACCTCTCGAACAACAGCGGACAGAATTGGGGCGCGAGCACGAATACCCAGGGCACGCCCGGCGCGGCCAATTCGATTTACCGGAACAACACCGCGCCGATGATTCTGGACACGACGCATTTCCCGACGCTGCCGCGCTCGACGGATGCCATCGTCATCAGTGCGCGCATCGTGGACGAAACACCGAGCGGCCTCGTCGTGAATTTGAAGCATCGCGTGGACAGCGCGTCGCCGCCCGCGTTCAGCACGCTGGCCATGCACGACGACGGCGTGAACGGCGACGCCTCGGCGAATGACGGCCTCTACAGCGCGCTCATTCCCGCGCAGGCGAACAACGCGGTCATCGAGTTCTACATTGAGGCGGCGGACGCGCAGGCGAATGCGCGGACGTGGCCCGCGCCGGCGATTGGCTCGCCCGATGGCGGAGTCGGTCCGATCGGTCAGGTGGTGAATGCCGTTTTCCAGGTTGATGACGTGGCCTACACGGGCGCCGCGCCGCTCTACAAAATGATCCTCACGACCTCGGAGTACAACGACCTCGCGAACGTGCTCTCGGCGTCGCCGAACAGCGATGCGTCCATGAACATGACCTTCATCAGCATCGATGGTGCGGAGACGCTGACGCACTACTTGGTGAGTGTGCGCAATCGCGGGCACGGCAGCCGCTTTGGGAATCCGCACAATTACCGCGTGGGATTCAACTCCGATCAGCCTTGGAAAGGGTTGGCCGCGCTGAATCTCAATGCGCGCGTCACCTACGCGCAGCACTTTGGCTCGACGCTGGCGCAGAAGTCCGGCGCGGACGGTGCCAGTTCGCGCGCCGTGCAGTTGCGCATCAACGGCGGAGTCGGACCCGGCGGCGTGCCGACGTTCAATCATTACGCGGCGAACGAGGATCTGGGCAGCGACTGGGCCGGCAACCATTTCCCCGAGGACGGTGACGGCAATGTCTATAAGGTCGTGCGCGATCTGCCGCCCAGCCCGTATCCGAACTTCGACTATCGCAACGGCGACGTGGCGCAGTACCAACGCACCTACGTCAAGCAGTCGAACACCAGCGAGAACGACTGGACGGACCTGGATGCGATGCTCGAGGTGATGGGCGAGAACCGCACTAACCTCTTTACCCTCGAACGCGCCCGCTCGGTCATCAACGTCGAGCAATGGCTGCGGCACCTCGCGGTGATGAACCTGATGGGTAACAACGAGTCGGGTTTGAACACGGGCAACAATGATGACTACTACATGTATCGCGGCGTGACCGATCCGCGTTTCATCCTGGTCTATCACGATCTGGATCAGATCATCGGCGAGGGCGGTTCGCAGCCGGTGAACGGCGACATCTTCCGCGCGACCGGCGTCCCCATCTCCGGGGACTCCGAGGGAACGTGGCGCGCGATGGGGTGGTTCATGCGCCAGCCGGACGTCGAAGCGCTTTACTACCGGACGTTGCAGGACCTGCTCGACACCACGTTCTCGCAGCCGGAGTTCGATGCGCTGATCAATCACACGCTCCTGAGCTACGTGCCGGCGGGCACGGTCGCGAACATGAAGACCTGGATGAACGCGCGCCGGGCTTACGTGCAGGGTGTGATCACCGGGCTCGTTCCGCCCGCGACGAACCATCCCGTGGCGACGATCTTGGGCGAGCCGCGTTCGCCGTCGCCTGCGCGCAACGCGACGCTCACGATTGGTGGAACTTCTATCACGAGCTACCGCTTCAGTCTGAATGCCGGTGCGTATGGCGCGGACACGCCGGTCGGCACGCCCATCTCGCTCTCGAACTTGCCGCAGGGCAGCACGAACACCGTGCGCGTCGTCGGCCAGAACAGCGGCGGGATTTATCAGAGCACGAATGCGCCGACCGTTTCCCTGACGTGGATCGTGAACACGAACACACCCTCGGTGCGCCTGAACGAAGTGCTCGCGGCCAATGACGCCGCCTATCTGCACGCGGGCACCACGCCGGACATCATCGAACTATTCAACGACGGCGCGGCGTCGGTGAACCTCGGCGGGCTGCGCCTGACCGATGACAAGGATGTGCCGGGCAAGTTCACGTTCCCCGGCACGATGCTCGCGCCGGGCGCGTATCTCATCGTGTTCGCGAACAACGACGACGGCTCGGGCGGCATTCACACTGGCTTCTCCCTCGATCCGGATGGCGACCAAGTTTATCTCTTCGACCGGGCCACGAACGGCAACGCGGTTCTCGACGTGGTGAAATTCGGCCGGCAAATCACGGACCTGTCGATTGGCCGCACGGGCGCGGGCGGAACGTGGGTGCTGACCACGCCGACGATTGGCTCGGCCAACGCGGCGCAGGCTCTCGCCAGCGAGAACGCCTTGAAGATCAACGAGTGGCTGGCCCTCAGCGCGACCGTCAGTGACTTCGTGGAGATCTACAATCCCGGGGTGCAGCCGGTTTCGCTGGGCGGGTTGTATCTGACGGACACGCCGATTGGCGCGCCGGCGTTGAGCCGGATTCACGATCTCAGTTTCCTCGGTGCGAATGGCTACGCCTCGTTCACCGCCGATGGCGACGGCGGCAATCCGAGTCACGCGAATTTCCAACTCCCCTCCGAGCAGGGCCAGATCGCACTGCTCACGGCGACGTTCACGACCATTGACAGCATCTCCTACGGGCCGCAGCAGCCGGACATCGCGCAGGGCAAATGCCCGAACGGAGGGGCGACCTACGCGACGCTGGTCGTGCCGACGCCGGGTGCGCCGAACTCGTGCTCGTTCGTGCCGCCCCTGCCGGTGACGGTCACGCTGCTGACGATCAGCAACGTGTGGAGCTACCAGCCGCGGACCAACTACGACGCGGTGAACTGGACGACGAACACCTACAACGACGCGACGTGGCCGACCGGTCCCGCGCTGCTGGGCCGTCAGTCCTTCAACAGCAACCAAGTTTGGCCCGAGCCGTTTCGCACCGCCATCGAGACGAATTTCAACCAGACGAATTTCTACTTCCGCGCACACTTCAATGTGGCGGCGGGTGCGACCTACACGTCGCTCCAGTTGCGCCATATCATTGATGACAGCGCGGTCTTTTATCTGAACGGCGTGGAGATTCCCGGCACGCGCTTCAACCTGCCCGGCGGCACGATCAACGGCACCGTTTTCGCCTCCAGCACGATTTCCGTCGGTTCGTATCGAGGGCCGTTCACCGTGCCGATCTCGATGCTTCGCACGGGCGACAACGTGTTCGCGGTCGATGTCCACCAAAGCGCGAACAACAGCTCCGATGTCGCGATGGGTGTCGAGTTGCAGGCGCTCATCGTGACCAACAGCCCGGCGGCGGCGGGCGTGCTCATCAACGAAGTGCTGGCGAACAATCTCTCGCTGGAGGAACTGGACGGCAGCAAGCCGGACTGGGTGGAGATTTACAATCCCTCGACCAACGCCGTGGACCTCGGCGACATGAGTCTCACGGACGCGACCACCACGCCGCGGCGCTGGGTGATTCCCGGCGGCACGATCCTCGGCGCGCAGTCCTTCGTGAAGTTCCGCTTCGATGCGAACCTGCCGGCCTCGGCGACCAACACCGGATTCGGACTGAAGGCCAACGGCGGCGCAGTGTTCCTCTTCAATCGCCTCGCGGACGGCGGTTCGCTGCTGAGTTCGGTGGCGTATGGATTGCAGGCCGCGGATTTTTCCATCGGCCGGATTCCGAACGGCAGCACGAACTGGGCGCTGAACATTCCCACGCTCGGCGGCGGCAACCTCGTGGCCGCGCTTGGCAATCCGCTGCTCCTGCGCCTGAACGAATGGATGGCGAGTCCAGCGCCCGGCAACGTGGACTACTTTGAAGTCTTCAACCCGAACCCGCAGCCCGTGGACATCAGCCGCTTCTACCTGACGGACGATCTGTTGAACCGCACCAAGCACCAGTTGCCGACGCTGTCGTTCCTCGGCATCGGGGAGGAGGCGTTCCAGGAGTTCAAGGCCAACAGCACTCCGCTGGTGGGCGCGGACCATGTGGGCTTCAGTCTGGCCGCGGGCGGCGAGGCGCTGGGCCTCACGCACTCGAACCTCACGGCCATTGACAGCATCAGTTTCGGACCGCAGAGCGCGGGCGTATCGCAGGGGCGGTTGCCGGACGGCGCGGCGGGCATCGTGAACTTTACGACCACGCCCACGCCGGGCAACGCGAACTTCCTCCCGCTCAACGTCATCGTGATCAATGAACTGCTTGCCCACACCGATGCGCCGCTGGAGGACGCGGTGGAACTTTACAACCCGACGTCCGATTCGGTGGACATCAGCGGCTGGTACCTGAGCGATTCGCAGGACAATCTTTTCAAGTATCGCATCCCGTCGAACACCGTCGTCGCGGCGTACGGCTACAAGGTTTTCTACGAATACCAGTTCAACAGCGAGGCCACCCAGCCGTTCTCGTTAAGTTCGGCGAAGGGCGACGAGGTTTATCTCTCGCAATCGTTCAGCGCCGGCACGGCCACCGGCTATCGAGCGTTTGCCACGTTCGGCGCGTCGGAGAACGGTGTGTCGTTCGGGCGCTTCGTCACGAGCCTCGGTTCCGACTTCACGGCCCTGAGCGCGCGGACCTTCGGCATGGACAATCCGGTGACCACGAACCAGTTCCGCACCGGCACCGGCCTCACGAATGTTTATCCGAAAGTCGGGCCGCTCGTGTTCAACGAAGTCATGTATAATTTCGGCGGCGGCGTGATCAACGACGGGCTGGAATTCCTCGAGTTGCGAAACGTCACCGCCGCGCCGTTGACGCTCTACGACGTGGCGAATCCGCAGAATACCTGGCGCATCCGCAAGGGCGTGGATTTCAATTTCCCGGCCAACACCACTGTCCCCGCGGGCGGCTATCTCGTGCTGGTGAATTTTGATCCGGTGAATGATCCTTCATCGCTCACGACTTTCACCAACACCTATGGCGCGGGTTACACGATCCTGGGGCCGTACTCCGGCCGTCTGAACAACGACGGCGAGGCCGTGGAAATCCAGAAGCCCGACGCGCCGCAGACCACGCCCGGACCGGACTTCGGACTCGTGCCCTACATCGTCGTGGATCGCGTGAATTACGATGACGCCTTCCCGTGGCCGCAGGTCGCGGACGGCAGCGGTTGGTCGCTCTCGAAACTGACTGCCACGCTCTATGGCAACGAGGCCTTCAACTGGCAGGGCAACCCGCCCACGCCGGGCGCGGTGAATTTCGACAACGGCACCAACAGCCCGCCCGCGCTCACGACCATCGCCGACCGCAGTGTCCACGCGGGCTACGCGGTGTCGTTCACCGCGATTGCCACCGATCCCGATCTGCCCGGCCAGTCGCTCACGTTCTCGCTGATCAACACCGTGCCGTCCGGAGCGGGCATTGGATCGAGCAGCGGCATGTTCACCTGGACACCAACGACGAACCAGATCGCTAATCACACCATTACCGTGCGCGTGACGGACAACGGCACGCCGAACCTGAGTGACACGAAGACGTTCAACATCGCCGTGCTCGCGTTGCCGCGCGTGCAAAGCGTGTTCATCACCAACGGCGTCGCCAACCTCGTGTGGAACAGCCACCCCGGCCGCCGCTATCAAATCTTCACCACACCCACGCTCACGCCGGCGAACTGGGTTCCATACGGCGGCGACATCATCGCCAACAGCACGACCATGACCGTGCCCGTCGGCAATCCCGGCGACCCCACGCGCTTCTATCAGGTGGTGTCGTTTGACAACTGAACGGGGCGAGTCGGAACGCCTCGCGCGGTGCGAGCCGTGCCACCACGCCGGATCGTCAACGGATCGGAGGAAAAAATTCTCCGCGCTTTTGCGTACCACTTTGATGGCAACCGCGCGGCCAACTTGCCACTTGCCTTGCCGGAATCGTTGAGGCGAATGTCTGAACAGCTTTTTCGCTATGAATCTTGCGGACATTCTCAGTCCTGAACAAATCATCCCTGAACTCAGGGCGCAGGATCGCTGGGTGGCGATCGACGAACTGATCGAAAAACTCGTGGTCGCCGGCAAGATCAAGCCGGAGAACCGCGAGGCGATCACGGCGGTGGTGCGCAAACGTGAGACTTCCATGAGCACCGGCATCGGCTTCGGCATCGGCATCCCGCACGCCAGTACGGATTTGATCGGCGAAGTCGTCGGCGCGCTCGGGCGCTCGAAGGGCGGCGTGAATTTCGACGCGTTGGACAACCAGCCTGTGAATCTCATCATGTTGTTTCTCGTGCCGCAGGGCCATTTCCAGAAACACCTGTCCACGCTCGCCGAGATCGCCAAGCTCCTGCACAAAAAAGAATTTCGTACAACGCTCGAAGATGCGCCTGATGCCGCCGCGATGTTTCACGTCATCAAGTCCCAGTCGGGCACCAAAACTTAACCGAGCGCTGGAGAATCATGCTTCTGTATCTTCAGCCTACGAAAGACGCCGACCAGCGACGGTGTTTCATCGCCGAGCCAGCGGGGCAGGGCGGCGACTTCAGTGAACTGGACATGCACAGCATCTCGCTCACGTCCTCTGCGGATGAGACCAGCCCGCCGGTCTGCGTCCACCTTTCGCCGTCGGTGACCTCGATCTACCTCGTCCTCGAATGATCCATCTGGGCATCGAACGCCGGCTGCGCGAAGCCGTCGCGCAGATTTTGCCGGACGCCACTCTATCCTCCGTGCATGTCCGACCGTGTCCGGATCCGAAGTTTGGCGATTACCAGAGCAACTCGCTCATGGCGCTGGCCAAGGAGCGGAAGATGAATCCACGGCAGCTTGCCACCGACGTGCTGGCGAAGCTGGACGTGAGCGACACTTGCGAGAAGGTGGAAATCGCCGGCGCGGGCTTCCTGAATTTCCGGCTGAAAGTTTCGGCGGTCGCGGAAGCGGTCATGGCCGCCGCGCGTGGTGAACATCTGTTCTTCAGCAAATCAGCGCAACCGCGCACCATCGTCATTGATTTCAGTTCACCGAACGTCGCCAAGCCGATGCACGTCGGCCACATCCGCTCGACCGGCATCGGCGATGCGCTTCAGCGCGTGCTGCGACTGCTGGGGCACAAGATCATTTCGGACAATCACATCGGCGATTGGGGCACGCAGTTCGGGAAATTACTGCTGGGCTGGAAACAGATTCTCGACCGCGAGGCGCTGGAGACGGACGCCATCGTGGAACTGGAACGGCTCTACAAAATCATCAACGCCGAGTGCGATGCGAACCCCGCGCGGCTGGAAGAAGCGAAGCAGGAACTGGTGAAGCTCCAAGCGGGCGACGCGGAGAATGTGGCCGTGTGGAAGGACATGATTCGCGTCTCGCAGATTCAGTTCGACACGATCTACGGACGGCTCGGCGTGAAGTTCGATCATGAGCTGGGCGAGAGTTTCTACAATCCGTGGCTTGGCGAAGTCGTGAATGATTTGCTCACGCGCGGCATCGCCCGCGAAAGTGAAGGAGCCATCGCCGTGTTCAGCGACGGCACGTTGCCGCCCAAGCAAGACCCGTTTCTCGTCAATCGCGACGGCGAATGGGCCGCCGACCCCGCGCTGGTGCGCAAGAGCGACGGCGGCTTCAACTACATGACCACCGATCTCGCCACGATTGATTACCGGCTGAAGACCTGGTCGCCGCACGAGATCGTGTATGTGGTGGATGACCGCCAGTCGCCGCACTTTCGCAAGTTGTTCCTCACCTTCGCCCGCTGGCAGCCGGACGCGGCGAAGAAGGTCAAACTGGTTCACGTTGGCTTCGGAAAAATTCTTGGCGATGACGGCAAGCCGTTCAAAACCCGCAGCGGTGACACGGTGAAACTCGGTGACCTGCTCGACGAGGCGGAAGACCGCGCGTTGAAACTCGTCACGGAGAAGAATCCTGACCTAGCGGAGGCTGCGCGCCGTGAGATCGCCCGGGTCGTCGGACTCGGCGGTGTGAAGTATGCCGACCTGCTGCCGAACCGGCAGAGCGATTACGTGTTCAGTTGGGACAAGATGCTGTCCATGCAGGGCAACACCGCGCCGTATCTGCAATACGCCTATGCCCGCATCCGCTCGATCTTCCGCAAGGCCGGAGAGGGAACATCGAACATCGAACATCGAACATCGAACATCGAATTGAAGGCGCCAGAGGAACTCGCGCTCGCCAAGCATCTCCTCAACTTCGGACTCACGCTGGAAGCAGTTACGGATGATTACCGTCCGAACCTGCTCTGCAATTACCTCCACGAACTGGCCGGCTACTTTGCAACCTTCTACGAGGCGTGTCCGGTGCTGAAGGCGGAAGGCGATGACCGCGCCGCCCGGTTGACGCTTTGCGACGTGACCGCGCGTGTGCTCAAGCAAGGCCTCGACGTCCTGGGCATCGAAGTGTTGGAGCAGATGTAGCCCCGAAGAAACAGTTGCGCTGCACGGGAAATGCGCGAGACTGCCCGCACTAAAGCGTCTGCCAATTCCCGTGTGGACGCTCCAAAAGAAAAGGGGGCCGGCGCTACCATCCACAAGCCGGTCCCTTTTCCCTGTACGGGTTCCAATGTCATCGGAGCGCCGGCTTCCCGCACGGCGCGAACCGTTTCCATTCCTTTCAACGAGCCGTGCAGGAAGCCGGTGCTCCATTTGCGCGGTGATGAATTCGTGACGACACCAGCCGCTTTCTCCACGCTCGCGGCATGAATTGCATCCTCGTTCTCTACGATTCCAAGTCCGGCAATGTCGCGCAGATGGCGCAGCTCGTGGCCGAGGGCGCGCGCACCATTGCCAATACCGATGTGCGCGTGCGCTCCGTGGACGAGGCGACGGCGGCGGATGTGTTGTGGTGCGACGGTCTCGCCGTGGGCAGTCCGACGAACATGGGCATTCTCTCGTGGAAGATGAAACGCTTCTGGGACGAGACGATGAACGAGCACTGGATGAGCATTGACGGGAAAATTGCCTGCGCGTTCAGCAGCGCGGGCGGCTGGGGCGGCGGCATGGAACTGGCCTGTCAGTCCATTCTCACGGTGCTGATGAATTTTGGGTTCCTAGTCTTCGGCGTCACCGATTACGCGGCGAAGAAGATGACGCTGCATTACGGCGCGGTTTGTGCGAAGGAGCCGCGCGAGGCGGAGACGCAGGCGGCGTGTCGTCTGCTCGGCCAGCGGCTTGCGGAATGGACGGCGGTGTGCGCGCATGGGCGCAAGGAGGAGCATCCGGCGAAGAAGATGGCGCAGCGCATGTCGCCAGGGTGAGCGTGCTGCCGGTTTGCAACCGGTACGGGCTGATAACTTCGAGCGCGTCTGATTTGCTACGACGCCGTGGTAAAAGCTTCTGGTTGCAAACCGGCAGCACGTTGATTCCGCCACGGCAAACGCATCAAAACTCATCGGGATGCGCGAGGAACTGAGGATCAGCGACGATGTTTTCCCATTCGTCTGCCCCAATTCGTCTGCCGCTCCGCTGCCGGAATGAAAGGTGGCAAACGAATTGGGGCAGACGAATTAAAACCCAGACCTAGCAAAGCATTTAGATGCGTTTGCCCTGTTGATTCCGCAACGCTCCCTTGCACCGCCGATGAAGTTGCTGCAACTCTTGGCGATCCAAATGAGCGAGAAGAAAAAGAAGTCTGACCCGGAAGAGAAGCCGCAGCCCGCGCCCACGCCAGAAAACGGCAACGGCCATGCCCATGTCGAAGTGGAGCCGGTCGCAGCGGAGGAAATTGTCCATCGTCCCTTCGTGCCGGGCAACATCGAGCAGGCGCTGCACCGGCGCGTGGACCGCAACTTCCTCGACTACGCCAGCTACGTCATTCGCGACCGCGCGATTCCGAATCTCGCCGATGGTTTGAAGCCCGTGCAGCGGCGCATTCTCTGGGCGTTGCACGAGACGGATGACGGGCGCTTCATGAAGGTCGCCAACATTGTCGGTGAGTCCATGAAGTATCATCCCCACGGCGACGCTTCCATCGGCGATGCGCTCGTGGTGCTGGCGAACAAGCGTTACGTCATCGAGCGGCAGGGCAATTACGGCAACATCTTCACCGGCGATCCTGCTGCCGCGCCGCGTTACATCGAGTGCCGGCTCACGGAGCTGGCGCGCAAAGAAATTTTCAACGACGAGCTGACGGAGTTTGTGCCCAGCTACGACGGGCGCAAGCGCGAGCCGGTCTCGTTGCCCTGCAAACTTCCGTTGCTCCTCATGCTCGGCACGGAAGGCATCGCGGTCGGAATGTCAGCGCGCATTCTGCCCCATAACTTTATCGAGCTGCTCCAGGCGCAGATCGCAATTCTCAAGAAGGAGAGCTTCAAGTGCCTGCCGGATTTCCAGACCGGCGGCCTGATGGACGCGCGCGAATACGCGGACGGCAAGGGCTCGATCAAGGTGCGCGCCAAGATCAAAGAGAAGGACGAGAACACGGTCGTCATCAAAGAAATCCCGCCGACCACGACCACCGAGTCGCTCATCGCGTCCATTGAGGACGCGTCGCACAAGGGCAAGATCAAGGTGAAGTCGGTCAACGATTTCACCTCGGAGAATGTGGAGATCGAGGTGAAGGCGCCGAGCGGCGTGAGCGCACAGCAGTTGATTGACGCGCTCTTCGCGTTCACGGACTGCGAGGTGTCTATCACCAGCCGCATCACGGTCATTCGCGACAACCGGCCCGTCGAGTTGACGGTGAGCGAGGTTTTGCGCGCGAACACGGAGCAACTCGTGGACTTGATGAAGCGCGAACTGGAGCTGAAGGAGAAGCAGCTTCTCGAAGAACTCCACGCGCGCACGCTGGAACGCATCTTCATCGAGGAGCGCATCTACAAAAAGATCGAGCTGTGCAAGACGAACGAGACCGTGATGGCAGCGGTGCATGAGGGATTAAAACCCTTCCGCAAAGAACTCGCGCGCGACGTGACCGACGCCGACGTGGAGCGCCTGTTGCAAGTTCGCATCCGCCGCATCTCGCTCTTCGACATCAACAAGCACCGCGAAGAGACAGAACAGATCAAGGCCGACCTCGGCGAGACGCGCAAACATCTCAAGCAGTTGACCAAGTACGTCATCAATCACATTGAGGCGCTGATTGCGAAGTACGCCGAGGAGTATCCGCGCCTGACCAAGAGCAGCCGCTACGACGAAGTGGACGCGAAGGAAGTCGCGTTCAAGTCGTTCAAGGTCGCCTACGATCGCGAGAGCGGTTACGTGGGCTACAAGGTTTCCGGTGAGGAGTTCCGAGTGGAGTGCACGAAGTTTGACAAGCTGCTCATGGTCTTCAAGGACGGGCACTTCAAAGTCGTCGAGTTGCAGGAGAAGATGTTCGTCGGCCCCGACGTGTTCTATTGCGGGCTGCCGGAACGCGACCGGGTGTTCACGTTGGTGTACACGAACCGCGACGCGACCTACATCAAACGCTTCACGTTCGGCGGCACGATTCTGAACCGCGATTACAACTGCATCCCGGAGAAGTCGCGCATCCTGTTCTTCGAGCCGGACACGCCGAAGGAAATTTTCATCCGCTACAAGGCCGCGCCGCACCAGAAGATCAGCCAGCAGACCTGCAACCCGAGCGAGGTGGACGTGAAGAGTCCGAAGACGCTGGGCCGTCAGCTCTCGATCAAGGAAGTCGCCGCCGTGAACAGCAAGCCGCCGCGCGGCTGGGACGCGGAAGCGCCGACGACGAAGCTGCAGTTCATGTGATCGGAACGGAGCGCGGAATGCCGAGTCCGCGTGTTTCTTCTTTTGAATTCAGGCCGGCGAGCGAAGGAAAAGTTTTCTTAGATTACGAATGGCAAGCCCCAGGGTCTGAAGTGCGCGCGAACGGCGCGGACATTGGACGTTGGACTTTGGTCCTTGGACTCCCTAGTCTTCGCACCGGTGGGGCGCTTGGCGCAGTGGTAGCGCAGCAGCTTTACACGCTGTGGGTCGGGGGTTCGAATCCCTCAGCGCCCACCATTCTGCAAAAAGCTGCAACGCTGAAAGCCGAAATCCGGAAACCAAAATCAGGCTCGCTTGCCGCCGGGTTCCCGCCCATAACTCCGTCATGAAAGCCAAAATCATTTCCGCACTCGTCATCCTTGTCTCCGCCGTTTTCCTTTTCGCCCAGGCCGAGCAGGTCAAGGGCAAGGCCAAGGACTTGAAGAAGAAAGTCGAGGGGCAGCAGACCAACCAGGTGCAGAACCCGACCCAGCCACCGAAGAAGTGAGCAGCGGTGTCCCGCACGCCTCGAATTTTATGAAACAACTCCACACTCCGGCCGGCAGCGCGGCGGTTGGGCTGGCGCGCAGCGTTCTGGCTTCGGCGGACATCCCGTTTGAAGTGCGCAACGAATTTCTCTCGCAGGCCATTCCAAGCACACCCTTCGATCCTGAGCTTTGGGTGAATGACGAGGATTTCGACGAGGCCACGCGCCTGTTGGTGATGCCGCCTCCGGATCTCAGCGCCCACTAGTCGATGCACACGCCCCCTGAAAAGAACATCTGGTTCCCCGCCAAGCGTTACGGCTGGGGCTGGGGACCGCCGTGCGCGTGGCAGGGCTGGGTGGTGCTGGCGGTGTGGTTCGTCCTGCTGCTCACGAGCGCGCTGGTGCTGGTCGAGCGTTCGCCGCTGACCTTCTTCATCCTCGCGCTCGTGCTGAATGCCGCGCTCATTTACCTCTGCTGGCGCAAAGGCGAGAAGCCGCGCTGGCGGTGGGGCAAAAAATGAGACCCCAACAGGCGTGCCAAAACCAAACGTTCGATTGAATCTGGCGCGTCATTGCGCTGCTGGCCTCGTGGTATGGAGCGAGGTCAGGCCGTCACCGTGCAGCGCGTCATCCCCGCGCGGCTGGCAACGGGAGAGATGATGGCGAGGATGCCGATGCAGCAACACGCCAAGGCCCGGAGGGCAGGTCCGAAATTAGCCGGTGGCGTCAGCCACCGGACCAGACGTTGAACAGAACAAGCCCCGGCAGGGGCGAAAGAATGCGGTGGAAAAGGAAGGATTCGTGTTCCGCCCTTTCAGGGCTGAGTTGCTTCGGGGCTTTTCCGGTGGCTCACGCCACCGGCTAATTTCTGGCGGCCCTCCGGGCCTGAACACCACGCCACCGCCACATCCAAATTTTGCCCGGCCCGGAGGGCCACAGGAAATTAGCCAGCCACGAAGTGGCTGGATCAGTTCGGCTCGCGAATGAGTCCCGGAGGGACGGCGGACAGTTCCATCGTCCTTTCAGGACGAATTCCCTCGGCGTAGGTTCCAGCCACTGCGTGGCTGGCTAATTTCCGGTTGTCCCTTCGGGACGAGATCAACGACGACGGCCTGCTACCATTCGGTGGAGGGCATGTTTAGGTGGATGTTTTGATCTCACGTCTTCTCAACAACCAAACCGCAGTCACGAGCAAACCCGGCACAAAAGGCAATGGAACGCTCCGCACCACAACAGGTATCTCGCCATCCCGCTGCGCCTCGATCCGATGCACCTGATTGCGGGTCAGCGACGCAAAGCTAATAAGGAAATATACAGCGAACAGCAGGTAGCCCCACTTACGTGTCACCCAAAAGCCGCGACCAGAAATCCACACTCCTATCGCGGTAATCACAAACCACAGCACTAGGCAGACAATCGGCAAGGCGTCCCAGAACGCAGATTCTACGGAGGAAATGGGTTTCAGATCAGCCATAACTTGTGTCGCCGCCCAACATGATGCTGAGTCCAAAACTCCTACCCCTTGCTCTCCACCAGCTTGCGGAACTCGGCGAAGAGCGGGTTGGAATCGTGCGGGCCGGGGGAGGCTTCGGGATGATACTGCACGCAGAAAATCGGCTTCGTCTTGTGCCGCATGCCTTCCACGGTCTGGTCGTTCAGGTTGATGCGGTTCACGGAAATGTCGGACGGCAGGGAGTTCGCATCCACCGCGAAGCCGTGGTTCTGCGAGGTGATTTCCACTTTGCCGGTTTCCAAATCTTTCACCGGCTGGTTGCCGCCGCGATGACCGAACTTGAGCTTGAAGGTTTTTCCACCGAGCGCGAGTCCAAGAATCTGGTGCCCGAGACAAATGCCGAAGGTCGGCACGCCGCTCGCCACGATGTCGCGCACCGCCTGCGCCGCGTAGGGCAGGGCGGAGGGATCGCCCGGGCCGTTCGAGAGGAACACGCCCGCCGGTTTGTATTTCAACGCCTCGCTTGCGGGCGTGGTCGCGGGCACGACCTGCACGCGGAATCCCTGCTGCCGGAGCCGGCGCAGGATGTTGTATTTCATGCCGAAATCGTAGGCGACAATCGGGATGTCGGCGGGCGGCAGCGGGTCGCGCACGTTGCGGTTGTCGGCGACCTGGATGCCGCGCACGATGTTGAAGCTGGCGCTCTGCGTGTCCTGCGGGTCCCAGAGGAACGGCTCCTTGTGCGTGACTTCCTTCACGTAGTCCACGCCCACGAGTCCCGTCCAAGAACGCGCGCGCTCGATGGCTTCCGCATCACTCACGTCTTCGGTGGAGATGAAACCCTTCATCGCGCCGCGCACGCGCAGCTTCTTCGTGAGCGCGCGGGTGTCGATGCCTTGCAAGCCGGGGATGCCGTTCTTCTCCAGATAATCTCCGAGCGAAGAGTCCGCGCGCCAGTTGCTGACGATGGGCGACAGCTCGCGAATGACGAAGCCCGCAACGTGCGGACGCCAGGATTCCACGTCCTGCTCATTCACGCCGTAGTTGCCGATGAGCGGATACGTCATGGTGACGATCTGCCCCTTGTACGAAGGGTCGGTGAGAATCTCCTGATAGCCCGTCATGGACGTGTTGAAGCAGACTTCGCCGCACGCGTGGGCGCGCGCGCCAAAGCCTTGGCCGTGAAACACTGTGCCGTCTTCGAGGGCGAGAATCGCTTTCATCAAATTTACTGACTGCAAATTGGGCGCGATGCTAGGTAGGGGCGGCGAGGGGTCAAGTTATTTGCCGGGCGCCGTCGTGCGGTTTTCCTTCCGCAGTTCCCGCTCCCGCAGCCACGCGAAAATCACGGGGGTCACGATCAGAATGTGAATCAGGCTGCTGACCATGCCGCCGATGACGGGCGTGGCCAGCGGCTTCATCACTTCGGTGCCGGTGCGCGTGCTCCACATGATGGGCAGCAGGCTCGCGACGATGGTCGCCACGGTCATCACTTTCGGACGCAGGCGCAGGCGCGCGCCGTCTTTGATCGATTGCAGCAAATCTTCGCGCGTGAACGCCCGGCCCGCCGCCGCGCATTCGGCCTGCTTCTTTTTCAGCATCTCTTCGAGATACACAACCATGACCACGCCGGTCTGAATCGCCGTGCCGAAGAGCGCGATGTAGCCGACCCACACCGCCACGCTGAAGTTGTAACCGAGCAGGTATTGCAAAAACACGCCGCCGGTCAGCGCGAAGGGCACGGCGAGGATGACATGCGCCGCCTCCTTGAACGAGTGATACACCATGAAGAGCAGGAGGAAGATGATCACCAGGACCGTGGGCACAATGACGGTGAGGGTGCGTTGCGCGCGAAGCTGGTTCTCGTATTGGCCGCTGTATTCGATGGTCATGCCGTCCGCGAGTTTCACGTCGGTGGCGATGCGCCGCTGCAACTCCTCCATGAAGCCGCCGAGATCGCGGCCCTGGACGTTGGCCTGCACGAAGACGCGCAGCCGGCCGTTCTCGCTGGCGATTTCACTCGGGCCGGTGGTGCGACGGATGGTTGCCACCTGGCCGAGCGGAACAAATTTCCCCGACGGTGTGGCGACCAGCACGTCCGCGAGGCGCTCGATGTCGCCGCGCTCTTCGCGCTCCAGCCGCACTTGAATCGGGAAGCGCTGGCGGCCCTCGATGGTCGTTGTGAGATTTCGTCCGCCCAGGCCGGCCTCGACCACTTCGAGCACGTCCTGCGCGCGCAAACCGAAGCGCGCCATGGCCACGCGATTGACCTCGATCTCGACGTAGGGCTTGCCCTGCACGCGCGACGGCGCGACGCCGCTCGCGCCCTCCACCGACCGCACCACGCGCTCGACCTCGAAGGCCTTGCGCTGAAGTTCATCCAGGTTGTCCCCGAGAATTTTCACGCCGACCTGCGCGCGGATGCCGGTGCTCAACATGAGAATGCGGTTTTCAATCGGCTGTAAAAATCCCGGCACGTAGCCCGGCACTTGCGTGAGCTTTTCGGAGAGTTCGGCGCGCAGTTTCTCCGAGGTCATGTCCGGCCGCCACGCCGGGTTGCGCACGGTGCGGGGAATCTTGATGAAGCCCAGCAGCGTGCGGTTCGTGACGAGGTACTCCGGCTTCAACATGATCGTCGTCTCGATCATTTCGACCGGCGCGGGATCGGTGGCGGTTTCCGCGCGGCCCAGTTTGCCGCCGACGGAGGCGACCTCGGGGGTCTGCGAGATCACCTTGTCCTGCCAGGCCATGATGCGTTTCACCTCGGTGAGCGAGGTGCTTGGCAGCAGCACCGGCATGAAGAGCAGGGAACCTTCGTTCAGCGGCGGCATGAACTCGCTGCCGATGCCTGCGAAGACGCGGGCGGCGGCTGGAAGTTTGAAGGCTTCCATTTTCTTCAAGACGCCGCGCGGCAGGCCAATCGCGATGGCCAGCGCGCTGACGAGCAGCAGCGTTGCGAGCGCCATGACCATCTTGCGATGGCCGAGCGCCCAGTTCAGGACGGGATCGTAGATGCGCAGCAGCCCGCGCATGATCCAGTTGCGATCCTCGGAGTGAAACGGCCCGCGCACCAGCAACGTGCAAAGCACCGGCACGATGGTCACGGCCAGCAGCGTCGAGCCGATCATCGCGAAGGTCTTCGTGAAGGCCAGCGGGTGAAACAGTTTGCCCTCCTGTCCGGTGAGCGCGAACACCGGCACGAACGCGAGGATGATAATCGCCATCGCGAAGAAGATCGGCCGGCCTACTTGCTGCGACGCTTCGAGGACGACCTGCCAAGTTTCGGCGGGGGTGAGACGGACCGATGGCGCATCTCCGGCGCCCACTTTCTCACCTGCCCACTTTCTCTTTTTCTCGTCCTCCGCCTGCTCGCACCGCCGCAGCACGTTCTCCGTCATGACAATCGCCGCATCGACCAGCACGCCGATGGCGATGGCGATGCCGGACAATGACATGATGTTCGAGGTGATGCCGAACTGCTTCATCAGGATGAACGAGACGAGAATCGAGACCGGGAGCGGCAGCGTGACGATGAGGATGCTGCGGAAGTGCCACAGGAAAATGATGTGCGCCAGGGTGACCAGAATAATCTCTTCCCACAGCGCGAACTTGAGCGTGCCGATGGTGCGGTCGATCAATTCGCTCCGGTCGTAGAAGGGCTTGATGCTCACGCCCGGGGGCAGGCTCGGGGAGATCTGCGCGATCTTCTCCTTCACGCGGGCGATGACTTCGCGCGCATTCTCGCCGGTGCGCATCACCACGATGCCGCCCACGACCTCTTGGCCGTTCACGTCCAGCGTGCCGCGGCGGAAGTCACCGCCAATCTGCACTTCCGCCACGTCGCGCAAAAAGATCGGCGTGCCGTTGGTTTCCATCAGCACGATGTTTTCCAGATCGTCGGCGCGCTGGATCACCCCAATCCCGCGCACGACAAACTCCATGCCGTTCTCCTCGATGACTTTGCCGCCGACGTTCAGGTTGCTGTCGCTGACCGCGCGCATCACGTCCTGAAGCGACACACGGGCCGCGCGCATCTTCGTGGAGGAAACTTCAATCTGATACTGCCGCACGAAACCGCCGAGACTCGCGACCTCGGCCACTCCTTGCACGGCGTTCAACTGATAGCGGACAAACCAATCCTGGGCCGCGCGCAACTGGCCCAGGTCGTAGCCGCCTTGCGGGGACTTCTGCGGATCGACCGCGAGATAGTATTGATAAACCCAGCCCAACCCGGTGGCGTCCGGCCCGAGCTGTGGCGTCACGCCGGCGGGCATTTGCGTGGCGAGATAATTCAGCCGCTCCAGCACGCGCGAGCGCGCAAAGTAATTGTCGATGCGATCCTCGAAAATCACCGTGATGAGCGAGAAGCCGAACATCGAGTTCGCGCGCACGGTCTGGACCCCGGCCAGCCCTTGGAGGTTCACCGAGAGCGGATACGTGACCTGATCCTCGACCTCCTGCGGACTGCGTCCCGGCCAGTCGGCGAAGACAATGACCTGGTTCTCGCTCAGGTCGGGAATGGCATCGACGGGCGTGCGATAGACCGCGCGAATGCCCCAGCCGACGATGAACAACGCCGCGACCGCGACGAGGAAGCGGTTGCGCAGGGACCAGGCGATGAGGTGATTGATCATGTCATGTCCGGGAAAGCGGCGGCGTTCACGCGAACGCCGCCGCCCCGCTTTCGTTTACTTCGGGCCGCAGCACTTGGCGCAAGCCGCCGCGTCTTTGCAGCAACTGGCGCAGTTGTCCTTGCAGCACGCGCCGCACTTGGCGTGGTCGTGATGGCCGCGGGAGGTGGCGCAGCCGGTGAACAGGCCGAGGGCGAGCACCGCCGCGGCCATCATCATGGTTACTTGTTTCATTGTGTTTTCCTTTCGTCGTGGAGTTTTGTGATCCGCGTCGCGACCCACGTTTCGCGGCGTGAAATTGTTTCAAGGCTTCACTTCGTTCCCGCACTCCAGCATCTCCGCGCCGAAGAAGGGATTGCGCAACGGGCCGGAGCTTTGCACCCAGCGTCCGTTCTTGGCCGCGCCCGGCACCGCGCGGTTCACCATCGGGCAGTTGAAAATCTTCACGGATTGAAATGCTTCCTGGGTTCGTAACATCGCCGCAAGTTCTGCCGTGGCCATGCTGAAGGGTAGAAAAGTTTTACGTGCCGTGGCCAAGTCCTGGGCGGTTTCTAGGTGGCCGGATTGTTCCAGCTTGAGCAGGGCGGGGCGGAGCGACTTCGCGTCGGCCAACGCGTTGATGAGTTTCGGAACGGCGGCGTGAACCTTCGGAGCCAGTTCATTGAAACGCGGCAACGAATCTGCCGCCAGTGCCGCGCTGAGTTCGTGGGCCAGCGTTAGAAATTCCTTCGCGGCTTCTTGCTGTGCTGCGCTCAAGTCGCCAGGGGCGAGTTTTTCCGCACTCGAATCATTGGTCGCGGTCATCGGATCGCCAGCCTTCGTCGTCGGGCCGTCCGTCGGGCGCGCGGTGGCATTCAGTTGCGCCTGGGCGTCGATCAACATGCCGCCTGAAGTCACCACACGTTCGCCCGCGTTCACTCCGTTCAACACTTCCCAGAACTCATCACCGCGCCGTCCGAGTTTCACCAGGCGCGGTTCGTACGTGCCGGGGCCGACCTCGACATAAACCATCGGCTGACCGGCGGAGAGCACCGCGCTGCGCGGTAGGGTGAGCATGTCCGGCGTCTGGAGTTTTACTGCGCCGTCCGCGTACATCTTGTGGAACAGCACGCGTCTGGAGCCGCCTTCTTCCGCGATGGGGTTCTCCAGTTCCACGCGCACTTTCGCGCTGCGCGTCATCTCGTTCAGGTTGGGATCAATGAAAGTGATGGGCGCGGTGAACACACGTCCGGGTCGCGCGGGCGTGGTCACTTCGACCTGCTGCCCGACGCGCAGCCAGGGCAAATCCTGCTCGTAGGCATCAAATTGAAACCACATCGTGCTGAAGTCGGCGATTTCAAACAACACATCGCCCTCCTTCACGTATTGGCCTTCATAGACCTGGCGCAGCACGACCGTGCCCGTCATCGGCGCGAGGATTTCCGTGCGCGCGTCGGCGATGTCCTTTTCCGCCAGCGCCGAGATTTGCGTGTCCGCATAGCCCAAGCGCTTTAACCGTTGCGCCGCCGCGTCCACCAATCGCGCCTGCTCCAGCCGCAGCGTCTCCGACAGAACGGGCGCCGACTTTTTTGCCAGCAACGTCAGGAACTCGCTTTCTGCGGCGAGCAATGAGGGGCTGTAAAAGTTCGCGAGCGGCTGGCCGGCCGTCACTTCAGCGCCGACGTAATTCAAGAACAACTTCTCCACCCGCCCCTCTGCATAGGCCGAGAGCCGCCGGTGCTTCGTATCGTCGTCATCAATCATGCCCGCCACGCGGAGCGTCCGCACCAGGGCGCGGTTCGTGACCGCCTCGGTTTGCACGTTGATGACCTGCACCGTGTTGGAGCCGAGTGTGACCACGCCCTCGCCGCCACCAAAGCCGCGTTCGCCCTCGCGCACCGGCTCCAGTTGCATTCCGCAGATCGTGCAGCGGCCCGGTTTGTCCGAGGTGATCCACGGATGCATCGGGCTTTGGTAGTAGAGAATTTTGCGTGCGCCCGTGGCGGGCGTGGGTTTTTCGGCGCGCGAGTATTTAGCGCCGAACCAGCCGCCGATCGCGGCCAGGGCGGCGACGACGATCAGGAGTAGAATATGTTTTGCTTTCATGGATTGCTTCCTCCTTGGGCCGGGATGTTTGCCGGAGTTGAACGGCGCGTGTAATTCTCCAAGTCGGCCAGGCCGCAATGCAGCGCCAGTTCGGCGAGCATGGAATGCTGCTCCGCCGTGGCCCGCGCCTCGGTGGCCTGCGCTTCGAGAAGCAGCCGGTGCGCTTCCAGGACGTCCCGCAGCGAACTGCGGTTGTTCAGCCAGTTGGCGTGCGCCCCTTCCTGCGTCTGTCGGGTGCGAGGCACGATCTCGGTGCGATAGAGCGCGGACTCGCGCCCGGCGTTTTCGATCCGAATCGCCAGCCGGGTGATCTCGTCGCGCAGGACCAGTTGGAAATCGTCGATGTCCAGTTGCACGGCTTCGGCTTTCCGTTGTTCCCGGCGCAGGTCGGCTTGGTAGCGCGACCGATTGCCCCAGGGAATCGACACGCCCAGCGTGAACATGCCCTGACGAAATTCCCCCGTGTCCGCGAACTGACGGCCTTCCAAACCCACGCCGACGTTGGGCAGCCGTTCCTTGCGCGTGAGGGAGACGGTTGATTCCGCTTCCTTGAGTGACGCGCGCATGACGTCGAGTTGTGGCGCGGATTCACTGGCGTGGAGGATGAGCTCCTCGACGGGCGGCAACGCAGGAACGGTGGCGGGCAGCAGGAACGTCGGCCAGGCCGCATCGGTGGGCCGGTTCAACAAACGGTTCAGCGAGGTCCGTTCCGCGCGCAATATATTTTCATCAGTCAGGAGCAAGTTGGCTCGACGGGCGCGCTCGTTCTGCGCCTGCAAGACCTCGACGGACGAGGCGAAGCCGTGGCGGAATTTGTCCTCGCTCGTGGCGGCGGTGGTCGTGAGCGCGGTCAGATCCACGCGCCCCAATTCCAGCAACCGTTCCGAGAGCGCGACGCGCAAAAGCTGTTTCACGAGATCGCGGCGGACTTCCTGACCGCGAAAATGGGCATTGCGCCGTTGCACGATGGCCCCGGCTTGCGCGACAGCGCGAGCCGCGCGCGGCTTGCCGAACAGCGGCAGCTTCTGTTCCACGCCGTAAAGCAGATCGCCGTCCTCCGCGCGCATGGCCCGCTCCGCGCCCATCACGCCGACTTTCGCCGTGGGATCTTCCCAGTTGCGCACGGCGGCGGCATTCCACACCCCCGCATCCGCGCGGGCATCGGCGGCTCGGAGCGCCGGATGATTGGTGCGCGCCTCCTCCGCGAGCGCTTCGACGAGCCGCGCGGAAATGAGCACGCCCTTCGTCGCGCCCGCGGATGCTTCCGCCGCGAAATTTCGACTGCAAAGGATGACCAGGGAACAACCGACCAAAAAATTGATTTTCATAACCACACCACCACGGAACAGACCGGAACCAGCGTGCCGCGTGGGCACACTCCGAGAGGGGCAAGAAAATCAGGTCAGATGAGATAAACGCAGTGGCGCTCGAAGAGCGGCACGGTGCCGCGGTGGGAGATGGAAAGTTCGCCGACAATGAAGGACAGGCCAGACTCAATGCCCGGCGCAAGCAACACGGCCAGCAGGGGGACGAACTGGAAATCTTTCGCGCTGGCCACGCGCGTGGGTGAGGCGGGCGCGAGGGGAGCGGAGGGTTGGGGCACGGATTCGGAGACGCAACAGGGACAACGCTGGTCGCAGGACTCAGCGCAAGAATTCTCGGAGACGACGGTGCGCTCCGCGAAGACGTTGCCGTGCAACACCACGAGGCTGGTCAAAATCACGACCAGCCAGCGCGCGGCCTGCTGCATGGTTGTCTTGGCTCGTTTCATTGGCATCTGCTGACCCGGTGGTCCGCGACTCTTACTTTTTCGGGACTTCCTTCTTCTCGGCCGCTTCCATCTTCTTCACGTACTTGGCGGAGTCCTTCTTGAAATCATCCAGGCAGCCCTTGCAGCACAGCTTCACTTCGCGGCCTTCGTGCGTGAAGACGTAAGGGTCGCCCATCTCGCCGCCGAATTTCTCATCGGACACCACACAGGTTTTGAGTGGGTAAGGCTTGGCCTTGGCGGGCTTCTTCTCATCGGCTGCGGATGGCAGGCAGAAACCAAGGATCACGACGGCCCAGAGCAGAAATGCTTTCTTCATGGGCTGACAGATAATCCCTCGCCGCAACTTCCGCATCAAAAAAATCGCGCGGAGGGGAATCGGCCGCACGCGAAGGACTCCCTGCTCAAGTTGAACTGGCGTGAACGCCGTGTTCCTTCGCGTCCTTGGCGTGACGAAAAATCTCCCCCACCAACCCTCACACCTCCACCGTCACGCCCGGGGCCAGGAAGTGCAGCCAGCGCCGTGTCACCTTCCGTTCGTAGATTTTCCCCAATGCGGCCGCGTAGGTCTGCAACTGCGGCCGGTAATCATTCGCCCGCGCCTCCGCTGCTTCTGCCGCGAGGTCGTCGGTCTTGAAATCGAGCAGCCAGATTTCGTCGCGCCCAATCACCGCCATGTCGGCGACGCCTTGCACGACCACGAACTCCTCGCCCGGCAGCGCGGGGGCGGTCAGTCCCAGCTCGCGCAACTCGGCGGCGGTGAAGCGCGCGGTGAACGGCAGTTCACGGCGCAACGCCTTTCCCGCCGCCAGCAGTTCACGCCCGAGGTCCGAACTCCAGAACTGCGCGAGACCGCGCAGGTTCAGCCGCTGCGCTTCCGCCTCGGACAAGACGCCCGCCGCGACGAGCCACTCCGCCTCGGCCCGCGCCCCGTCCTCCGTGACCAGATTTTCGAGCGTGGCGAATTCCAGCAGCGTGTGATGCGCCGTGCCGATTTCCGTCGCGGACAATTCTCCGCTTGTCCCGCGCGCGGTTGGCCGCGTGGATCGCCACGGACGCGCCTCCTCGGCGGACTCGGAGAGTTTGCGTCGCAAGGCCGACACGGAAGTTTTCGCCGCCTCGCGCGTCGCCGCGTCGGACGGATACTTCCACGTCAGCAACGCTGACTGGCCGGTGAAATCCCACGGGCGCGCGACGGGCTTTTCATCCGCCGCCGCCCGCGCGGACTCGCCTTCAGAATAAATTCGCCACGAGAACAGTTCGTTCTCTCCGCGTTCCTGCTCCGTCCAGCTCGCGGGCGCGCGGCGCGTGAACCAGGGGCCGAGCCATTCCAGCATCGAACTCGCGCCGAGTAATTCCTCCGGCGATCGCGCGATCTCCGGCCACATTTCCGCCGCGCGTTTCCTCGTCGCGGTGCCGACGAGCAGCAAGGTGTCGCGCGCGCGCGTCATCGCCACGTAGAGCAGCCGCACTTCCTCACCGAGCAATTCGCTGCGCTCGCGCCGCGTGTACAGCCAGTGCGTGAGGCTCGGATAACGCTGGCCGGCGTGCGGAGGTTTGATGCGCGGGCAGAGGCCGAGACGTTCGTGCAGGAGAATGTCCGCCTGGAAATCATCGAAGTTGAAACGCTTGCCCAGGTCCGGCACGACCACGACGGGATACTCCAAACCTTTGCTGCGATGAATGCTCAGAAGCTGCACCGAGCCGCCGCCCGTCGCCATCGGCTCGCGTCCCGGCACCGCCCGCTGCGCCTCGACGAACTTCAGGAAACGCGCCACGCCCTGCCGTTGAAACGGATCAAACTGCCGCGCCAGCGTGAGCAGCCGGCGCACGTTTGCCAGGCATTGCGCGGCGCGCTGCGGATTCGGGGTGTGCGCCGCGAGCCAGTCGAGGTAATGCGTCTCCGCAAGAATCGTTTCAAGTCGCTGCCCGATGGAGGCGTCGCGCCCCATGCGCCGCCAGCGCGCAAAGCGTTCGAGGAATTGATCCACGGCGGGCCACGCGGAAGAATTTTCCGCGGTGCTCCGGTCGTGGGGTGGCCGTCCCGGCTGCCTGAGTCCTTGAGCCGTCTCGGCTGAAGCTGAAGAACCCCCAGCCGGGACGGCCAGTGGACTTGCGGCAGCCGGGACGGCTGCCCCACTGGGAGATGGGGTCTCGTGAAAGCGGTTCAGCGCCGTCCAAAAATAGCCGCCGCGCGCGGCCAGCCGGATTTCCGCGAGGTCGCTGGCGGTGAGTCCAACGAGCGGCGAGCGCAGCACCGCGAGCAGCGGCACGTCCTGCAACGGATTGTCCAGCAGCAGCAGGACGTTCAACAGGTCGCTGATTTCCAGCGCGTCGAAAAAGTCCGACTGCGCGACTTCGAGGGGAATGTTCTGCCGCGCAAACTCGCGCGCGTAAATTTCCGCCTTGGCCGAGGGCGAGCGCAACAGCAACGCCATGTCGCCCCACGCGACGGGACGCGGCCCGTCGTGGCCGGTGATTTCGTGGCCGCTGGCGACGAGTTCGCGCAGGCGGTTCGCGACGATGCGCGCCTCGTGTTCCGCGCCGGTGAGTTCGGCGAGGTCGGATTCGTTCTCCGGTTCCGCGCCCGCCTTCACCGGCTCGGTGAGGCGCAAATGGAGATGCACGCGCGGGCCGGGGCTATCCTGCTGGCCCAACGCGCGACGTTTTTCTGGAGCGCCAAATTTTAACTGCGCGTCGTCATCGAACGTCACGCGGCCCATCTCGGGCTGCATCAGATCGGCAAAGACGGCGTTGAAAAAATTCAGGAGCGCCTCGCGGCTGCGGAAGTTGTCGCTCAACGCGATGACCTGCCCGCCTGTCGCCGCAAGGAGGAGTGGGGCAGCCGTCTCGGCGGCCAATAGTCCGACGGGCGTCCCGCCTGTCGAACTGACCCCTGAATCGGAATCACCAGGCGGGACGCCCAGTGGACGGAAGGCAGCCGGGACGGCCGCCCCACTGTTTCCCCGCCAGCGCGCTTCGTAGTTTTGAAAAATGCGTGGGTCCGCGAGCCGGAAGCGATAGATGCTCTGCTTCACGTCGCCGACGAGAAAACGATTGCCGGTCGTCCGTGATGGTTTCTCTCCCACAGATTCAGAAAGACCACAGATGGAAGAATCCATCTGTGGACTCCCTGAATCCGTGGGAAAACTCCGGTCCGGCTCACTGACCGCGCGGATGATCGCATCCTGCACCGCATTGATGTCCTGGCACTCGTCCACGAAGACGTGATGGAAGCGCGCCTGATACTCGCGGCCCAGTTCCGTGGCCACGCCGCGCTCCGCGTCCCAGAGCAGGCGCAACGCGAACTGTTCAAGGTCGTTAAAATCCAACGCGGCCTGCTCGCGTTTTGCGTCGGCCAGCGCGCCGGCGAATTGCTGCGCGAGCTGCAGCAACGTTTCCATCCCGCCGCGTGACCAATCCCAGTCTTGCGCCAGCGGGTCCACGCCGTCGCGTGGCACGGTCACGCTGCGCAGAAAACTTGCCTCCTCGAAGAACGCTTCCGGCTCGCGAAATTTCGGCTTGAGGGAGGGTGCGTCAGGAACCGACTCCAACACCGTGGCGAAATCTTGGAGCGTCGAACTTTGATCCAGGGTGTCCAACTGCGCCGCGATCCGATGCGCGGTGACATGCTCGGACGATTGCACTCGCAGCGGCCCGAGCCAGCGCGCACGCCACTCGTGCAAGGCTTCGATCAAGTATTCCCGCCACGCTGTCGGCTGCGGGTCGGCCAGCACCTGCAACTGCCCGGCCATCCACGCGCCCGGATTGGGCTGCGTCTGCGTGTAGCGATGAATCTTAAGCATCAGATCGCGCACCGGCTGCTCGCGTCCGCCCGCGTGCTGCTGGATCAATTCCTCCAGCGCGCCCCCGCCTCCGCGCGTGCCCGTGTAGTGCTGGCGGAACAGCTCATCCAGCGTCTCCTCCATCAGCACGGCGGTTCGCGCCTCGTCCATCACGTTGAGCTGCGGATCGAGTTCCAATTCGTGGAAATGACGGCGCACCAGCTTGAAACAAAAACTGTGCAACGTGCCGATGGCGGCGGTGTCGAGCAGGGCCAGTTGCTCATCCATGTCATGTCCCGAGCGTGAACGGTCTGCGGAATGATCATCCACCACGCACGCCTCTTCTCCCTCGCCCCTCACCGGAGTGAGGGGTGGGAACGGAGGTTCGGGCGGTTCTTGTCTGGCTCGAGCGATTTCCTTTTCCAAAGCGGTGCGGATGCGCGCGCGCATCTCCGCCGCCGCCGCCTCGGTGAACGTCACCATCAAAATGTTTTCCAGCGAGCCGCCTTCGGTGATGAGCCGCACGCAGCGCGCGACCAGCGTGCTGGTCTTGCCCGCGCCCGCGCCCGCCGCCACGAGGACGTTGCCTGCGGCGTGGATGGCCTGTTGCTGTGCGGCGGTCGTGCTCATGTTTCGGGCGGCGCGGGCAGCGCCCGGAATTCATGCGTCCAGCGATCAATGCGGCACACGCCCGCGTAGTCGCAGTATTCGCAGGGCGTCTGGTGGGCGTGGCGATACGGGTTCACGCGGATGTCGCCGGAGAAAATCCCGTTGCCCATGGCGACCAGTTGCTGCTCCACGCCGTCGAGGAGCGCGTGAAAATGCCCGGCGGAAACGGGGTCGGTGCAGTTCGCATGGAAGCCGCCGTCCTTTTTCAGACGGAAGTTGAATTGCTCGCCGCCACCGCGGGTGCCGGCTTCGCGATCAAACTGCGGCAGCATCTCCTGCACAAAGCGCCCGCGATGCTGATAGGCCGCGCGCCGCGCCTTGTCTGCGCCCGCCAGCGCGTGGTCGCGTGAACCGGTGGATTTGTAAGAGCCGCGCAGACTCAGATAGAAAACGCCCGCCGCCTCCAGATGCTCGACGCCGAAAAACTTCGCCGCCGCCGGCAGCCGTCGCAGCGCCGCGAGATAGGCGAAGAGTTGCAACTGCACGCCGCCGGCGAGCAGCCGCGCGTCAATTTTTCGCGCGCTCGATTTGTAATCCATCACCACCACGCGGCCGGCGCGTCGCTCCGCGTCCACGAGCAGGTCCACGCGATCCATCGTGCCGGTGAAGGCGAGCCGGCGTCCGTCGTCGAGGTCGAGTTCCCACGCGGGCAACGGGCCGTCGCCGCCGAACTTCAACTCCGCCGCCGCTGGCTCGAACTCGTACTGCCCCATCCAGCCCACGATGGTCTCGATAAAATCTTCCAGCGCGAGAATCAGGTTCCCGCTCTCGACACGGTTGCGTTCGGTGGAGAGGAGCACGCCATGCTTGAAGTTGGGCCGCAGTCGCTCGGCGATTTCACGGACGAGTGGCCGCGCCCGATTGGGCTCAATGTTGTGCCAGCTTCCAAAATCCTTCCGCACCGTCTCGTGAAATTCCTTCAACACCTCGTGCTGGAAGGTGCCGGTATGCCGCGCGTCCACCTCGTGCCGCAGCCGTTCCTTCGCGCGCAGACCGACGGTGACGAAGAAGCGGAACCGGCACGCGGCGAATTCCTCCAGCCGGCTCACCGACGTGACGAGTGGCGACGGGTAGAGACGGGAGACCAGTGCCTCGGGGAGCGGTGCGACGGTGGACACGACGGGTGTTTGGGCGAGGTGACGAAGCGAGGCAAACGTCGGTGTTTCGATCAACTTCATCGCCGAGGTGTCGCCCGCCGCGTGCGCGCGCAGCAGCGGGGCGATCAGTTCGCTGGCGTGCCGCACGTCGGTTTCATCGAAGGCGGCGGGTTCAATCAGGAGTTTTGGAAACAGCCGTTGCAACCGCGCGATGAAAGACGACGGCGTGAGCTTGCGCCCGAGCCGGTCGGCGTCGCTGAAGCTCACGAACAAACGATGCCGCGCGCGCGTGCAGGCGATGTAACCGTAGAATTGTTCGTGCGCGAGCTGCTGGCGCGGGCCGCTGCCGAGGCGCAGCGACGTTTCGATTTTTGCGCGGTCCGCGTCGTTGAGCAGAATCGGCTCGGCGGGCGGCGCGGGGAACACGCCCTCGTTCACCCCGAGCAGAAAGACGGTATGGAGATCGGGATTGCGCGAGCGGTCGATGCTGCCGAGCAGCACCTGATCGAGCGCAGGCGGAATCACGCCGACGGTCAGGCCCATCAGTCCGGCCTCCAGAATGGGCAGCCACTCGCGCAACGGCACGCGCTGATGCGCGAAGCCGAGCGCGAGCGTTTGGAGCCATTGCTCCATCTGCTCCCAGACCGTGGTGTGGACGGCGCTGCCGCCTGACTCCTGGGCCCACGCGTCGAGCTGATCGCTGACGCGGAACGCGCGCCACAACGCGCGCAACGCGGCGGCAAATTCGAGTCCCGTCGGCGCGCCGCCGCCCGCGCTGGCGAGCGCGGCTTGAAATTTTTGCAGCGGCGCGACGGTGCGCTGGCGCAGGGCTTCGAGGCGTGCGGCGAGCGCGGCGTCCTCGGGAATTTGAATCGGCTCCAGCCACGTCTGGCCTGCCCAGCCGCGGGCGAGCGCCTCGTTTTCGAGCCAGTCGATTTCCAAGTCGGGCGCGCCCGCGAGTCCGCTCTTGAGCAGTCCGAACCAGTCCTCCTGTTTCCAGCCGAAGGTGACCGTGCGCACGGCGTGGCGCGTCAGCTCGGCCAGCGGGTGGTGCGCGATGGGTTCGCGGCGGTCGAGGAAGAAGGGAATTTCGTAGCGCGCGAACACGCGGCGCAAAATGTCCTGATACGGATCGAGGTGGCGCATCAGGACCGCGAGGTCGCGGAAGCGACCGCCCGCGCGAACGTGGGAGAGAATTTCGCGCGCGGCGAAGGTGACTTCGGCCTCGGGTGTGTCCGCGCGTAGGACGCGGATGGAATTATTTTCCGTGGCAGTATCGGGGAATGGCGACGGCGTGCCCCATTTCGCTTCAAGATGCGCCAGCGTCGGTGCGCTGGCGAAACGCTGGTGTTCCGCAGCACGCGCCAGCGGCACTGTCACCATGTCAGTCGTGACCGTTGCCAGCGCGCTGCGGCAACGTCGCACCGTCTGCGCCACCACGGACCAGTGGGAAAAACCTTCGCCAGCGGCCAGCGCCTCCGCCTCGCAGCAAAACGCCAGCGTGACGCCCGCGCACCACGGTGCCACCGCGCGCAGCAACGCCAGTTCCTGCTCCGTCATTTCCGCGAAGCCGTCGAGCCAGAGTCCGCCGAACCGCGCGGATGCGCCCGCGTGTTGCGCCACGTTGTTCAGTTGCCGTGTCGCTACTTCGAGAAGTTGATCCGCGTCCTCAAGTTTTTCCGTGGCGAGCCATCGCCGGTATTCGCGGAAGAGCCAGGCGATGTCCGCGAGCTTGCGGGCCAGCGGCGTGCCGGAATGGGGCGCGGCCGAATTTTCCAAGGCGGCGGGCGTGACGCCGGCGCGTTGCAGTTCGCGGAACAGGCCGCTGAGTTGGAGTGCGAAGCCGGGCAGGCGCGCGCTGGCGCGGAACAGTTGCAACTGCCCGTGATGCCGGGCCAGCAACGCGCGCAACACCATGACGCGGCCTTCGTCATTGAGCAGGCGCGGCGGCGGCTGGCCGAGCGCGGTGAGGAGAAAATCGGCGAGCCGGTCGAAGGAAAGAATGTGCAGCCGCGTGTAGCCGGGGAGCGAATCGTCGGCCAGCAACTGGCGCTCGATTTGAAACGTGGCCTGCTTGGGCGCGAGGAAGAGCAGGGGAGCGCCCGCCGGATCGCGTTTCAGTTCCGCGCGGATTTCCTCCAGGCAGCGGAAAGTTTTTCCGGTGCCGGCGGGGCCGAGCAGGAAACGGATTTGCACCGCGCTGTTTTCGGGCAACTCGATCATGCGCGCCAGTTTTTATCCTGCGCCATCGGACAACGGCTGGGGGTGAAGGACGAGTGATAAAAGTTCTGCCGCACGCGAAGGACGCGAAGGGCGCAAAGGAGGAGACGGCCTGAAGCGTCGGTCTGCAACCCGGCATAAACTGAAATAGTTCCCGCGGATTCAGAGAGTCCACGGATGAAGAAGTTTTCTCCGTGGAATCCTAAATCCGTGGGAAAAACATTTATCCGCGCCGGGTCGGAGACCGGCGCTCCAAACCGGCCTGCGGAATGCCCTCGTCGTGACCCGGTTCTTCTTTGCGTCCTTGGCCTCCTTGGCGTGAGGCATCTCATCAACCTATTTCCCTCATGCACCACCCATCCTTGTTCTCGCCTTCGGCGGCGCGAGCCGCTACACCTCCGCCCGGTGATTCGTTTCCTTTACAACTTGGGCTTTCACATTTTCTTCGCGTGCAGCGCGCCGTTCTATTTTTTGAAGATGTGGCGACGGGGCAACTGGCAGGGTGGCTTCGGCCAGCGTTTTGCGCGTTATGATTCCAAGTTCAAACAAGCCATCACCAACCGCGACATCATCTGGTTCCACGCGGTCAGCGTGGGCGAGGTCAACATCTGCACCCAACTCATCAAGGCGCTGGAGCCGCGCGCGCCGAATTTGAAGATCGTCGTCTCGTCCACCACTTCGACCGGCATGGCCGAGTTGCAGAAGAAGCTGCCGTCGCACATCTCGAAAATTTATTACCCCATCGACGTGCGGGCTTACGTGCGACGGGCGTTCCGGCTCATCAGCCCCGAGGCCGTGGTGCTGATCGAGGCGGAGATCTGGCCGAACTTTCTCTGGCGCGCGCGCGACCTCGGCAAGCCCGTCTTCCTCGTGAACGCGCGGCTCTCGGAGAAGTCGCATCGCGGCTACAAGAAATGGAGCTTCCTCTTTGGTCCGCTCTTCCGCTCGTTCGCCGGCGTCGGTTGCCAGAACGAGTCGGATGCGAGGCGGTTGGAGGAAATCGGCTGCCGCAAGGAGCGCATCCACGTCGTCGGCAATCTCAAGTTCGACGCCGCCACCGTGACGGAGAAGCGCCTGCTGGATGTGCCGCGCCTGCTCGCGCAGCTCGGCGTCGCGCCGGACGCGCCGCTGCTCGTGGCCGGCAGCACGCACGCGGGCGAGGAGAAAATTCTCGGCGAAGTTTTCCTCCGACTGCGCGCGCGGTTTCCCCATTTGTTCCTCGTCGTCGTGCCGCGTCATCACGAGCGCGGCCGCGACGCCGGGCGCGAGCTGGAAGCGGCCGGCGTGAAGTTTGTTTATCGCAACGAGATCACGCCCGCGATGCAGCGCGCGCCCGGCGAGGTGGACGCGCTGCTGGTCAACACCACGGGCGAACTGCGTTACTTCTACGATCACGCCACGGCGGTCTTCGTCGGCAAAAGTCTCACGGCGGACGGCGGGCAGAATCCCATCGAGCCGGGCGCGCGCGCCAAGCCGATGGTCTTTGGCCCGAACATGCAGAACTTTGAGGCCATCGCGAAACTGCTGGTCGATCGCGGCGGCGCGTTGCAGGTGCCGGACGCCGCAGAACTGGAACGCGCGCTGGTGGAAATCCTCGGCAACCCAGATCGCGCTGCGAAAATCGGCGCGAACGCCCAGGCCGTGGTGAAGGAAAATCTCGGCTCCATCGAGCGCACGGTGGAGATGATTCTGGCGCAGTTGCCACGGCACGCGCGTTAGCACGAGCGCGGACAGCCCTGTCCGCGCGATGTTGTGATGGCAGAGGTTTTTCGTCCTTGCGGTTGATAAACACGCGGACTCGGCGGTCCGCGCTCCGTCAGTGGTCAGAGAAAAATCGTCTGAGCGCGCGCGGGCCCGACCGAGACGATGGTCAGCTTCGCACTCGTCAGCTCGGCGATGGCGCGCAAATACGAGCGGCAGTTGGCCGGCAGTTTCTTCCACTCGCGAATCTTGTGCGTCGGCGTTTTCCAACCGGGGAATTCCGCGTAGATCGGCTGGCACTGGCTGAATGCTTCGATGTCGTTCGGCACGTAATCGTACTTCGTGGCACCGACGCGGTAGCCGATGCAGACGCGAATCACGTCCAGCGAATCGAGACCATCGACATTGGTCACGGCGAGTTGGTCGATGCCGTTGACCATCTGCGCGTGGCGCGTGGCCACGGAATCAAACCAGCCGCAGCGACGTGCGCGGCCCGTGGTCGAACCGAACTCGCGGCCCATGGCGTGCAGCATGTCGGCGATGTCCGCGCTCTCGGTCGGCAGCGGGCCTTCGCCCACGCGGGTCGTGTAGGCTTTCATCACGCCCATGACCATGTCCATGAGATGCGGGGCCACGCCCGAGCCGGTGCAAGCGCCGCCGGCGGTCGTGTTCGACGAAGTGACGAACGGATACGTGCCGTGATCGATGTCGAGGAAAGTTCCCTGCGCGCCTTCAAACAAAATGTCCGCGCCGCGCCGGCAGGCCTGGTGCAGCATGACCACGGTGTTTGTGACGAAGGGCTTGAGATAATCGCCGGCCTCGCGATACGCGGTGTGAACTTTCTTGAACGACAACGGCTTCGCGCCGAACGCCTTCAGGATTTCGTTGTTCTCCGCGATTTTGGTTTTGAGCTTTTTCTCGAAGCGTTCGGGGTGAATCAGATCAATGACGCGCAAGCCGGTGCGCGCCGCCTTGTCGCCGTAGGCCGGGCCGATGCCGCGCTTGGTGGTGCCGATTTTGTTTTTGCCCTTGAGGATTTCACGCTGCTCGTCGAGTTCGCGGTGATAGGGCAGCACGAGATGCGCGGTCTCGCTGAGGAAGAGATTGCCGTTCACCTTGATGTTGAACTTGCGCAGCCCTTCGATCTCGACCACGAGATTCACCGGGTCCACGACCACGCCGTTGCCGATGACGCATTTTTTGGTCTTGCGGAGAATGCCCGAGGGAATCAGGTGCAGGACGAACTTCTTCTCGCCAATGAAAACGGTGTGGCCGGCGTTGTTGCCGCCCTGCGTGCGGACCACGATGTCCGCGCTCTCCGTGAGCACGTCGATGATTTTGCCTTTGCCTTCGTCGCCCCATTGAGCGCCGACCAGAATTGTATTCGCCATAGAATTGGGTTGCGCGCGGCCATAAAAATCCCCGAATGCAAATTCGGGGGCCACGCTCAGTTATTTGCCGGGAGAAAGTAGGAAACGCGAAAGGCGGGTGTCAATGATGCGGTTGGCGCGCGGTGTGATGGGAAGTGGCGGGCACGGCCGCCGGTGTCTGCAACCTTTTCCCGTGAGTGAACCGTGGCCCGAAATTCCAAAACCCAAAGCCCAAAGCCCAAACAAATTCCAAATTCGTAAATTCCAACCCGACGAGCGCAACCTCTCGCTTGGCCCGACAGAACGCCCGTGACGCCTGCGGACCACTCCGCCAGCGTCCGGAGCCAGCGTCCGGTTTG
>Ga0163150_10001603_pt1 | contig 37532 bp, 40 predicted proteins | sample OliLakLV19P2IB_FD_148628 | JGI IMG/M metagenome (GOLD analysis project Ga0163150, IMG submission 148628) | Freshwater microbial mat bacterial communities from Lake Vanda, McMurdo Dry Valleys, Antarctica - Oligotrophic Lake LV.19.P2.IB | ecosystem: Environmental > Aquatic > Freshwater > Lake >... | reverse complement strand
AGTTGTTTAATGGCTTCCACTTGCTTCAATCCTCTTGATAATTGCAATACTTCCCTCGGATTGATTTTCTTCATTGGAATTTTGGAAACCAATCGTTCTATATCGCCGCATTGTTTTATGTGTTGTAAAATCTTTGTTCTGAAATCCGTTTCTTTTATCAGGTACTCAACTGTATCAAGCCGTTCGTTTATTTTATAAATATCTTTTAATGGAAATACAATCCATCGTTTCAATAATCTGGCTCCCATTGGAGAAACGGTATTATCCAACACACTCAGTAAAGTGTGGTTACCTTCGGAATTGCCGTATACCAATTCAAGATTACGGATAGTAAACCGGTCCATCCATAAAAAATCATCCTTGTCAATTCTTTGTAAAGAAGTGATGTGTTGTAAATTCGGATGCTCCGTGTCCCGCAGGTAATGAATAATAGCACCGGCGGCTATCAATCCATTTTTCATATCATCTACACCAAAACCTTTAAAGGAATGTGTTTGAAAATGTTTCAGCAAGCTGTCTTCTGCATATACATGATCAAATACCCATTCGTCTAAAGTGTAAGTATAAATTTTGCTATTGAAATATTCTTTGAATTTCTTTTGCTGATACCGTTGAAAAACCACTTCCGCCGGTTTAAAACTTTGCAGTAATTTATCAGCATATTCCCTGTCGCCTTCGGCAATAAAAAATTCGCCGGTTGAAATGTCTAAAAAGGCCAGACCGTATTGCTCGTTTTCTGCAAAGTGAATGGCGGCGAGAAAATTATTAGTATGATGTTCCAGCAGTTTATCATTTACTGTAGTTCCGGGTGTCACCATATCAGTCACACCTCTTTTTACAATGCCTTTGGCATGCTTCGGGTCTTCTAATTGGTCGCAGATCGCCACACGATGACCGGCCCTTACTAATTTATGCAAATAGGTATCTAAAGCATGATGGGGAAAGCCTGCCAGTTCTGAGGAAGAAGCCGCCCCGTTATTTCTCTTTGTCAATGTAATGCCCAGCACTTGTGAAGCCACTATTGCATCCTGCCCGAAGGTTTCATAAAAATCCCCGACACGAAACAACAAAATTGCATCCGGGTATTTCTGCTTGATAGCCCGGTGTTGCATCATCATTGGTGTATCGGAAATTGCTGCCTTTGACATAGGAGACAAAAATAAGGAAGTGTTTATGTAACCCTTATTCTTTCTGCATCAGTAGTACAAATAAAAGTGCCATGAAAAAAATTCTCCTGTTGACCGGGATTGTGCTTTGCTGTGCCTCATCTGAGGGACAGGATACTGCCAGGGTAGATGCTACCATTAATAATGCTACCGTTTACTTCGGCTACGGTGCCGAGCTAACCCACCAATCCAAAGTAAAAGTGGACGCTGCTACCAAAATAATCGTCATCAGCCAGTTGAGTACCAGTATTGATATAAATAGCCTGCAGATAAGTGTGCCGGAAGATATAGCGTTGCTGTCGCAGCATTATAAAGTGTATTATCCAATTGTACCGCCAGTTGTAAAAAGCAAAGAAGTAGAAAGGCTGGAAGACAGTATTGGATTGGTGCAAAAAGAAATTACCCGGATTGATAACCTGATTGGGATTGAACAAGAGATTTTAACCAAAACTGGTTTATTGATTGAAACAACTATCAACACCAGTGGTAATAAAACAATAAACAGCGATGAAGTGCTGAAACTATTGGAATACTACAACGCTAAAATCGAGAAATCGAAAACCAATATTTATAATCATAATCAGAACAGGCTGGCACAGAATAAAAAGATTGACGATATAAGAAAGAGAATCGCCGCCCTCTCAACTGTTATTCCTGTAAAACAAAAACCATACGGACAGGTTTTTCTACAAGTAATGTGCAAGCGGTCAGGAGAAATTCCGGTTGATTTATCTTACTACACTACCAATGCCGGATGGACAGCCGTGTATGATGTACGGGTAAATTCAAAAACCAATAAAGTGAAACTGGTGTACAAAGCATCGTTGACACAGACAAGCGGCATTGACTGGAAGAAAACAAAACTGACATTGAGTACTGGTACACCAAATTTTGGTGTAACAGCTCCAATACTTACTCCCTGGTATTTACAATTATATGTTCCCGGGCTTTATACTGATTTGCAAAGAAGAGCGGCACAAGGTAATGCAAGCAGGAACATGGTACAGTCTTTCAGCGATGATAAGACATTATCGGAAGTAGTGGTGGCGGATGGGTATGGACAATTGCGCCAGCAAAAATTAAAAGACCAGACTATTGACCCGAGTACGTTGCAACAATACACTACACTGAATGAAGGTCAGTTGAACACCAATTTTGAAATTGATTTGCCGTATGATATTGAAAGTGATGGCCAGTTACACAGCGTAACCATTAAAGACCAGGAGATTTCCTGTGTGCTGAAAAACTATGCGGTGCCAAGAATAGATAAGGATGCTTACCTGCTGGCAGAAGTGGCCGATTGGCAAAATCTTGATTTACTTCCCGGCGATGCGAATATTATAATGGACGATACCTACATCGGCAAATCAACGATTGACCCGAATACAACGGCTGATACATTAAATCTTTCGTTAGGAAGAGATAAAAGAATTGCTGTTAAAAGGTCAGTAGTAAAAGAATTGAGCAGCATTAAAACAAGCGGTAAAGAAAGCAAACAGGTTTTTACTTATGAGATTGTTGTAAAGAATAATAAACTGACCGATGTAAACCTGTTGCTGAAAGACCAGTATCCGTTAAGTACCATAAAGGAAGTTGAAGTGAGCCTGGAAGAAGGCGGAACAGCGATGGTAAATGCAGAAACGGGTGTGCTGACCTGGAAAATAGATTTGAAACCGGGAGAAAGCAAGAAAGTACGATTTACCTATACGGTACAGTATCCAAAGGATAAGAAGATTGTGAATTTGAAGTAGAGGGAAGTGGTGAGTTTTGAGTTGCGAGTTTCGAGTTTTTGGCCTTGAGTAATAAATGACATTACTGATTTAAAGAAGCCTGCTCGTAACTCGTAACTCACAACTCGTAACTATATTTGCGCCATGCGAAAACTAAGCATGGATGAACTGGGCAGGAAATCGGTGGATGAATTTAAACAGTCTGACAAAACTCCAGTTATTGTAGTATTGGAAAACATCCGCAGTGCTTATAATGTGGGTAGTGTATTCCGAACCTCAGATGCTTTTCTGGTAGAAGCGATTTACATTATTGGCTATTCTGCCAAACCTCCGCATAAAGAAATAAAAAAAACAGCCCTCGGTGCTGAGGAAACTGTTGACTGGAAACATTTTGACAGTTCTGTAGAAGCCATTGAAGAACTAAGGACAAAAGGCTTTAATATTTATGCAGCAGAGCAGGCAGAAGGAAGTTATAAGCTAAATGCCATCCATATTGAACCGGAGGAGAAGATTGCTGTTATATTTGGCAATGAAGTAACAGGAGTGGAGCAGTCAACCATTCATTTGTGTGATGGTTGTATAGAAATACCGCAGTTGGGAATGAAACATTCATTGAATATTGCAACGGCAGTAGGGGTGGTGTTATGGGAATTGGTGAGAGGGAAAGTGTAGAATTTTATTTAATTTTAGAGTATGGAAACAATCATAGTAAAATCAAAAGACAGTAAAAAGACAAAGGCGTTACTTGATTTTTTAAAGAAAAACCGCCTTAAGGCGGAAGTGTACCCTGAGCCCGGGAAGGAGCAGATATTAAAGAGTATTGAGAAAGGAATGCGGGAAGTGCAACTCCACTTAAAAGGAAAAATTAAATTGAAAGAAGCAAAAGACTTTTTGAATGAGCTTTAGTTTCGTAACCACAAGAATTTTTGAAAAAGAATTTAAAAAGCTGTCCTCAAAGCATTTATCTCTTAAAGATGATTTCAAGAAATTGCTCACTGCCTTTGAAACTGAGCCATTGCAAGGTGTGCCATTAGGAAATAATTGTTTTAAAATTCGTTTATCAATATCAAGTAAAGGGAAAGGTAAAAGCGGTGGTGCAAGGGTAGTTACTTGTGTAAAAGTTATTGAGAGTATTGTTTATCTGTTTGCCATTTACGATAAATCGGAGAGAGAAAGTATTTCAAATAAAGAAATTCAAAACAGGATAAAGCCTTTTTCTTCCTGATACACTGAGAAATTGTATGCTGAAATTTAAAAACTATCTCTCTCTTATAAAATTTTCTCATACCATTTTCGCAATGCCTTTTGCGATGATTGGATTATTCCTGGGATTTGATCAATGGCATGGAGTAAAAGAGAAAATTTTGAATCCGCCTGCAATAAAACTTTATTATATTTTTTTTGCCAACGAATTCTTTCTTATTGGAGGGCTCGTTATCTTATGTATGGTATTTGCCCGAAATGCAGCCATGGCCTTCAACCGTTATCTTGACAGAAGTTTTGATGCCAAAAACCCACGAACTGCCAGTAGAGAAATACCGACAGGTGTATTAAAAGAGCAAAAAGTGCTTTGGTTTACTATTGTCAATTGCCTGTTGTTTATTGCCTGTTGTTTCTTCATCAACAAATTATGTTTCTACCTCTCACCCGTTGCATTGGCTGTAGTATTAGGTTATAGTTATACAAAACGATTTACTCAGCTTTGTCATTTAATTCTTGGTTTGGGTTTGTCATTAGCACCGATTGGAGCTTATTTGGCAGTTACAGGACAGTTTGCTTTGTTACCCATATTATTTTCATTATCCGTTATTTTCTGGGTCAGTGGGTTTGATATTATCTATGCCTTGCAAGATGAGGAGTTTGATAAATCACAAAAACTCTATTCAATACCGGCCTGGCTGGGCAAAGCAAAAGCATTGAGGGTGTCTGAGCTTTTACATTTATTAAGTGCCGCTGCAATTGTGTTTGCAGGATATTATGGAAATTTTGGCTGGTTGTATTGGATTGGTGTTACAATATTCGTTTTGATGCTGGGTTATCAGCATTCCATCGTAAAACCGAATGATTTGCGAAAAGTAAACCTGGCATTTATGACGGCCAATGGCATTGCATCAGTTGTTTTCGCCATCTTTGTAATTACCGATCTTTTTGTTAATTCTTAATCATTAATTATTAATTATTTGCCCCGCATCCTCTCCATAGACTACGGACTAAAAAGAACCGGCATTGCCGTTACTGATCCGCTGCAGATCATTGCCACAGGGTTAACCACACTTCATTCAAAAGAATTAATTCCTTTTCTGAAAGACTATTTTTCAAAAGAAATAGTGGAGTTAATAATCATTGGCTGGCCTACTAACTGGGATAATTCTGCCACACATGCCACGCCGTTGGTAGCAAAGTTTATTAAAGAGCTGGAAAAGAATTTTCCTGCCATGCCCATTAAAAAAGTAGACGAACGCTACACTTCCAAAATGGCCAAAGATGCCATGCTGGAGATGGGATTAAAAAAAATGCAGCGTCGCAACAAGGCCCTGGTGGATGAAATAGCTGCCACTATTATGTTGCAGGAATATCTGCGGTCAATTGGTTAGCTGGGTAATTGCTGCTAAATTTGCAACTTTAATTTATTTGATTTTATGATTCTGCCTATTGTAGCATATGGAACCCCGGTACTTAGAAAAGTAACCACCGATATTACGCCAGACTATCCTCAATTGGGTAAACTGGTAGAAGATATGTGGGAGACACTATATGCCAGCAACGGCGTGGGACTTGCTGCACCACAAGTAAACAGGGACATCCGTCTTTTTATTGTAGACACTGTGCAGATGTTCAATAGTATGGATGATAAAGAAAAAGCAGACTACCCTGGTGATGAAGGATTAAAAGCAGTGTTTATCAATGCCCATATTGCTGAACTGGGTGGTGATGAGTGGCCTTATAATGAAGGCTGCCTCAGCATCCCAAAAATACGGGAAGATATTTACCGGCAGGAGAGTGTTACATTGAATTTTCTGGACCAGGAATTCAAACAACATACAAAGACTTTTACCCGCATCACAGCAAGGGTTATTTTGCATGAGTATGACCACATTGAAGGCAAACTTTTCATTGATCATATTTCCCCATTGAAAAGAAAATTAATGAAAGGCAAGTTGAATGACATCTCCAGGGGGAAGGTGAATGTGGATTACAAAATGCTTTTCCCGGGCTAAGGGGTTGTAGTTGACTTATTGCTTCTCAAAAATTTAATTTACAGCATGAGGATGAAATTAATGAATGGATTATTGGTGCTGTTCTTTTCCTTTCCGGCATTTGCGCAGGATGAAGATTCATTGGATACAGAACGACTGGCGAAAATGGTGAACCTGTCTGAAGTCATCCTTCGTACAGATATGAATGTTCCCAGTTTTATTGACCGGGTAAAAAAAGACACCACCTTTTATAAAGCCTTTCGCAATCTTCATGTACTTGGTTTTACTGCCTGGAACGACATACGGATTAAAGACAAGAAAGGAAATATCAAAGCATCATTGGTCAGTAAGACAAAACAGATACGGTCCGGCAATTGCCGCAGTATGGAAGTATTAAATGAAAAAACCAGTGGAGATTTTTATGACGACGATGGCAGTTATAATTACAACACCGGAGAATTATATGGCGGACTTTTCTTTACCAAGGGCTCTGTTTGCGGTGAAAGTAATATTGTGAAGGGAATTGACTTTCGTCCCAAATCGGAAAGTGGCATGGAAAAAAGAAAAGCACAATTAAAGATGCTTTTTTTCAATCCGGGAAAAAAAATACCTGGCATTCCTTTTATTGGTGATAAGATTGACATTTTTGATCCTGATAAAGCTAAATACTACGACTTCATTATTGACTTTGGTGATTACGAAGGGCAATCCTGTTATGTTTTTTCTATAAAAACAAAAGCCGGTTTAAGCGGTGGTCAAAGACACAGCATTGTTATTGACAGTATGGTAACATGGTTCAATGCTAAAACAATGGAAGTGATGGCTCGCAACTATGATATGAGTTATGATGCTGGAGTGTATGATTTTGATGTACACATGGAAGTGCAGATGACAAAGTTTGGCAATTACCTGGTTCCTAAATTGCTTCGCTACATTGGCAACTGGGATGTAGTATTAAAGAAAAGGGAAAGAGGAATGTTTACAGCAACTTTATTTGACTTTACGCAGTAAGTAGTTGGCAACAATCTACTGCTGGCTTCCCACCGACCCTGCATATTTTCTCCATTTCTCTATTAGCTGTTCCATATCATCAGGCAAGGGAGCTTCAAAAAACATTTGCTCGCCGGTAGCAGGATGAATAAAACCTAATGTTTTTGCATGAAGGGCCTGTCTTTTGCAAATACTAAAACAATTATCTACAAATTGTTTGTACTTGGTAAACACTGTACCTTTTACAATTTTATCACCTCCATAAAAATCATCGTTAAATAAAGGATGCCCGATGTATTTCATGTGAACCCTTATCTGGTGAGTACGACCGGTTTCCAAAACACATTGAACTAATGTAACATAACCAAATCGTTCCAGCACTTCGTAATGGGTGGTGGCATCTTTGCCATGATCCCCTTCCGGATATGCTTCAAATAGTTTTCTGAACCGGAGGTTGCGGCCAACATGGGCTACAATGGTTCCTTTATCATCTTGTATATCTCCCCATGCCAACGCAACATATTTTCTGCTGGTAGTATGATCAAAAAATTGTTTGGCGAGGTGCCGCATTGCTTTATCGGTTTTTGCAAGCACTAACAGACCACTGGTGTTTTTATCAATGCGGTGTACCAGTCCAAATCTTGGCAACGTATCTTCTGATAAATTGGAATTTTGCTGTTGCAGGTAATAAGAAACGCCATTCAGCAAAGTGCCGGTATAATTGCCACTGCCGGGGTGCACTACCATGCCGGCAGGTTTGTTGATAATCATCAGGTCAGCATCTTCATACACTATATTCAAGTCCATTTTTTCCGGCACCACATCGGTTTCTTCCGGACTCATATCGGAATACACAATAATCGAATCCAGCGGCTTTACTTTATAGTTGGATTTTATTTCCTTGTCATTTACCAGTACCATACCTGCGTTAATGGCTTTTTGAACCTTGTTCCGGGTAGCACCTTCAATCCTGTTCACGAGGAATTTGTCAATCCGTAACTGGTCCTGGCCCTTATCAATAATAATGCTGAACCGTTCGTAGAGTTCATCGTTGCTTTCCTGTATATCGGGGTTATCTTTTTCTAATTCTTCCTGCATAGCCGGCAAAGGTAAAGGATGGAGTTTTGTTGGTAGATTTGTATTTCGTTTATGGAAAAACAGGAAGTAATATTCAAAGACCTGGGAGTGATGGGATACCAGGCTGCATGGGAGTACCAGGAAAAATTGTTGCAGGAAAATGTGAAAGTAAAAGCCTCAATTTATCATCCCAATCCTGTAACTGCTATTGAATCATCTACCCCTGCCTATTCACCACTCACTACTCACCACTACCTGCTCTTTGTAGAACATCCACCTGTTTATACATTAGGAAAAAGTGGTAATAAAGAAAATGTACTGCTGAATGATGATGGATTAAAAGAAAAAGATATCCAGTTTTTCAATACAAACCGTGGTGGGGATATTACTTTTCATGGCCCGGACCAGCTTGTCGGGTATCCGATTCTTGATTTAGAGAAATTTTATACTGATATAGGACGGTATCTCCGGAACCTGGAAGAAGTAGTGATTCTTACAATGGCAGAATATGGTATTACAGGAGACCGTTCAACCGGAGAAACCGGTGTTTGGATAGAACCGGGTGTACCCGGCAGGGAAAGAAAAATTTGTGCCATTGGTGTCCGTTGCAGCCGCTGGATCACCATGCATGGCTTTGCCTTCAATGTAAATACAGACCTGTCTTACTTTAATCATATCATTCCATGTGGTATTGTAAACAAACAGGTTACTTCGTTGGAAAAAGAATTAGGCTATAAAGCAGATATGAACGGGGTAAAAGATAAGGTGAAGAAGAATTTTGAAAAGGTATTTGCTGCAGAACTTAGCTAAAAATCTTTTTCTAAATAAAATTTATGGTTCTCTATTAGTTTGCCGTCTTCGTATAATTCAAACCGAAACCAACCTGCATGATAGAAATTGGTTTTATCAAGTTTGAAATTTCTTTCTTTCACTTCTTTTAATTCAAAGAGGAATGTTTCGTCTTCTGCAAAGAATTTAATTGAATATTTTTTGGGCTTTTCATCATTCGGCAAACTGACTTTTACATAACCATCACGATGGGTGTACACATACAAAGAAGGCATAAAGCCACCCGGGTATGGCTTACTATTTATGTTCGGAACATTTCCTGGATTAATTTCGGTCAGGTTTCCGGTTCCGTTTGGAAAGCCGGTTCTGTATGAAAGATCGAGTACAGGTTTTTTTGCATCACTAAAAAGGAAAATACCTTTATCCAGCATGATGTAAATACGATAAAACATGTGGTCGTTAATCGCTTTAGCATCCACATAACCATTTTGCTGAGGTGTGGGATCAGGAACGGTCAGAATTGTTTTGTAGCCTGTAAGGCTGTCGAAAGAACGCTGAATACTTATCTGCTTTACATTGGTAAAATTATTTGTCCATCCGATAACGATGCGGCCATTACCAACATCTTTCAGCGAAAATTTTGGCAGCGTATCCTGTGCATGCAGCAAGTTGCAAATAGTTAGGGAGAACAATATAAGGAGTAAGGTCAGTCTTTTCATATTATCAGAACGAAGTTAGGATTGCTTGCCTGTCGGCAGACAGGGTTTCATGCTTGCAGTGATAACAAAGATAAGGCGGCAGGCTCTAAAAACTAAAATATTAACGTTCCGTTATTTAATGAGGCGTTGCCCTGCAAACCTCCGCTGTGTATTATTAGTAAGTTGCTTCCGGCCTGAAAATAATTATTGCGGATCAGGTCATTAATGGCAAAAAATAATTTACCCGTATACACGAAATCAGAAGGAATGGTTGTCTGACGGTAAAATTCATTCATGAAATCAAGTAATTCTGTTTTGTATTTGGCATAGCCGCCAAAATGATAATCATGGATAAGTTCAAACGATTTTTCTTCATTTCCGCAAAGCAGTTGTATGTTTTTTTCAAGTTCAGCATTATTTTTCAGCACACTGATGGCTGTAATCTTGCAAGCAGGCTGTGCTGCTTTTATTAATCCGGCTGTCATGGTGCCAGTTCCTGCTGCGCAACAGATATGAGTATAGGTTTCTTTTTTACAATAATTAAGAATAGAGGCAGCACCATTAGCCCCGTTTAATCCATAGCCACCTTCGGGAATAAAATAGTAGTCACTTTTATCAAATCTTTCCGGAATTTTTCTTTGCCCGTATGCAGCACGGGTGATGAAAATTAATTCCATCTCAAGTTCTTTTGCTTTAATCAGGGTAGAAGAGAGATTGGTTGCTTCCTCGCCACGGATGATGCCGATACAGGGAAGTTTATTTAGTTTACAAGCTGCGGCTGTTGCCAGGATATGATTGGACCAGGCTCCTCCGTAAGTAACAATTGTTTTCTTTTCAGCTTTTGCTTCTTCTAAATAATAGCGAAGCTTAAACCATTTATTCCCGGAAACAAGCGGATGGATTTTATCCAATCGAAGCACATCACCTTCCACATTCTTTTCAGTAAGCAATGGAAGCGTTAATCTGTCTGTACTTATATTACCGGTGTCAATATCCTGCATTATAAAATTGCCAGAAAGGCTTGGCGAATTTACTTTAATTTCGTTCGCAGTTTATTCAACAATTTATGAAACCTACATTGGTAATATTAGCAGCAGGCATGGCATCCCGGTACGGAAGTATGAAACAGGTAGAAGGTTTTGGCCCCACCGGAGAAACTATCATAGACTATTCCATTTTTGATGCCATCCGGGCAGGCTTTGGTAAAGTAGTATTTATTATCCGCAAAGAATTTGCTGATAATTTCAAAGCCATCTTTGAACCAAAACTGAAAGGCAGGATAGAAACGGCTTACGTTTACCAGGAGCTGAGCTATTTTACCGATGGCTTTGCAATACCGGCAGAAAGAACCAAACCCTGGGGAACAGCCCATGCAGTGCTTTGTGCGCAGGATGCCGTGAAGGAACCTTTTGCAGTAATTAATGCCGATGATTTTTATGGGCACAATGCTTTTGAAAATGCAGCTACCTTTTTAAATGTTGGTTGTACCGAAAAAAACTATGCAATTGTAGGATACGACCTGGTGAGAACATTATCTGATCATGGAACGGTTAATCGTGGTGTTTGCGGATTAGACCATGATGGTAACCTCGCAACCATTACAGAGAGGATCAATATTTCGAGGAAAGCAGATATTATAATTTGTGAAGATGGGCTTGAGCCCAAAGAGCTTTCGGTAAAGACAACCGTGTCAATGAATTTCTGGTGTTTCGATACTTCCTTTTTTTCGTACACACAAAAACTTTTTAGCAGCTTTTTAGCAAATCATGGAAAGGAATTGAAATCAGAGTTTTTTATTCCTATTGTCGCCGACCAGTTTATTAAAGAAAGTGGAAAGGTGGAAGTGATACCCACTACGTCATTATGGTTTGGGGTAACCTACAAAGAAGATGCGCCGTTTGTGCAGCATAGCCTGCAACAACTTATTGCAAACGGAGAATACCCGGATAGTCTTTGGGCTTAAAACAATTGTAAATAAAAAAGCCATCCAGATTCAATCTGGATGGCTTACGCTTTTATAGGGAAATATTTTATTAGCTGATTGAAGAATTAGTCACCTTTTACCATAAATACATAATCCTGTATTTTCTGCACCTGTTGTTGCTTGTTCATTCCACGAACAGATGATTTTGAGGATAGTTTCAAAGATTGATACGCCGTATCTTTTTTCAACTGGTCAATAGCATCGAAAATGTATTTTGACTGGATGGCAAATGCAACACCTTCTGATTCGGTTTCCTTGGTACTTAATATACCAATTACTTCACCATTATGATTAAATACCGGGCCTCCGCTGTTACCACGATTAGCGGCAATTCCCAACTGGCAACTAAGTGTATCACCGTTAAAGCCAGTTCTGGCACTCAGGTATCCTTCACTATAAACAATGTCGTTCCTTGGGTAGCCCAGTGTATAAATAGGTTCTGCCACATCACTCACCGTTTTGCTGATGCCATAGGGAAGTGATGCAATTGATTTAAAACTCTTGTCTTCAATTTTAAGAATGGCGATGTCTTTTGCATTATCTGTTTTGAGAACTATTGCATCAAACTCTTCTCCTTTGTTATTAATTACAACAATATTTTTTGAATTGCGGATGATATGTGCATTAGTAACGAGATACCCATTACCATCTAACAAAAATCCTGTACCACCTGATTTAAACTGTATGGATTTTTTTTCTGCCTTTTTATCTGTGTTGATCTGATTTTTAATATCATTCACCACTGCATTCTGGTCCCGCTGTACTTTTTTCATTACTTCGAGTTGGCGGCTCATTTCCTGCACATTATCGTTTGCACGGGGCGAAAATGCCCATACAAGTGCACTGATAGTAATTGTAGTGATGCCTGCAATAGATGCAGCAATAGCGGCTACTCTTTTATACCTTTTCCAGAGATAAACAACTTTCGACCGGCCTTTAAGTTTCATGGAATCTATCTTGCCCTGTTCCGTCAAATCAGTGTGTACTTCATTCAATGAAGATTTGAAATTCTTACGTTCTCCAAAATGGTTCATCTGTTGTAAAAACAACGTATGCTCCACCACCAACTGATCTACCTCTGCATTTGTTTTGCGAAGATTTTCAAATTGCAATCTCTCATCCGGTTTCATTTCACCCCGGATGTAGCGTTCTACAGCGTCTAAAATTTTAATATCATCCATCACCATTCCCATTTTTATAATGAGTAAAAAATATTTTCTTCAATCGCATCAGGCATTTGTATTTCTGGTTTTTTGCATTGTCTGCGTTGGTATAACCAAAATTGGCCGCTATTACCTGCATATTCTGTTTTTGCAGGTAATAAGCTTCTAACAGACTCTTGCAGGGCTCCCCAAGGTTGCTTACAGCTTTCTCCATCATTTCATATTCTGCATTCCGCTGCTCATGTTCCTCCAGGTCTTCTTCTACCGCCACCACATTTTCCATACTGTCGCCGGGAGCAGCATACCTGTTTTGCTGTTGCAGCCGTTTTAGCCATAATCTCCGGGAAACTGAGTAAACAAACGTTTTTATCTGGCAGTTTAGTTCAAAACTCCCCAATCTCACCTTTTCATAAAGAACTATCATCGCTTCCTGGAATATGTCCTTGGCATCGTCTGACGAGCCGTTGTTGTTGATTATCAGGCTCTGAACCATATTATAGTTTTCCTTGTATATGGTTTCAACGGCTTTCTTGTCGCTGGTTGCTAATCCTTCCAATAATGCTCTTTCGTCTGTCTGAGGTTTCACATTCCGTTATTTAATACAGAATTTTAAAAATAGTAACCCTGCCCGATAGCAAAAAATATATTATAATCTTCAGGCGGGCCTGAGCCATCTAAAAAAATTATAAAAAGGCGGGTTACCTTTTCTTGTTTTTGGTATAAACAGCGAAATATTTCAACAAATAACAAAAAATCAAAAAAAATGAAAAAATTCTTAGCAATCATCGCTATCGCTTCTTTTGCAGTAGCTTGTAACAACAACGGAGAAAAGAAAGAAGGTACTGATACTACAACTAAAGTTATAAACAGTGCTGACACTGTAACTACTGTTACTAACAGTGATACTACTGTTAGACAGCCAGGTGATACTACTATCAAAAAGACTACTGAGACTGATACTACAAAGCCTAATATGTAATTTTTTGCCGATTCGGCAATCAGGTTGTCTTTGGGCCTGATGAAATTTTTTCAATGGCAAGCAATCGTTAGAGGCCTTCCCGCAAGGGAGGGCTTTCTTAGTTTATTTATAATAGCTTAAAAGACAAAATACATTCGCCTTTACCCTGTTTTAAAGCTACCTTTATCCACCCGATTATCCCCGTTTGAATGGCTCAGTCGGGCAATCGGTAAAAACGAACCGATTTATTACCAATTTAAATTTTATTAAGTGAACACATTTGAAGCCCTCGGTATTGAGGAAGGATTACTCAATTCTATTAAGGTCTTAGGTTTTACAGTACCAACACCAATTCAGGAAAAAGCTATCCCGGTTTTATTACAGGGAACCAAAGATTTTATCGGACTTGCCCAAACAGGTACCGGAAAAACAGCTGCATTTGGTTTGCCGCTTTTGCAACTAATAAATAAAGAGGATAAATTTCCGCAGGCATTAATTGTTTGCCCCACCCGGGAACTTTGTTTGCAAATAGCCAATGACCTGGAAAAATTTAAAAATAAGAAAGCTAACACATCCGTTACGGCTGTGTATGGGGGTACTTCTATCAGTATGCAGATAAGGGATTTAAGAAAAGGAACCCATATTGTTGTGGCTACTCCGGGCCGGCTTATTGATTTGATAGAAAGAAAAGCTATCAACCTGGAAAAAATCCATTACGTAGTATTAGATGAAGCAGATGAAATGCTGAACATGGGTTTTAAAGAAGACATTGAATTTATTTTAAAGAACACTCCAAACAGGCAAAGCACCTGGCTGTTTAGTGCCACGATGCCTGCAGAAATACGACAGGTAAGCAAAAGGTATATGACCACACCTTTTGAAATTACAATCGGGAAAACAAATGCTGGTGCCGCTAATATTGACCATCAGTATTATGCAACACAACATCATAACAGATACGAAGTTTTGAAACGTATCATTGACTTTAACCCAGGCATCTATGGAATTGTATTTGCCCGTACCAAAGCAGATACCCAGGATATAGCTGAACGGTTGACAAGAGAAGGATATGATATTGATGCGATACATGGTGACCTGACGCAGCAGCAGCGGGATAAAGTGATGGGATTGTTCCGGGATAAAAGTATTCAGCTGTTGATTGCTACTGATGTGGCCGCAAGAGGTATTGATGTAACAGGCATTACCCATGTTATTAATTATGAATTGCCAGATGATGTGGAGGTGTACACACACCGAAGCGGTCGTACAGGTCGTGCAGGAAAAAGTGGTGTTTCCGTTTCCATCGTTACACCCAAAGAAACTTACCGGCTACGCCAGATAGAAAGAATTTTGAATGGGAAAGTTCACAAAATGGACATTCCAACTGGAAAAGATGTTTGCCGTAAGCAATTTTTTCATTTCATTGATAAAATGCTGAGTGCAGACATAAGTCATGGGCAATACGAAACATACCTGCCTACCCTTCGGGAAAAATTTGGCGAAATAGATAAAGAAGAAATTATGCAAAGGGTCGCTGCCCTGGAGTTTGACCGCTTTCTGAAGTACTACGAAAATGCAGCTGACCTTAATATGCGCAGCGATGACAGAAAAACTGATAGAAGGGGTGAAAGAAGTGAAAGACCAGCATCAAGAGACCGTGATAGAGATACAAGTGGAAGAAGTTTTGGAGGCGGTGGTACTTACCAACGACTGTTTGTAAACCTGGGAACGAAAGATGGATTTTATAAAGCAAGTTTTCTACAGTTCATTTTAGATATGAGTGATTTAAAGAAGGAAGTACTGGGACGAATAGACATGAAAGAAATGACGAGCTGGATTGAAATTGAACCATCGGCTGGCAAAAAAATGATAAAAGCGATTGATGGCAAGAATTATCGTGGCCGTAAAATAAGGATGAATGATGCAGAAAATGGGGGTGGCAGAGGAAAATAATATTTCGAAAGATTTGATTTACTGAACAAGAAGGTTATATTTGTTTTACAATGACAGCAACAAAGACATATTTTGGTTTCTATTTTTATTACTTCTTTTTTACAAAGAGGCCGGGAATGCTTTTGTTGAAAACAAACTAAGAACAACTAAAAATCAACATAAAAAAATCCCGGTCAAAACAGACCGGGATTTTTGTTTGCCCCCAATCCGCCAGTTGGCGGAGAATTTGGCAAGTGTTATAAAACATCGAATAGAAATAAATATGGCAAGCAGTAAAGATAATTTGATAAGCGAGGTTGGTGCGGATGCAAGTTCCCCCTTTTGGGGGCGGAGGGGGCATAGAGTTTCCATACAAGGTTACGAAGGCAGCTTTCACCAGGTGGCAGCACAATTATTTTTCGGCAAAAATGTTGAAGTGATTACCTGTAATACTTTTAAAGAAGTGATAAAGATTGCTAGTAATAAGAAAGAAAGTGATGGTGGCATTATGGCGATAGAAAATTCTATTGCAGGAAGTATTTTGCCTAATTACAATTTGCTGCAGAAAAGTAATTTGAAAATCATCGGAGAGATTTATTTACAAATACGGCAAAACCTATTGGTAAACCCCGGGGTGAAACTGGAAGACATCCGGGAAGTACATTCACATACGATGGCGTTGCAGCAGTGCTACGATTTTTTAGATAAGTACAGATGGAAACTGGTAGAAACAGACGATACGGCACTCAGTGCAAAATATATTCATCAGCATAGGAGTAAACATGTGGCAGCAATTGCCAGTAAACTGGCTTCAGAACTATATAACCTGGATATGGTAGCTCCCAATATCCACACCATGAAAAATAATTATACAAGGTTTCTTGTTTTGCAACGGGAAGATGCTGCGAAACCTGTTGAAGACGCTAATAAAGCATCCGTTAATTTTCATACAGATCATTCCAGAGGAAGTCTGGCAAAAGTGCTGACAAAAATTTCAGAGGGAGGAATTAACCTGAGCAAGCTGCAAAGTTTTCCGATTCCGGGGAGCGATTTTAAATACAGCTTTCATGCTGATATGGAATTTGATTCACCGGAACAATTCAACAACGTAATTGAAACTATTAAGCCGCTTACAGCAGCCATAAAAATTTACGGAGTTTATAAAAGAGGTGGCCTCCCCAAACCCCTCCTATAGAGGGGCTTTAGAGTCTGAAAAACTAAAAGACAAGATTGGTTTTGAATATAAAAATGAAAAGAGGAGTATTGTTTCTGATAAACCCGTAGGAGTTTAATGTTAATAGCTCCGGGTGAAACCCCGGAGAAAAAATGAAATAATGTATCAGAGCCCCGGATGGGCGAAATATTATAAGATGAAAACAAGCAAACGATTAAACGGTATTGGCGAATATTATTTCTCCCAAAAACTGAGAGAAATAGAAGCATTGAATAAATCCGGTAAGAACATTATCAATCTTGGCATTGGCAGTCCTGATATGCCGCCTCATCCTGAAGTAATAAAAACTTTACAGGAAGAAAGTGTAAAGACAACTGTCCATGCTTATCAATCGTATAAAGGCTCGCCGGTTTTGAGAAAAGCAATCAGTGATTGGTATTTGAAATGGTATCATGTTGAACTAAATCCTGATTCAGAAATATTGCCATTGATTGGAAGCAAAGAAGGTATCATGCATATCTGCATGACTTATCTTGATAAAGGCGATGAAGTATTGGTGCCAAATCCCGGTTACCCAACGTACAGAAGTGCAGTGAAGCTGGCAGGCGGAAAATGTGTAGAATATAAATTAAAACCCGCCTCCGCTGAAGCTATGGCGGGCAATGGGAAAAATAATTATGAACCTGATTTTGACAAACTGGCGAAAACGAAACTCAGGAAAGTGAAGTTGATGTTTGTTAATTATCCGCAAATGCCAACGGGGCAATTACCATCAAAGGAGCTGTTTGAAAAGTTAGTGGCTTTTGCTCGGCAAAATAACATACTCATCATTCATGATAATCCTTATTCGTTTATATTAAATGATAACCCACAAAGTTTACTAAGTATAGAAGGGGCAAAAGATTGTGTACTTGAATTGAACTCGTTAAGCAAAAGTCATAATATGGCAGGCTGGAGAGTGGGGATGCTTTGCGGGGCAAAAGAAAGAATAGAAGAAGTGCTGCGATTTAAAAGCAATATGGACAGTGGTATGTTTTTACCGGTTCAGTTAGCTGCCGCAAAAGCATTGAGTTTGGGAAAAGAATGGCACAATGAAGTAAATACCGTTTACAGGAAAAGAAGAGAAAAGGTTTTTGAACTATTGGAATTACTCGGCTGCGGGTTTTCAAAAGAACAGGCAGGTATGTTTGTATGGGCTTCTATACCTGCAAAGTATAAAGATGGGTATGTGTTAAGCGATGAAATATTATATAAGTCGAATGTGTTTATTACACCCGGCGGCATATTTGGAAGTGCCGGGGAAAAATATATAAGAGTTAGTTTGTGTAGTAAAGAAGAAAAATTTGAAGAAGCGATAGAAAGAATTAAAGCCTCCCCAAACCCCTCCGCAGGAGGGGCTTAAGAGTCCTAAAATTGGCAGATACTTTTTGAACAGAAAAATGTAAATCATCTTATGATGAAAGAATCAGACAAGAAAGCAGGTTCGTCGCAAAGCGAGGCAGGTGTGGATGCAGAATCTCCCTTGCAGGGGGTGGGGGGGCCTGAACGAAAAAAAATTGTAATAGTTGGAGTTGGCCTCATCGGCGGCTCACTCGCCATTCAGTTACATGAAAAGAAATTGTCATCAAAACTGATTGGTGTGGATGCTAACCCTGACCATGCAAAACAGGCAATCGAGTTAGAACTGGTAGATGAAATAATGAATCTTGATGATGCTATTGCAGCCTCCGATGTAATTATACTGGCAATACCAGTTGATAAATTAGTTGACCTGCTGCCACCACTTATGGATAAAATAGATAATCAGATTGTGATTGACCTGGGTTCTACCAAAAGTCAGTCAATTGAAGCTATAAAAAATCACCCAAAGAGAGGACGATATGTAGCCACTCATCCTATGTGGGGTACAGAATACAGCGGTCCGCAGGCAGCCGTACGAGGGGCATTTGAAAATAAAGCGGTAATTATCTGCAATGCAGAAGACAGTGATGCGGATGCATTGGAATGGGTAAAAGGGATGTATAAGAAAATAGGAATGCACTTGTTGGAAATGGAAGCCAAAGCCCATGACCTGCATGCTGCGTATATAAGTCACATTTCTCATATCACTTCATTTGCTTTGGCGAATACGGTATTGGAAAAAGAAAAAGAAGAGAATGCAATTTTTGAATTAGCCTCAGCAGGTTTTGAAAGCACAGTCCGTTTGGCGAAAAGTAACCCTGCTATGTGGGTGCCGATTTTTATGCAGAACAAAGAGAATGTGCTGGATGTTTTGAAAGAACATATTGCCCAGTTATCAAGATTTAAAGAGAGTATTGAAAAAGAGGATAATGAGTATCTGATGCGGTTGATTGAAGATGCGAATAAAATAAGGAGGATTATAAAATAAAAATCATGGATAAAGTTGAGATTTTTTGTACCGACTGTAAAGCTGTACATAAGAGTGAAAGCAGTAGCTGTAACAATTGTGGTTCAGAAAAGAGGACAATTCATATTATAATTAAAGATGAGGTAAGGCTCTATGACCAAGTTCGAATAAAATCAAAAGGTAAAATAGTGAATAAAAAATTAAGCCAAGAACAAATAAACGGACATGAATTTTCTGCGAACGGAAACATAGTTCACAAAATCAGATTAATCGATAATGTGAGTGATGTTTATTTTGAAGAGATAAAAGATTTAGATGGTATTGTTATACACAAATGCCAAGAAAAGCTTAGCAAACATAGGGGACATGGTTATGCAAAAAAGAAAAAAGCTGAGTAGCGAACAGAACCCTGAAGTGTCCGCCAGTTCGAGGAACGAAGATGATCAAAGAACAGAACGATGACTAAATAATAAATAAAAATATTAAATCCTTACCCCCCTTTAGGGGTTAGGGGCTTTATCTTTACAATTATAAATTATGCAAGTAGCAGAACAACCAACAAAAGACACCGTACAATCAACCTGGAACAAACGACCACTCATCATCAGCGGCCCATGCAGTGCGGAAACAGAAGAACAAGTATTAGAAACCGCACAGCTACTCGCTGCCACCGGCAAAGTAGATATGCTAAGGGCCGGCATCTGGAAACCAAGAACCAAACCCGGAATGTTTGAAGGCGTAGGTGCTAAAGGTTTGCCCTGGATGCAACAAGCAAAAAAACTAACAGGTTTGCCAACAACGGTAGAAGTAGCAACTGGCAAACAAGTACAGGATGCACTCACTTTCGATGTAGATGTATTATGGATTGGTGCCAGAACAACCGTAAATCCATTTAGTGTGCAGGAAATTGCTGATGCACTAAGAGGTGTGGATGTACCGGTGCTGATAAAAAACCCAATCAATCCTGATTTGGAATTGTGGGCCGGTGCAGTAGAAAGAATTGCCCGTGCCGGTATTAAACAAATTGGTTTAATACACCGTGGGTTTTCTTCGTATGGCAATACGGAGTACCGCAATGCACCGATGTGGCACCTGGCCATTGAAATGAAGTTGAAGCATCCTGATATGCCCATCATTAATGACCCTTCACATATTTGTGGCCGTCGTGATATTTTATTAGAGGTAATGCAAAAAGCAATTGATCTTGACTATGATGGGTTGATGATTGAAAGTCATATAGACCCTGACAAAGCCTGGAGTGATGCAAAACAACAGGTAACGCCGGAGCGATTGAAAGAAATGCTGGAAACTATTATCTGGCGCCGGGAAGATATTAATTCGGAAGAGTATCATGCGGCATTGGAAAAATTGCGTCAGCAGATTAATCATCTTGACGATGAGCTTATGCAGATATTGGGACAACGGATGAAAGCCGCAGAGCAAATAGGTGTTTACAAACGAGAAAATAATATTACCATTCTGCAAATAAGTCGCTGGAATGAAATAATTGAAAGAGCTTGTGCAAAAGGAGGTAAGCTGGGATTGAGTAAAGAATTTATCACCAAGTATTTTGATGCGGTGCATATGGAAAGTATTAATCACCAGAAGAAAATTATGGACAGTTAAGGTAAATGGTGAGTAGTGAGTGGTGACCCGATAGCTATCGGGTGGTGAATAGGGTTCATCCCCTCCCTGGAGGGGCGAATTGAGTGAGTTTAATTCTTTAAGAAAATGGGATCGGTTATGTAGCCAGCTATTGTACTACTATCATCGTCCCTTGCACAGTTTACCCTGAGGAACGAAGGGCACACTTGTACTGTAGTAATTCTATTGAACAAATACAATGAAGCATATCAATTATAAATTTTCCAATTCCTCAACTGATTTTTACCTGGCGTATGGTATCAGTCATCTCAAAAAGATAGCTGACCCGAAAGCAACAGTAATAATAACAGATGAGAATGTTTTTAATGCCCACACCAAACTATTCAAAGGGTGGAATACGATTGTATTAAAACCAGGTGAAGAATTTAAAGTGCAGGCAACAGTTGATGTGGTAATTGAAAAATTGATTGAAATGGAAGCGGACCGCAAAACCACACTGGTGGGTGTTGGTGGCGGAGTGATTACAGATATCACCGGTTATGTAGCTTCTGTATATATGCGGGGGCTGAAGTTTGGCTTTGTGCCGACTTCTATATTGGGATTAGTTGATGCTTCTATCGGTGGTAAGAATGGAATTGATGTGGGAGTATATAAAAATATGGTCGGGGTTATTCGTCAACCGGCTTTTATTCTGCATGATATGGTCTTTCTGAATTCATTGCCACAAGCAGAATGGGAAAATGGATTTGCAGAAATTATTAAACATGCCTGTATTAAAGATGCAGCTATGTTTGCTGAGCTGGAAAGTAATTCATTAAAAACTTACCGGGGGAAACAGAAAACTATCTGCGAATTAATACAAAGAAACACTTTGATTAAAACCAAAGTGGTGCAGAAAGACGAGTTTGAAAAAGGAGAGAGAAGGTTATTGAATTTTGGCCATACACTCGGCCATGCGTTGGAAACGCAGTATGAATTATTACATGGGCAAGCCATTTCAATCGGTATGACTTATGCCTGTCATATTTCAGAACAATTAGCCGGATTTAAGCAGACGGAAAAAGTAGTAAGTGTGCTGGAAAAATATTATTTGCCTACCTACGCTTCTTTTAACAAACAAAAAGTATTCGAAGTATTGAAAATGGATAAGAAAAGGGAAAGAAAGGAAATGAATTATGTGTTGCTGGAAAAAATAGGAAAGGGAGTCGTGAAATCAATTTCATTAAAACAATTAGAAAAAATTATCACCAATTTATAAAAATACTACCAATATTAAATATCAATGTCTAAGCATTATAATGTAACAATTTCCCCTTTAGGGGATGGGGGTTTAAAAGGAATAATACAAGCACCGGCTTCCAAAAGTTCTATGCAAAGAGCTTTGGCTGCTGCATTATTAACTAAAGGAACCAGTACTATTTCTAACCCAGGCCACAGCAACGATGATAAAGCAGCATTGAAAGTAATTGAAGCAGTGGGGGCAGAAGTAGTAATTAATAATGAAGAATTAATAATTAATAGTTCGGGGGTAAATCCCACGTCAAATGAAATTAATTGCGGAGAGTCTGGTCTCAGTATCCGTATGTTTACTCCAATCGTTGCATTAAGCGAGAAAGAAATTACTATTAATGGTGAAGGAAGCTTATTAACAAGGCCAATGGATTTCTTCGATGAGATTCTCCCACAACTGAATGTAAAAATTAAAAGCAATGGAGGTAAGTTGCCGTTGGTTATTCAGGGTCCGTTGCAACCAGCGAATATTGAAATAGATGGGTCGCTAAGCTCCCAGTTTCTTACTGGCTTGCTGATGGCTTATGCAGCCTCAGATGCAAAAGATGTTTCTATTAAAGTAAATAACCTGAAAAGCAAACCATACATAGATTTGACGCTGGATGTAATGAAACAGTTTGGGTTGAAAGTGCCGGAGAATAAAAATTATGAAGAGTTTTACTTTGACGATTTATCTCGCAACTCGCAACTCACAACTCACAACTATACTGTAGAAGGCGACTGGAGCGGCGGCGCATTTCTCCTTGTTGCCGGTGCTATTGCCGGACCCATTACAGTAAGGGGATTAGATTTAACTTCCACCCAAGCAGACAAAGCTATCATTGATGCATTAATGGCAGCTAATGCTGGCATTGCTATGGATGCAAAAGGGATTCAACTGCACCCTGTTGAAATGGATGCTTTTTATTTTGATGCAACAGATTGCCCTGATTTATTTCCCCCGTTAGTTGCGTTGGCTGCTTATTGCAAAGGCAAAACAACTATCAAAGGTGTAAGCAGATTGACGCACAAAGAAAGTAACAGGGCATTAACCCTGCAGGATGAATTTGACAAGATGGGTGTGACGATAGATATTGAAGGAGATGACATGATTGTTCATGGCGGTGGTATTGTAAAAGGTGCTGATGTTCATTCACATCATGACCACCGTATTGCAATGGCTTGTGCTGTAGCTGCATTAAAAGCGGATAGCGAAATGGTAATTGAAGAAGCACAGGCGGTTAAAAAATCTTATCCTGATTTTTTCAAGGATTTGAAGAAAATGGGGGTTGAGGTGATTTTGCCGGGTTTTGTTTTGTAAATTTGATAATAATATAAATTTTATGAAACCAAAGCAAGTCGAGGATGATATTGTTATAAGGATACCCAGAAAGCTATATAACAGGAGGATGAGGAATATTTTATCACAAATTGAGCATCTGAAAATAGTTTCTAAATCAAAAGCAACTGAAAAAGATATTACTGCTTTTCTGGCCTTTGCTAAGAGGGAAAGAGGGAAAATGATGAAGTCTTTTCTAAAAGAAAGGGGGCTGGTTATTAAGTAATGAATATTGTTGTAGATACTAATATTATTATAAGGGTGTTGATAGCCCCTAATGGCTTTGTAGCAGACTTATATTATCCTTCAAAAAAACAACACAATTTATTTCTTTCTTACAGCACTATAGAAGAAATTAACAAGCATAAGCCAAGGCTGATAAAAACATCTGGTTTAACAAGAAGGGAATTTGATATTTTGTTAATGTCAATAATAGCTGATGTTACGGTTGTTCCTTTAGAACAAATCCCAAATTCAATTTTTCTTCGTTCATTCATGTTCATTCAGGGTATTGATTATGATGATGTGGCTTTCGTAGCAACAACTTTATTTGTGAAAGCATCTTTATGGACAAGTGATAAAAACTTATTTTATGGCCTTAAGAAAAAAGATTTTCAAATGGTATTAAATAATATGGCTATCAAAAAAATATTAAGCCTTAAAAATTAACATGAACTCATTTGGCCGCACATTCCGCATTTCCATTTTTGGTGAATCACATGGTGAATGTGTTGGGATAACTATTGATGGTTGTCCCGCCGGTTTATCATTATCGCCTGATGATTTATTGCCCGACCTGGAAAGAAGAAAGGGAGGCAAACAAAAAGGAACTACACCAAGACAAGAAGAAGACTATCCCATTTTTAAAAGTGGTGTCTTTAATGGAAAAACAACCGGCTTCCCCATCACCATTTTATTTGAAAATAAAAATACCCGTAGCGAAGATTATAATAAACAAAGAAGTATTCCCCGGCCTGGTCATGCAGATTGGGTAGCTCATCAAAAGTTTGGAGGCAATGAAGATTACCGAGGTGGTGGTCACTTCAGTGCAAGGTTAACAACAGGTATTGTAGCAGCAGGTGCTATTGCAAAAAAGCTTTTGTCTCTTGTTGAGACCTCACCCCAAACCCCTCTCCGGGGGAGAGGGGCTTCCGGAGACTGTGCTATGCCGGGATACATTACTAACTCGCCAGAAAATTGGAAACACTTATCTGTTTTTGCAAAACAAAATAGAAGAAATGCCACACCGGCTGAAGATAAATTGTGGCAGGAAGTAAGAAATAGAAAGGTTCAAGGCTGTAAGTTCAGAAGGCAACATCCTATAAATGGGTTTATACCTGATTTTGTTTGCCTAGAAAAAAAATTGATAGTAGAAATTGATGGGGAGTATCATTCTGAGGAAGAGCAAAAAAATTATGATGAGCAACGAACAAAATGGCTTGCCGTAAATAATTATAAATTGATTCGTTTTACGAATGAAGAAGTATTGAACAAAACTAACTATGTTATTGAGGTAGTCGGAAATATATTGTTATCGGAGGCAAGCTCTCCCTCTCTTCTGGAGAGGGAGTTGGAGGGTGAGGTCAAACAAGGGATAACAATTGAGGCCATCATAACTGAAGTAGGCGGCGAAACCGATATAGAACAAGGCTTACAAAAAGCAATTGATGCTAAAGACTCCGTTGGTGGTATTATAGAATGCCGGGTAAACGGATTGCCTGATGGATTAGGAGAACCTTATTTTGATTCCATTGAATCAGCATTAGCTCATATTGTTTTTGCTATACCTGCAGTGCGGGGTGTTGAATTTGGAACCGGCTTTGCTGCTGCAAAAATGTTTGGCAGCCAGCATAATGATGCTATTGAAAACAGGGAAGGAAAAACAAGGAGTAATCATGCCGGTGGGGTAGTAGGTGGTATCAGCAATGGAAATGAATTGGTATTCAGGCTGGCAGTAAAACCAACATCTTCTACACCCAAAGAACAGAATAGTTTGAATTGGGACACTGGTGCAACCGAGGATTTCTCTATCAAAGGCCGTCATGATTTATGCGTAGCGTTAAGAGCACCTGTAATTGTTGAAGCCGTAACCGCAATTGTACTTGCCGATTTTATGCTGCTGGAACAAAAAATAAAAAGAGTATTGTAATGCCAATTATCTACCATGTTACAACAGTCAATGATTGGGAAGCTGCAAAGCAAGAAGGATTTTATGAGCATCCTTCAATAGCTGCAGAAGGGTTTATTCATTGCTCACAAGACCACCAGGTAGCTGGTGTGCTGGAAAGATATTTTGCAGCACAAACTAATTTAATAAAACTGGTAATTGATACTGAAAAACTGACCAGCAAATTTGTTTTCGACTGGTCGCCTTCTACACAAGATACTTTCCCGCATGTTTATGGGCCGATTAACACGGATGCAGTAATTGATGTGATTGCATTATAAATCTTTCTTCAATTTTTTAAAATCAATATCCAGTATTTCAAACTTTGCAGAATTGGGAATTGAATAATGCCACCATTCTTCACTGTAGGCATTAAAACCATATTTTCCCATTGTTGATTTTAACAGATCCCGGTTTTCCAATATATCTTTTGATAATTGAGTAAAGTTGTGATGAGCCGTATCGGTAAAATTATCAAACCCTGTTCCCATATTTAACTCTCTGCCGGTTTGTAATTTGATTATGGTCAGATCAACTGCCACACCCCTGTTGTGACCACTCCCCCTTGATGGGTTGGCTACATATCGTTCATCTTTTACCAGCTCCCAGAATTTTACCGTAACAGAGTAAGGACGATAAGCGTCGTAAATTTTTAAACCTAATCCCTTTTTGTTTAATTCTTCCTGCACTTTTTGCAACGCATTTACAGCGGGTAATCTCAAAAAAGTGGTATTGGTTCCGGCAGGGTACATAAGCCGCCGCATAAAATTATTTACCGTTGCATAACGAAGGTCATACACTATTCCTGGTATCATACTTTTCAACTCAACCATCTTTTTAGCCGGATCATTTTTTACCTGCTCTTTGTAATCATCCCATTTGTCTGTAAGTGCAGGCCGGGTATAGCTGGTATTTTGCCCGTTAACAAATAGGAACAACAATGTTGAAAAAATTAATAGCACCTGCTGCTTAATGTAGAAACGATTGCTTATTTTGTTAGTCATATCCGGTTAAGAATTGGAAAGTAAATTAATGCAAAAACCGGAGATGCTGCCCCGCCACTACACCTTTATGAGTATATACAGACCGAAGTACCCTTCTTTTATTGGAATATCACTATGCCTTTTTGTATTACTGGCCTGTAATAATAAAAGCAAAAAGGGAGATAATTTTGCCAGAACTCCGCAGGAGCTGCAACGGAAAGCCACCGACCTTATTCAAGAGTTGACAGGAAAGGCTATTGCCAATAACGGGCAAATAGTCGATTCAACAGTAACACTTCGCCAGATCCGTATCGCAAAATTATTGTACGAAAAAACTTCGTTTGAGCCACTTTGGTGCAAAAAAGAGGAATGGCTTATTGAAGGCGATTCGCTATTTAATTTTATTGAATCTTCACAATTGTTTGGGTTATTTCCCGAAGATTATCATTTCAGCCAATTAAAAACAATCAGGGACAAGTTTATTGCAGATAGTCTTGCAAAAGACGATAGGAAAGATGCAGCACTCTGGTCGCAAGCCGACTTAATGCTTACCGATGCTTTTATACAAATAGTAAAAGATATAAAGCTTGGCAGGTTGCCACAGGATAGCATCACTCTTAGAAAAGATTCTGTGCTAAGCGATGTTTTTTATCAGCAACAATTTGCTATGTTGAAAGAATCCGGGATGGCTAGTGTTGTTAAATCGCTGGAACCCAGCCACCGGGGCTATCATTTACTAAAAGCCGGCATAAAAAAATTTCTTGATAGCGCAGAGTATAAACAGTTTGCTACCGTTCCTTATCCGGTAAAGGATATAGGAAAATTCAACAAAGCATTACAAAAAAGATTATACGAAGGAGGTTTTATTGCTTACGATAGTGTGTCTGCCGACTCGGCACAACTGGCTGAAGCAATTAAAAAATTTCAAAAGAAAAAAGGAATTGTGGTGGATGGCAGGGCAGGAGAAGGTACAGTTAGAATGCTCAATGTAAATGACCGGGAAAAATTTATCCGTGTTGCAATCAGTATGGACAAATATAAAATGCTCCCGGAGACAATGCCTTCAAAATACATCTGGGTAAATGTATCATCAAATTTTCTTGAAGTAGTAGATAAGGATGAAATAAAGTTAACATCAAAAGTTATTTGCGGTAAATCAAAAACAAGAACACCGGTATTGACGAGCAATATCACTGAACTTATTACTTATCCGCAATGGGTGCCGCCTCCAAGTATAGTATCAAAAGAAATTCTGCCGGCTGTAAAGCGAAATCCCGGCTACCTGGCCCGCAAAGGCTTTAGCCTGGTGGATTCGAAAGGTAATCAGGTGGATCCTTATTCCGTCAATTGGTCAAAATACAGCAAAGGAATTCCTTACCGGATTGTGCAGGGTAGTGGTGATGCGAATGCATTGGGCATTATGAAATTTGTTTTCAGTAATAAATACTCTGTTTACCTGCATGACACTAACCAGCGATATTTGTTTGCTAATGCAATGCGTTCTTTAAGTCATGGTTGTGTCCGGGTACAGGAATGGGAGAAATTGGCTAACTATATACTACGAAATGACAGCCTGAATGAAACCAGCGGCGGGTACACCAGGATTGATTCAGTAAAGACCTGGCTTCAGCAGAAAAAGAAAAAGAGTATTGCGGTGCGTAATAAAATACCCGTTTATATCCGCTATATTACATGTGAAGGCCGGAACGGGAATATTGTTTTTTACGATGATGTGTATGCCGAAGACAAGTTTTTGCGGGAAAAATATTTTGCTTCAAAGTAAAGTTTACGGGCTAAAGTAGAACCCGGGATGGCTTTTACAATCTAATAAGCCCTCTCAAAGCGATGAATATTAAGTAAATAATTTATTTCAGGATATTGAACATACCTGTTATTTTTGTTCAGTTTTAAACCAAACTATCTCTTTATGAAGAAGATATTATCAGCAATTTTTGCGCTGTACCTACTTGTACCTGCCGCACATGCACAGAAAGGAGAGTATAAGATGCAACCAGCTATAGGTATAAGTTTCTTTCTTAACGACTTTGCTACCCCGGACAGAATACGTACAACATCATTGAGCCAGGTGCTGGCTGATAAAAAGTTTGCCAAGTTGAAACAAATGGCTCCCGGACTGTCAATCAGTTATTTCAAAGGACTGGCAGATCATGTGGATTTTGTTGGTTCTCTCGGTGGATCGTTTGTAAGCTACCCCATGCCCGGCAGATCTTTTTCAGATAATTTTTTAATGGAAGCCAGTGCGCAGGTAAACCTGAAAATGACAACAGAACAATATTGGATTCAGCCATACATTATAGCAGGCGTTGCTGGACATAAGTATCGTTCATATTACGGGGCAACTTTGCCGCTTGGACTTGGAATGAAAATTAATTTCTTTGATGAGGCACATCTTATTATTTCTTCCACTTATCGTGTGCCTGTAACTACTGAAACCGCCAATTACTCATTCCAGCATAGCATCGGCATTGCCGGATCTATTTTAAAAAAAAAGATAAACCAGTAATTGCGCCGCCACAGCCACCAACACTTCCTCCGGCTGATACAGATGGTGATGGTATAGTTGATCCTAATGACAGATGCCCGACAGTAAAAGGTGTAGTCAGGTATGGTGGATGCCCTATCCCCGATACAGATAAAGATGGTATTAATGATGAGGAAGACAAATGTCCTTCCGTCCCTGGTTTGGCCCGTTACCAGGGTTGTCCTACTCCCGACTCCGACAAAGATGGTATTACTGATGAAGATGATAAATGCCCTACCGTATTTGGTGTAGCCCGTTACCAGGGTTGCCCGGTGCCGGATACAGATGGTGATGGTACAAATGATGAGGATGATAAATGTGTTACCATCCCCGGCCCAGCCGATAATTTTGGATGCCCTGTTATTACCGAAGAGGTAAAGAAAAAAGTAAATACCGCCGCCAAAAATATTCTCTTTATTACCGGCAGTGCAAAATTGCAAACATCTTCTTACAAAGGGTTGAATGATGTGATACTGATTATGAAAGATAATCCTGCCATGAGCCTTGCTATTGATGGGCATACAGATAATGTGGGAAGTGATGAACTGAACCAGAAGTTAAGTGATAACCGTGCTGCCGCTGTTAAGAACTACCTGGTAAGTAAAGGAATTGATGAAAGCCGTATTGCCTCTACAGGTCATGGCGAAACAATGCCAATAGCAGATAATGCAACTGCGGCTGGCCGTCAGCAGAACCGTCGTTCTGAAATGACGTTGAGTTATTATAAATAAATTGATTGTTTTATAAATTAAAGTGTCCCATGTCGTTTTGAACGTCACGGGACATTTTTAATTTGTTCATTGTGCTGAATTTAAAACTTCACATATTTTTCTATCAACTTTCTATCAATCCCTTTTCTTCTTTCTTTTTTAGCCTGGCCTCTCAAAATAAATTCAAACAAACTCATCCATCCGGGCAGGTTGCTTTCGCTGATGTGGAATAACCAGGCAAGTGCCAATTTATCTTTTGGAAATCCGTTTGGCTTCGTTAATCCGTGATTTGCCAAACCATATCCAATTTGTAAAGATTGTTCAAAGCCCCGGCTGGAGTTTATGAATGGTTTTACCTAACTGTACTTCTACTTCTTCCTCCAGACAATCAAATTTCTCAGAATATGTTTTGTGATAATGTAATCCCACACCGACACCATCAGCCAGTGTTACTTCCACTAAAGTGCATTCGCTATTCGTATCAGCAGATGTTTTCAGAAATCTTACCTGGTCTTTTTGTATCGGGTTGTAAATTTTTCTTTCCATAATCGCTTTATTTACGATTAAATAAGGGTAAAATGATTTTGAATCTCTGGAAGTGAACCATTTAACAGGCTTCACCAGCCCTTGTTTCATTTTATCCACAGCCTTTATTAAGAAACTCGGAGACCTTTTTTTACAGGATTTTCCCCTACCTTTGCGCCTCCAAAACCGTAAGGTTTTTTCATCGTATCTAAACATCTGAAAATAAAGTATTCATGGCAGATTTAAAATTTCAAAGAAACTTTGGTATAGCCGCTCACATTGATGCGGGCAAAACAACTACAACAGAACGTATCCTTCGTTATACAGGTATGATTCACCGTATTGGTGAGGTGCATGATGGTGCAGCCACCACCGACTGGATGGAGCAGGAGAAAGAAAGAGGTATCACCATTACTTCGGCGGCTGTAAGTTGCCAGTGGAATTTCCCTACCAATAAAGGGAAAGAATTTGCTGATACTAAAAAATATTCTTTCAACATCATTGATACTCCCGGCCACGTTGACTTTACTGTAGAGGTAGAACGTTCAATGAGGGTATTGGATGGTTTGATCGCTTTGTTCTCTGCTGTGGATGGTGTAGAGCCACAATCTGAAACAGTATGGCGCCAGGCTAACCGCTATGGTGTACCCCGTATTGGGTTTGTAAATAAAATGGACCGTGCCGGTGCTGACTTCCTGATGGTAGTTAAGCAGGTAAAAGATATGTTAGGTTCAAAAGCTGTTCCTCTTCAGTTGCCTATTGGTGCGGAAGACGATTTCAAAGGTGTAGTTGACCTTATCAAAATGAAAGGTATCATCTGGCACATGGAAACAGAAGGTATGACCTTTGATGAAATAGAAGTTCCTGCTGATATGCTGGAAGAAGCAAAAGAGTGGAGAGCAAGTTTGGTTGAAGCTGTAGCTGAATATGATGACAAGCTGATGGAAAAATTTTTTGAGGATCCAAACAGCATCACCGATGATGAAATGCATGAAGCAATCCGCAAAGCTACAGTTGATCTTAGCATCGTTCCGATGATGTGTGGTTCTTCTTTCAAAAATAAAGGGGTACAAACTGCATTAGATGCTGTTTGCCGTTACCTGCCTTCACCGGTTGATATTCCTGATACCGTAGGTATTAATCCTGATACTGGTGAACCCGAAACAAGGGCAGCAGACCCTAAAGCCCCGTTTGCAGCATTGGCATTTAAAATTATGACTGACCCTTTTGTTGGTCGTCTGGCATTCTTCCGGTGCTATTCTGGTCATCTTGATGCTGGTTCTTATGTATTGAATGTAAGAAGCGGTAAGAAAGAACGTATCAGCCGTATCATGAAGATGTTTGCTAACAAACAAAATCCAATTGATTTTATAGAAGCTGGTGATATTGGTGCAGCAGTTGGTTTCAAAGAAATTAAAACTGGTGATACATTGTGTGATGAAAATCATCCAATCACTTTGGAGAATATGTTTATTCCTGAACCGGTTATCGCTGTGGCTATTGAGCCTAAAACTCAGGCTGACGTTGATAAGATGGGTATGGCTATTTCCAAATTAGTAGAAGAAGATCCTACATTAAGGGTACATACAGATGAAGAAACAGGTCAGACCATCCTTCGTGGAATGGGAGAGTTGCACCTGGAGATTATCATTGATCGTATGCGTCGGGAGTTTAAAGTAGAAGTAAACCAGGGTGCACCGCAGGTGGCTTATAAAGAAGCATTTAATATTACTATCGAACACCGTGAGACATTAAAGAAACAGACCGGTGGTCGTGGTAAATTCGCTGATATTCAGTTTGCACTTGGTCCGGTTGATGCAGAATGGAAAGCAGAAAATCCTGATAAGCATTATCAGTTTGTCAACGGATTGTTTGGCGGATCAATTCCTAAAGAATTTGTTCCTGCTATCAGCAAAGGTTTTGAAGCATCAATGACAACAGGTGTGCTGGCAAGCTACCCGGTTGATAATATGAAAATCCGTGTATTTGATGGCAGCTTCCACGCAGTTGACTCAGATGCCATGTCATTTGAATTGTGTGCCAAGCAAGGCTTCCGGGAGGCGGCAAGAAAAGCAAAACCTGTTTTGCTGGAGCCAATCATGAAAGTGGAAGTAATTACCCCTGCATTATACATGGGTGATGTAACTGGTGACCTGAACCGCCGCCGTGCAATATTAGAAGGTATGGATACCCGTGCCGGTGCAGAGGTTATTAAAGCTAAAGTTCCATTGAGTGAGATGTTTGGATATGTAACACAACTTCGTTCTTTAAGTTCTGGCCGTGCATCAAACACTATGGAATTTTCTCACTACAATCCTGCGCCAAACAATATCGCTGAAGAGGTGATTGCAAAAGTGAAGGGGAAAGTAAATGCTTAATTGAAATAGCTCAATCTAAAAATACAATCCCGTCCCAATTTAATTGGGACGGGATTTTTTATTCACAATAGCCACTATAGTTAACCTGAATCAATCAATAAAATTTCATGGCATTGTGTTTGCTAAATATATTGCGGAACGCTATTCCGTTTTTAGGAACCAATATTTTTGCACAGTTTTTGCCTGAGATGAAAAACACAATGTACAAATGAATTAAGGACTCAGGAATGGGTTCTTAATTTTTACCGGACTATATACTATATCCAGTTAAGTTTGATATGCTTTATATTTCTTTCCTTCAACTGATTCTTTATCCAGTTAAGTTCTTCAAGTTGTGAGGGTATCTTGGTTTCATGTGTTTCCACGTACATCCGATTGAAAAGGTGCCATGCTTCTGCGGTGAGTATTCTTTTCAGAATAGCTATTTCGGCACCCTCTACATCTAATTTTACCAGATCTATTTTCCTGTGTTGTTGCTGCATAAATTCAACAAGATCTACTACTTCAACAGGCCTTCCTTTTTTCTCATTCACATTTATTTTTTCTGCTATGATCGAAGAACCAACAGTAAAACTGGCTTCATTACCGTTTGTTTCCTGATGTTCATATAACTCTAAGATTGAGTTTTTATCCCACACACCTTTTTGAATTAGAGTAATATTTTTTTTGTTTTTACATCTTTTGGAAAGTTTTTCAAAAGCAACCGGGTCAGGTTCAAAAGCAATAACAGTAGCACCTGTAGAGGCCAGGAGTTTAGTGATATAGCCTACATTGGCTCCGCAATCCAATACAAAAGATTTTTTGCCAAGTCTGAACCAATCAGGGATGAGTTTGGTAAAGCTTATCCATAAAGCTCCTGCATTCAGTATTTTTCTTTTTAGTAACTCAATCCTCATATTCAAAATGATGTGGTGCAAAGTAAGGGATATGTACTGGTATCATTTGGCATAAACAGAATTTTGCGGTAATGGATTTTTGAAAACGAATATCATACCAGCAAGAGAACAAATAACTGTGATAAGATAAAAAAGAAGACTGAGGATAAGTGCTGTATGCTCATCAAGTCCTGCATATTTTGCCCCATGAATTATAACAAATTCCCTGACACCTAATCCGCCGCCTACTGATATAGGCAGCACTGATGCAATGGCTGCAACGAGGAAGATAAAAACGTATCCATTAATGTCAACGCTGATATTCAATCCAAAAAGAATAAAGTAAATACAGAATAATATGGTTATCTGCACTGCTGCACCTAACAAAAAAGTAGACCAAAACCCCGGCAGAAAATGAGGAAAAAATTTTTTGATAACAAAATACAAAAGGGGGATAGCGACTACTGCACCAACTATAAGCAAAGCGACTATCCACTTTTCTTTAATAACAAAGCTGCTATACACCGCTAATATCAGTCCTAATGAAAGCAAACCGCTAAAACGGTCTAACAAAATGGCAGTTGTCGTTTTTTTATAGGCTGTATTAAATCGTTTTGATAATAAAATTACTTTATAGGCATCACCGGTTATAGCACCTGGCAGAAACAGGTTATAGAACATTCCCAGCCAGTACAGTTTCACATTTTGCCATTCGGTTAAATGAATACCAATGGTCTTAAAATAGATATTAAGCCGCTTTGAGCCGATCAGTTTTGACAAATTATAAATAAAAAATGCTGCTAAAAGCCAAGCCCAATTCGATTTTTTTGCAGCAATTAGCGCCTTTTCAAAATCAATCTTTGTAGAGACATACCACAGACAAGCTATAGTAACTGCCATTTTTAGCAATAATTGCAGCCATTTAGAAATTATTGTTTTTTTGGTTGATATTTCTTCCATTAATGCCCTAAGTTAAGACTGAAAATCAAGTCAATAGGGTAGTTCCAGACATTTAGTTATAAGTTTGTCCACAGGTCAGAAAAATCTTTCCCAAGTATTTGGAAGGTACAGCTCTCACCCCTACCTTTGCACTCCCAAAAGAAAATTGGGATTTCATACATGTCGCAGCGAATCAGAATCAAATTACAATCTTACGATCACAATCTGGTAGATAAATCTGCAGAGAAGATCGTTAAAACAGTACGCAGCACTGGCGCTGTGGTAACAGGACCAATTCCTTTGCCTACCCGTCGTAAAATTTTTACCGTGTTGCGTTCACCCCACGTTAATAAGAAGAGCCGTGAGCAGTTCCAGTTAGCAACGCATAAGCGTTTACTGGATATTTACACCTCTAGTTCAAGAACAGTGGATGCATTAAGTAAGTTGGATTTGCCAAGTGGCGTGGAAGTAGAAATCAAAGCGTAGAAAACGGAGGGTAATCCTCTTTTCTATTCAAGCTACAGCTCTTATAAATTAAAAATATTGCTATCTCTCAATCTTGTCTGCCTTAGCTTTAGCGACGGCAGGCCCTACTTGGCCAAAGGCTTCGGTTGGTAAAGAAAAAAGAGCTCTGGCTGACTAACATAAAACAAGCCATTCAGGGTTTGTTTACTGCCGGTACTTCCCCAAAAAGGAAAAGGTCGGTGGCAAACGGGGATTGAAGTTCAGACTTTCATAAGTCTGAAATGTCCCAATAACCTTGCAGGCACAAATTGAACGACCATGAAAGGTATTATTGGGAAAAAAATTGGGATGACCAGTATCTTCGATCCATCGGGCAAACAAACAGCCTGTACGATTATTGAGGCTGGCCCTTGTGTAGTTACCCAGGTTAAAACAACCGAATCTGACGGGTACAATGCACTTTCGCTTTCTTTTGGTGATAAAAAAGAAAAGCACTCCACTAAATCTGAGATTAATCATTACGCAAAAGCTCAGACAGCTCCTAAGAAATTTACAAGAGAGTTCCGCAATTATTCCATTGAAAAAAATATTGGTGAAACTATTACAGTTGACATTTTCGCTGAAGGCGATTCTGTTGAAGTAGTAGGTACAACTAAGGGTAAGGGTTTCCAGGGTGTTGTAAAACGTCATGGTTTCCATGGTGTGGGCCAGCAGTCTCACGGTCAGCATGATCGTTCAAGAGCTCCGGGTTCATTGGGTAACTCATCAGATGCTGCCCGTGTAATGAAAGGAATGAAAATGGCTGGTCGTATGGGTAGTGACCGGGTAAAGCTGAAAGGACTCAAAGTGGTAAAGATATTCGCCGAGAAAAATTACATACTTGTTAGCGGTTCTGTACCGGGTTATAACGGTTCAATAGTTTTTATTCAGAAATAAGTTTTGATGTCATCCTGAGCATGGCGAAGGATAAAAAGATATAAAATGCAAGTTGAAGTTTTAAATATAAAAGGAAAAGCCACCGGTAGAAAGGTGGAACTGCCAGAAGAAATCTTTGGTGCAGAACCAAACAACCATGTTATCTACCTCGCAGTAAAGCAATATCTCGCTGCACAACGTCAGGGTACACACAAAGTGAAAACCCGTGCCGAAGTACAGGGTGCAAGCCGTAAGCTTCACCGCCAGAAAGGTACTGGTGGAAGCCGTAAGGGTAATATCCGTAATCCTTTATACAAGGGTGGGGGTACCATCTTTGGTCCAAAACCTCACCTGTACGATTTCAAATTAAACCGTAAGGTAAAAGACCTGGCAAAAATTTCTGCTCTAAGTTACAAAGCGAAAGACAATGCAATTTTTGTAGTAGAAGACATTATAATGGATGCACCTAAAACAAAAACTTTTGTTGATATACTGGGCAATCTGAATTTAGCAGATAAAAAAATCATGTTTATTCAGCCGGAATACAATGACAATATTGAATTGTCATTGCGCAATGTTCCTTCTGTGTTAGGTATGTTGCTGAGTGACATCAACACTTATGATATAGTAAATTCTGAAGTATTGATTTTGACAGAGAGTGCGGCTAAGATATTTTCTGAAGAAGAAAAGGCAGAAGTATAATTATAAAAAATCTAAAGAGTAAGAAATGAATGCGGAGCTTCCATTGCTCCAAAACAAAATAAATAATTAGCAATGAGACCTTCTGAAATATTAATAAAACCCATTTTGACAGAAAAAGCAAATGCTCAGCAGGATACACTGCGTCGTTATGCTTTCAAAGTGGCAAGAAAGGCAAACAAGCTGGAGATTAAAAAAGCAATAGAAAGCTTTTACGGTGTTACTGTTACTAATGTAAACACTTCTGTATCTCCGGGTAAAAATAAAAGCCGCTTTACAAAAGCAGGTGTTATCTCTGGCCGCAAGCCGAGTTACAAAAAAGCTTTTGTAACAGTAGCTGAGGGTGAAAACATTGATTTGTATTCAAACATTTAAACCCTCCTTCTTACTCCCTCCGAAAGAGGGAGAAGCTAAAAAAATGAATGGCTTCAACAGCCGCTAATGTTGAACTAAAAAGAAATTGAACAATGGCACTAAGAAAATTTAAACCTGTTACAGCCGGTACTCGTTGGAGAATCGGAAATGCATACGCAGAGGTTACTACTAATGTTCCTGAAAAGAGCCTGGTAGAAGCAAAACCAAGAACTGGCGGACGTACATCTTCTGGTCGTCGGGCTATGCGCTACATTGGCGGTGGTCACAAGAAAAAGTATCGTATAATAGATTTTAAGAGAAATAAAGCAGGTGCTGCTACTGTAGAATCAATTCAATATGATCCAAACCGTACAGCCTTCATCGCTTTGGTAAATTATGCTGACGGTGAAAAAAGATACATACTTGCACCACAAGGCTTGCAGGTTGGTGCTGTAGTTGAAAGTGGTGCTGACGTAGCTCCGGAAGTTGGCAATGCTTTGCCAATGAAAAATATGCCATTAGGTACTAATATACATAATAT
>Ga0163150_10001602_pt1 | contig 37541 bp, 35 predicted proteins | sample OliLakLV19P2IB_FD_148628 | JGI IMG/M metagenome (GOLD analysis project Ga0163150, IMG submission 148628) | Freshwater microbial mat bacterial communities from Lake Vanda, McMurdo Dry Valleys, Antarctica - Oligotrophic Lake LV.19.P2.IB | ecosystem: Environmental > Aquatic > Freshwater > Lake >... | reverse complement strand
AGCTTATATGTCACACCATCAAGGCATGATTCTGCTTTCCCTCGCAAATGTTCTCTGTGATGGTGTCATGCGTCTGCGTTTTCATGATACACCTCGCGTGCAGGCCGCAGAACTTCTTCTCCAAGAACGCATTCCTCGCGCCGTCATTCTCATGCGCGTGCGGGAACATGAAATCCAGCCCAAAATTCGCGAACCGGTAGTTCCGATAGTACGCCGGTTTTACTCTCCGCATGATTCGTTTCCCCGTACCCACCTACTGTCAAACGGCCGTTACAGCGTCATGCTCACTGCGGCAGGCTCAGGCTATTCTCATTGGCGCGACTTGGCTGTAACGCGATGGCGAGAAGATACAACCCGCGACGCGTGGGGATGTTATTTTTTTCTGCGCGATGTTGAGAGTGATGAAATTTGGTCAGCGGGCTATCAACCCACTCTCGTAGAACCCGATAGTTATCAAGTGGACTTTTCTGAAGCACGAGCGGAAATTATCCGGCGCGATGGCAGCATCAAAACAACACTTGAAGTGGTCGTGTCGCCTGAGGACGACGCGGAAATCCGCCGCGTCACGATTAAAAACATGGGCTTGCTGACGCGTATCATCGACGTCACTTCTTATGCGGAAATAGTTCTCGCTTCTCCGGCCGCAGATGAATCGCACCCAGCCTTTTCAAACTTGTTTGTTCATACTGAATTTGTGGAAGAGATAAACACTTTAATTTGTACGCGGCGTCCGCGTGCGCCGCATGAACCCGATGTTCTGACGGCTCACACGATTATCGTTAAAGGTGAAACTGTGGGCCCCACTCAATATGAATCCGACCGCGCCAATTTTCTCGGCCGTGGCCGCAGCATCCGCACTCCGCGATGTGTGATGGACGGAAAACCTCTGTCGAGCACCGTCGGCGAAGTGCTTGACCCCATTGCAAGTTTACGTCGGCGCATCCGCATTGGCCCCGGACAAACAGCTCAAGTCACATTAACTACCTTGATTGCTACTTCACGAAAAAACATCCTGGAATTGGCGGAAAAATATCAAGACACAGTCATGTTTGACCGCACCGTAACTCTGTCATGGATGCATGCACATATTCAACAACATCATTTAGGAATGGCCCCCGGAGAAGCTCAAATCTTTCAAGATCTCGCCGCTCGAATCATCTACCCGCATGGTTCTTTAAGGCCTTCCCCGGATATTTTAAGAAGCAACACCCTGGGAGCTTCCAGACTTTGGGCTCATGGTATTTCAGGCGATCTTCCGATTTTGCTGCTACGCATCAATGAAATTGAAGACAGCCGTATTATTCATGAAATTTTGCGCGCGCATGAATATTGGCGCATGAAGAATTTGGAAGTCGATATTGTGATTCTTGATAAAAAAGGTCCCTCTTATTTTCAAGAGCTGCAAGATCTTTTGGAAAAAATCAGACGGCCGCATCAAAATCATCAAAAAAATGACACTCCCGGTTTGCGTGGCAATATTTTTGTTCTGCGATCCGATCAATTATCAGCCGAAGAATATATTTTGATTCGCACTGCGGCGCGCGTGACACTTCAAAGCCGACACGGAACATTGGCGGAGCAATTAGAACGATTGGAGAGTCCGCGCAATCAAGACATCCCGCTTTTTATGCGCAGAACATTAAAATCATCGCAAGCACAGGAACCGACTCCAAACGCACGGCTTCAGTTTTTTAATGGCCTTGGAGGATTTTCAGACGACGGCCGCGAATATATATCCATTCTTGGCGCAGGCCAGTGGACACCTTCCCCATGGCTTAATGTGATTGCGAATCCCCATTTCGGCTTTCAAGTTTCAGAGTCAGGTGCCGGATACACCTGGGCCGGCAACAGCCGTGAAAATAAACTGACGCCGTGGTCCAATGATCCGGTTGCGGATCCATCCGGTGAAATTTTCTACATTCGCGATGAAGATACCGGTGACCTTTGGTCTCCGACGTTATTACCGATTCGCAGTGATTCATCGCCTTACACTGTCCGGCATGGACACGGTTACAGCCAATTCGAGCATATCGCTCACGGTATCAGCTCCGAGCTTTTACAATTTGTGCCGGTGGAAGACTCCGTCAAAATTTCACGCCTGCGCCTCACCAACCATTCCAAACGACAGCGCCGAATTTCCGTTACCGCTTATATCGAATGGGTTTTAGGCGCATCTCGCGGTAAATCGGCGCCCTTTATTATCACCAACATGGACGAAGAGACGGGTGCCATGTTTGCCCGCAATCCTTTTAACACAGACTTCCCGGGACAAACTGTTTTTGTTGATATGGAAGGACTAAGCTCCTGGACAGCTGATCGCGCCGAATTCATTGGCCGAAATGCAACCCTCGATCATCCGGTTGCCATCGCACGCAAGGCCCAGCTTTCAAAAAAAACAGGAGCGGGCATGGATCCCTGCGCCGCATTACAGAAATTTATCGAATTGCGGCCGGGAGCTACAGTTGAAGTTGTTTTTTTATTGGGCCAAGCCGCTAATCATGCCGCCGCTCGCAAGCTGATCCAGTGCTACCGCGATGCTGATTTGAATGAGATCTTGCAGCAAGTCAAACGTCAATGGGACGATATTCTGGGAACCATTCAAGTCCGCACACCGGATCCCGCGATGAATATTTTGCTTAACCGCTGGTTGCTTTATCAAACCCTCGCCTGCCGATTATGGGCTCGCTGTGGTTTTTATCAGGCCGGCGGAGCTTACGGCTTTCGCGATCAATTACAAGATGTTATGGCGCTCACCGTTTCAAGACGTGATTTAGCGCGAGAACATATTCTCCGCGCGGCAGCGCGGCAATTTCCCGAAGGCGATGTCCAGCATTGGTGGCATCCCCCATCGGGACGCGGCGTACGCACCCGATTTTCGGATGACCTTATCTGGCTTCCGTATGTTGTGAATCATTATTTAACCGTAACCGGTGATACGAGCATCTTGGATGAAATCATTCCTTATCTCGAAGGTCCCATCGTTCCCGAAGGAAAAGAAGATATTTATTTCCAGCCAGATCAATCCAAAGAAAGTGCAACACTTTTTGAGCATTGCGCCCGCACGCTTGACCGCAGTCTCAGAGTCGGATCTCACGGGCTGCCTCTCATGGGGACAGGCGATTGGAATGATGGTATGAATAGGGTCGGCCATGAAGGCAAAGGCGAAAGTATTTGGGTTGCTTGGTTTTTACATTCAACCTTATGGGAATTTTCGAAGATTGCAGAAACGCGGAATGATTGTCATCGCGCCGAAAAATGGCGTATCCATGTCGGTGATTTAAAAGCGGCGCTTGAACATCACGGTTGGGACGGAGAATGGTATCGTCGCGCCTATTTCGATGACGGAACCCCTTTGGGGTCATCCGCAAATAAAGAATGCCGCATTGATTCCATCGCTCAAACTTGGGGAGTGATTTCCGGCGCCGCTGATCCCGCACGCGCTTCACGCGCCATGGCCGCTTTCCAAGAACAGCTTGTGCGCAAAAGTGACGGACTCGTTTTACTATTCACCCCACCATTTAATCACTCGCAGCCCAGCCCCGGTTATATCCAAGGGTATTTACCCGGAATACGGGAAAACGGCGGACAATATACGCATGCTGCCGCCTGGGCCATCTTTGCTTACGCCGCATTAGGAGATGGAAATAAAGCGGAGGAAATTTTTTCGTTGCTGAACCCCATTCATCACGGAAAGTCACGCGCCCTGATTCATCGTTACAAAGTAGAGCCTTATGTCATGGCCGGAGATGTGTACGGAGGAACCGCGCACAGCGGACGAGGCGGCTGGACGTGGTATACCGGCTCTTCCGGGTGGATGTACCGCGCAGGCATTGAATCGATTTTGGGATTTCGCTTGCACGCTCAGACTCTTTTTTTGGATCCTTGCATCCCCGCCGCATGGCCTGGTTTTGAGTTATCTTTCCGCTACCATTCTTCTCAATATGAAATCACAGTCAAAAATCCAAACAAAATATGCCGGGGAGTTCAGTTAGCTGAAATAGATGGCAATCCTTTTCGCATTGCCGAAGGAATTCACTTAGCCGACGACGGCCAAAAACATCAGATTCATCTCACACTCGGATAAAAGTTAAAAAATAATAGAAGCCTTCATCATGCATAGCATTTGACAGGGAGCAGTTTTCGGTTTGCAGGTTCTTACCAGCTCCCTTTGAAACTACTGAAGCCCCCTTTTAGGCAGGCCTTCCCTGCTGAGAATTGAAACGGAAGCAGATTTCTGCAACAAACCTGCAACATAAGTTCTTTAAAAACGCACTTCGTCAACTTTGAATGACTGGGAATGACTTGCGTTGTCTTGGTTTGCAACAACTGATGTTTAAAGGGGTTAAATCGATTTTTACGTAACTCATTGGTGGGATTGAAACTTGAGAAAAACAGATGGAGCGGGATACGGGACTCGAGCCCATCCTGCCACCAAAAGATTTCGGTACCATGGTGGAAAGACAGGCGAAAAAATGAACGTCACATGCTGAAAATTAAACATAGCAACTAAAGCTCAGTGACTTCGCATTGCGGAAGTCCGATCAGAACTGAAAGGAATATCTGCTGAAACTTTTTGCAGCCTTTACAGTATTTCCGAATGGATGGGATCTTGCGATCGAACTCTTCTCTGCAAGATGGACAATGCCACCTTACGATCAATTTCCCCGGTTCGGCTTCGCTATACGAATACATCAGCAAAGAAGTTTTGCTGCCGCATTTCAGGCAAAGCGATATATCGGGGCCTACAACTAAAAAACTCTTCTCGATCTCAAAAAGAACTTGCCGGCATTCAGGCTCAGGACACCGGATACCGCCAAACTCATACTTGATATCAAGTTCTTTGATTTTCGGCAGACTTTTTTCTTGGACAATACTCACTTGCTTATCCCCCCTTTTTGTTAACTAAAGAGGCCGCTCAGAAATATCCGCCTAAATGAAACCTTACTTGAAGAATCGCAATTGCAAAGATACGTGCAGATTATTTTCGGGGGGCATGAACTGATTCAATAGACAAAAGTCTATTGCTGACAGATTTCTCTATAACACCGAAAGAGTTTATAAATGACTTCGGTTAAAAAAAAGACGGGAGTCATTTACTGTAAACCAGTTAGGGAGCTTTAATAATCTCATTGCTTGGGTTCTTGCCAGCATGAATATCTTAAAATGTGTCGCGGTAAACATAACCACCCTCAAGTCCTCTCACTCATAGCTAGTTTGATTCGAAAGACTGCTCCCTGCCCGCAAAAGCTGGATGCTGAAATTTTCCCATGATTACGTTCAACAAGTCGTTTGGCAAGAAACAAACCCAATCCTGAATTTTGCCCCTGTTTAGTCGTATAAAACGGTTCGAATATTTTTGATAATTGCTCGGGCGAAATTCCGGGACCATTATCAACAATCTCAATCACAGCGACCCTCCGATCTTGATCATATTCGATCCGGCTACGAATAATAAGTTGGCCATTCGGATCGAAGCCAACCGTATCTAATGCATTCTGCGCAACATAACCAAGCGCCTCAATCAAGTCTTCAGAAAAGCATACAAGCTGGGGGAAATCTTTCGGGATATGACTAACGCACTTAGCGTACATTTTTGCCTTTTCATGTTGTGCGTGCCCCAAGGCCTCCTGCCAACAAAAAAATAGATCGGCGATCTGATCATCCGCTGAAGATCTCGGCAATCCTGCACCCTCAAGTTTTTTGGCAATTAAAACAAGTCCCTTCGTTTGGCTTTTCATGCGATGGATGAGTTCTTCTGCCTTTTGCAATTTTTGGTCATCCGGCAAGGCAAAGCGTTTTATCCAATCAAAGTAATTATCACAATGACCATTCAGGGCATAGATCGCATTGACCAGATCATGCCGCAAAATCTGTGATTTATTTGATACTTCCATCAAAACTCCTTACAGATAATGCGTTGTTTTTTAATGAATTCTTGTATTCTTGCTTTCTCTGGCTCCGTAAGATCATCAAGTCCCAATTCAACACCGGCAAGCTTTCGACGGCTGACGCTCGTTTTCTCTGAAAGCTCTGTGCGTCGACTTCTGATCGACTCTCCATAAATTTCAGTCGGCTGTAGTTCGCGCTGGTTAATGTTTTCTGAAAACTTTTCCATTTACTTTTTCCCTCCATCGTTTACTTTAGAATGCAACCCCAAAATCGAATAAAGCTGTTCAATAAAAAATAATGCTTTTTGTCTTTGTTTGTACGAAACACAGGGCAATCTTTTGAAGAATAGTTTTAGCCATTTGAATATCAAACGGCATTGGTCCTGTTGCTCTTGGGTTAACATGTGCCGGTAAATATCATCAAGAAAAGACAACGTGCTCGCTATAAGTTTGGGGCTCGGAATACTCCCATTCGATTGAATAAGAAACATGGGCAATGTCATTTTGTTATTAAAAAAGCCCACAAACAATTGACTGATGACCTGCTCATCAAAAGTAGCTCTTTCAATATCCAAATTCAGGCTCACTGCCGGCTTTCTTCGAATAGTTTTGTCCCTACCCATTAACAAGCGAAGTAGCGCCGCAACATAGCTGGATTTAACACTTGAGAAAATATCTCCGCAAAAACTTCCGCGTGGCGATACGTTCGACAAGGCGGCTAGCATAGACTTTTTTATATTGTTTATTCTATCTGATATAAATCTATATTCGAATTGATTCATTGGCCATTTCTCCTTGGTTTCTTCTCTGTTATGAACATAGCCATTGATTTAAGGATTAGCAAACCAATCTAAATGTGTTTTTTTAATTAGTTTTTAAGTTGCTATTGAAATCTAATTGATATCATGCTACGGTAAAGGGTTAGAAGAACATTCGGCGGCAAAAGAAGATAAAAATATGTATGAACAATTATTAAATCAGGCCCATTCCGGAATTGACAACTTCCCTCATAGCCCTAATTTGGAGCTTGGGTTGGGAATCAAGCATATTCGTCTGCGAATGGGATTAACTCAATCTGAGCTCGCTCAAGCCGCAAAGATTAAGCCCGCCGCACTCAAAACACTTGAAAATGGCTATGCCAAATTTACGACGATGGGAAACCTAGAGGCTATTTCTGAAGCTTTAAAAATGAGTCCCGGAGAAGTTCTTTTGGAGTCACGCGAACACTTTGCTGGAAATTTCTTTGTGCTTAAGATGACCTCCGCGGTTGCGCAAAGCGCAGAGCAAAAGAAACACGGACAGAGACAGAAAAAGCATCGCGAAGAGTTATGGTATAAGCGAAAACCAATCATATTTGAACATTGTCAAATCGATGTTGCTTCCCCTCCATTAAAAAAGGAGTTTTCGTTTCTTCTTTTAGATATTCCGCCCGGTCGCTCTCTAAGAAATCTCCGTTTGAAAAACCCTGCTCAAGTAGCGGGCTTTATTCGTCATGGCACTGTCAATATTCATTACAACGAAAAAAATCACTCATTGTGTGCAAACCAAGGATTTTCTCTTCGCGGGGATAAATTGCATCATTATGAAAATACCGATAAAGATAATCCCGCCCGGCTTTGCCTCGCTTTTTCAAACCAATATACCGAACAGACCGTCAAAATCACCGGAGCTAAACATCAAGACGGACTTTCAATCGGACGAGCCATAAGCTCCATACGAAAAATCTATTCTCCCTCTAAAGAACATTCTCTGAGCATTGCCGAGCTATCTCGGTTAACCGGTATTGATTCTCAAAGTCTGACTTATATGGAAAAAACAACAAAACGAAGTCAAGTTGCCTATTGGGATAAAGTCGAAATTATCGCTCAATCCCTCAAAATGTCTTTTTCAAGATTTCTTGATCTCGCCGCTGGAAAAGATGATGGGTATTTTAAATTAATCACTGCTCACGATAGAGCCCTGATTGATTATCAGCATTACCTTGGCGTGAGAATTAAGTCTGCATTATTTCCGGATACAAAAAATCAGGTTCATATTTTAGAAATGTATATGGAGCCTAAAAGCGGAATCAGAAAGTCGTTATGGAAACGTCAAGATGATGCAAAGTTTGCTGTTTATGTTGACGATGGAGAGCTATTAGTCGAAGTTGGAAAAAATCGTAAGGTCAATCTTCAGCAAGGAGACAGCGTTTTTTTCGATGGAAGCATGGGCTATATGTTTACAAATTCAGGGAGCAAACCCGCCAAATTAATCATGGCTTCTTGCCCGCCGATTGTTTTCTAACTTCGTGCCCCGTCATCCCGGACTAGCTCAAAGAGCGTGATCCGGGATCCAGAAAGATTTCTTCTAGCCCAAAAGCTTCTTCTGCACCGCGATGGTTTTAACCTTTTCAATTAACTCAACAACATCAAAGGGTTTAGAAATAAATTCAATGCAGCCCATTCCTTTAAGCTTTTTATCCATCTCCTGAGGAAGCGGGTCGGCAGAGATTGGAATCATATAAGGAGGGTTTGACTCCCCCAACAGCTTCTCGATAATTTGATCTCCGGAAATACCCGGAAGTTTAATATCAACAAAAAGAATATCGACATGCTCTCTTGCAAAACGCTCTAAGCCTTCGATACCATTCTTACAGCAAATAACCTCATAGTTTCTTTCTTCAAAAAACTCGGAAAGATGCTCAGCGACGTCAACCTCATCCTCAATAATTCCGATCTTGCATCGATTGCTTTGATAAATTGCATTCTCATATTCACTTCCAACTTCTGAGGCCACAATCTGACTACCCAGCTTTATATTGATGCGCTTCTCCATCGCATTAAAATTAAATGGCTTCGTAATCACATCTTCTATCGCTATGCCGTGCTCTTTCAACTGCTCTTGGTATTTGGAAAGATGCCCTGTAATAATGATGGTCGGGGGCAACTTCACTCCCGCCTTTTTAATTTTATCTAGCACATCAAAACCGCTGAGCTTTTTCATCTTAAGATCAAGCAGCATAAGTTTGATTGCAAAGCTTTGAAGCTTATCAATAACCATCAGCGGATCGGTCGTTGCAATCGCCTCGCAATTCCTTTTTCTGAAATGATCTTTGAGAAGATCAACGATTTCTTCATCATCATCAACAATAAGAACTGTATATCTTTCTACGCTCATCTTTTATCCCCTGATTGGTTGCGACTAGCCCAATTTTTATTTCAGAAGCAAAAACTTAATTTTAGCTTCGAAATTATTCGGCTGAATATCTCTCGGTTTTTCAAAAAAATCTACGACTCCTAATCTTTCCGCAGTTTGTCTAAGTCCTACATCAATATAGCCCGACATGGCAATAACCTTGGTATGCACATTTTTCTTTCGGATTTCTCCAATCACGTCTAAGCCCGTTATTGCTGTTGAAAGCTTAAGATCAACAATGCAAATATCAAAATCATTGTTTTTTAATTTCTCCAAAGCTATTTCTCCCGAAAGAGCCGTGCTTACTTCCATTTCAAATCTTTCGGTAAGAATCCTGCTTAAAAAATCGCAGATATCCTCTTCATCATCCACAATCATCGCTGTTTTCATAACTTAACTCTCCATATCGGCAAGCGGCAAACGAATAACAAATGTCGTGCCGATGCCGATGGTGCTTTCTGCAAAAATTTCCCCGCCGTGAATTGACTCAATAACATGCTTGCAAACAAACAAGCCCTGACCTTGGCCTGCAGCCCCAATGTGGTCTTCTTTTTTTTCTTTTGTCGAAAATCCCTGCCCCCATATTTTAGGCAGTGCATCAGGTTCAATTCCCGGACCATTATCAATAAATTCGATACGTGCCATCTTTGGATTGCTTGGATCAATTACACCTTTCATTTCAATCTGCCGCTCTTTTTGCTGACCCACCATCGCCTCATAAGCATTTTTTATCAAATTAATAAAAACCTGCAGAAGCTGCTCGAGGTTTCCAAAAATAATCACATTGGATGCAATATTTTCCACAATCTGACAACCTGATAAATTTTCATCGTAAGTCAAAAATCTTGTCGCTTCTCGCGCTTCTCGACAAAGAACTAATAAGCTCAAAGGCCCCCTTTCGCCTTTTGTATCTTTGAGAATATCCGTCAATGTTTTTATAACGATTTCTATCCGTCGTGCAGATTTTTCAATTCTATGTGCATTGTCTTCTATATTTGAAAATCTTTTTTCCAATTCTTTTGTAAGGTTCTCAGGCAATAACGACGCATTTTTTTGCACCGCCTCGCGGCATTTTTTTAACTCATCTTGGTAAATCCACACTGCTCGTCCACCAACCGTAGAAAGTGGGTTGTTCACCTCATGACCAATAGCTTTTGCCATACCTACCATCGTAGCGTTTTTTTCTGCAACAATTAGCGTAGCCTGAGTTACTTTTAGTTTCTCATTCGCATTCGTAAGCTCTTTATTCACAGCCGACAACTCGCGGCTACGCTCAACAGCCTGATCATAAAGCCGGGCATTTTCAATCGCAATCGCTGATTCCTGCGCAAGCGTAAACAACAAACTTAAATCTTCTGTCGTATATGTCTCACCCGATTTTTTTTCACCTATTAGAAGAATATTTTTCAGATCTTTCCCCAAAAAACTCGGGATCGCTACTTGGGAATGATACTGTTTCAGTTCCTCTTGGATATACCGCAAATCATTTGATTCAACGTTTTTATCTCCTTCATTAATCAACACCGCATCATTGCGCGCTCGTAACAACGTAATTAACGGATGATCCTCACCAAGCGCAATGCGCGGCGCACCCGATTTAAATCCACGTGCCGCCACAACATGATAACTTTGGGCCTCTCTATTGAATGACAGGACGATGGCATTCTCAACGCGCATTTTCATAGTCACAAAATGCAAAACAAGTCTCAATAAGTGGCTCAAACTCTCAATTTTTGACATTCCGCGTGCCGCATCTTTAAGCACCTTGTGGTAATCATAAGGCTTCTGAAAGAGGTACTTATCGGTGAGATTAACCAACCATTTCTCAACCGGTCGATAAATAAAAATCGTTGTTGCAACACCCAAAATCATTAAAACAAAGGGGTTAATAATGCCCAAGGCATTTCCTAAAATTATTTGAACAAGCGCCACAGGAGAAGCAATCGCGGCAACTACTGCGATAAGAAGCCCGGCGAATACAATGGTCCGCCGGATAATGACTTCGATGTCGAGTAGCTTGTGTCGAAAGATGGCATAAGTCGCCAGTAGTGTATAAACAGTAATAAGTAAATTTCCATACGGATAAATATTAACGTTGTAAACTGGCAGAAAATGCTGGGCGCCTCCACTAAAGCCAATAAGCATAGACAAAAGTAAATATTTAATCTGGTTGCGACGTTTTCCAACGGCTGAACTATGGGCTCTAAAAAGCACCACGTGACCAACAATTACAGGAATAAACCAAAATAACGTCACAAATATATAAATAAAACTCGATATTTTGACATAATAAATTTCCCCAAATGTGGGTCGCACCTCATAGCCGGTAATACCAAAAAGATTTAAACAAAAGAAAAAAATAGCTTCAAAATAAAAAAATCTGAGTAGCCAGCGTTCTTTTAGATTACAAAAATTTCTGGCAACATGATAGAAAAGAACTGAAACAAAAAATCCGCCACTATGCGCAATACGCCAAAACATAAAGGCATCGGTCTGAGTTTTTGAAAGGGCTGCAAAACAAATACCAGCGCCCCATATACCCACACTGCAATTAAAATAAGCCCAAAGTCGGTGCAGAGAATTTTTTGAAATTTTAAAAATAAAAAGCGCGAGACTAAAACATGTTAGTGCTAGCAAACTAGATACAAAGGCTAAGGGATTCATTCAACATCCATGCAGTTAAATTTTTCGGAAGATGCTGGCTCCATTGTAGCCGGCAAAACCACATGCTGTTTTCATCACAACGGATAATTTTTTTGACGTTGGTTTCGTAACAAGCTGGATATTTATTTTAGGATCGATCTCAGAAGAATTTAATGTAGGCGGAATCATACCATTTTCCATAGCTAAAAGAATTAACGCCGTTTCAAGCAAAGCACAACCGCCTAAATTATGCCCCAAAAATGGTTTTAAAGCTGTGACAGCAATATCAGGTTTTTTGCGAAAAACATCTTCGATCGTCCTTGCCTCGTGAAGATCCGTGATTGCTGTTCCAATTCCATGAGGGACAACAAGATCTATTTCACACTCATCCACCCGGCTACTTTTCATGGCTAAAAGCATAGCATCTTTGTAATACCCTTCTCCAACAGCTGGAACCATGACCTTTGAACACTCCATCGTAAATCCACCACCAGCATACTCCGCATAAATATGCGCACCACGTTCCGTAGCACTTTCATAACTTTCAAGTACAATCCCGGTTGCAGCATCGCCAAATACAAATCCGTTTCTATTTTTTGCAAACGGCTTGATCAATCCATCGGCTGCATAGAGATGATTATTTTGGAACCAAAGATGCTTGTAGGCCATTCTTGGTCTGTCAGCCCCAGCCACAATAACAGCGCGACATTTCCCCAAAATGATCTGCTGAGCAGCTAATTCCAAAGCATAAAGACCAGACGCACAAGCATTGTTGATAAAAATCGAAAAACCATGAATTTCAAAAAGCTTCGCCACAAAAAAAGGATACATGAAAGTTTGCATATCGTAGCCCAACGTTTCACACTTTGAATATGCAAACTCAAGCGCCGCTTTTTTTCCACTTTTATTTTCTCTTTTTGCAAAATCGAACGTGAGTGAACCCACGGCATCAAATAAATTTTCCAGGCCCGGATTTTCATGGGTTAGTACAAGGCCAACATCATAGTCACGAGGATTATATTTTAATTTACTATCATCAATCGCAAGCTTCACTGCAGCGGCGAGATAAATCAAATCCATATCGACATATCCGCCCTTCCAACCATGAATCCATTTCAATGTTTCTGGGTCAAAGCCGATCTTCTGAATATCAAAATCTGGCATTTTATGAAGATAGAATGGGCCAGAAACCCCATCACCAATCGGAAAAAATTCGTTTACAAGATTCGTTTTCCCCTCACAAATAGATTGCCACAACAGCTCCTTACCAAGGCCCAAGGAACACATCGGACCGATTCCTGTTATTACTACTTGTTTTTTGTTCATCAGTCTCCTTGAATCTGTTTAGTTGTTATTTGCATCAACCACGGCATCTTCAGCTTTTGAAAAAACAACGCATGAATTATTACCACCAAACGCAAACGCGTTATTCAATGCATTATTCACGTTTATTTTCTTTGGAACATTGACAACGCAGCTCACCACACATTCAGGGTCTTGTTGCTCCAAATTTATAGTTGGAGGGATCATGCAATCACTGATACTAAGCACACAGGCGATCGATTCAATTGCGCTCGCAGCACCCATTGTGTGGCCAAGCATAGATTTAATTGATGTAACATAAGGCCTATCACTTTTGTTTCCATCACCGAAAATGCGGGCGACCGCCTTAGATTCATTCAAGTCATTGGCACGTGTTCCTGTGCCATGAGCACAGATAAAATCCACTTCTTCGGGTTTTATGTCCGCGTGTTTCAACGCTCGATCTATTGCCAAATAAATCCCTTCTTCATCGGGAATAACCATGCTTTTGGCATCGGCCGACAAACCATAACCTTTGACATGGCAGTAAATATTGGCATGCCTTGCCTTTGCATGATGCTCACTTTCTAGGATCATAATACCAGCCCCCTCACTAACAATAATACCGCGACGATTGACATCAAATGGCTGACATTTTTCCGGTGCAATTGCAAAAATTCGGTTAAACCCTGTAAAGGCAATTTTCGACATCGCTTCAGCCCCACCAGCCACAACCACATCATATTTCCCAGTTTTGATTAAATCGTAGGCATAGGAAATAGCAAAATTTCCGGCAGCACAAGCATTCGGGATAATCATGTTAGTTCCTTTGAGTTGAAAAAAATCTGCAACATGATTAGCAATATTATTTGTTGGAAACTGGCGGATTAAAATGTCACTAATTTTGTCTTCGCCCTCAAGCCACAACTTATCAATAGTTTCAATGACTTGTGTCTCGCCTAAGGTCGTTCCAAGAACCACTGCTGCCGTCGATCTAGTAAAATGCTTTAGTGCTGCATCCTCAATGGCCAATTGAGTTGCCGCAACTGCAAGCTGGGAGCAGCGCCCCATACTCTCGGGTTTTATGCCATAATCCAATGGATGGAAATCTTTAACTTCACCACCAAAATGATTGTTGAAAGCTTGAGTATCAAAACCTTCTATTTTTGAAACACCCGATTTGCCAGCTAAAAGATTGATCCAGAAATTCTTCTTCCCGTGTCCAATTGCTGTAATGACACCCAACCCTGTAACGCAAACCTTATGATTCATATACGCACATGCAACCTATTTCCCCGGTTAAAAATTTCTCGCCCTCTACTTCAACACTCACTTCAAACACACCCCCACGAGAAATCATCGACACCGACTTGGAATAAAGCTCAATAACACATCCCGGTCGAACTGGTTTTAAGAACCGCACCTTAACTGATCCCGCATAAAAACTACGTTTCTGCGAGGAAGGAAAGCTCATGTCAAACAAAACACAAGTCGCTTGGGCTAAAGCTTCGAGCATGAGCGCACCGGGCATTACCGGATTCCCAGGGAAATGCCCCTCAAAATAACTCGCTGTGGGATCTAAAAAAAAAGCAGCTTGAATACTTTGGCCAACCTGAACATCAATCACGCGATCAAGAAACAAAAACGGAGGGCGATGTGGAATGTGATTTAATATTTCATCTCTGGTTAACGGCTGCTGGGCTGGCATAATTATTTATTTAGAAGGTAGACGATAAGGACGGCAACTGTCTCCTTAAAACTTTTGAAATTCATCACATCTTTTTCTTGAATCTGAATCTTGAACTTTTTTTCCATAGCTGCCATCACTTCAATCGCCATCATGGAATCCACGCCAAGATTTTTGAAAGGGATACTCGCATCTACTTGCATTAAATCAATTCCTGCAATGTAAGAAACCTGCTTGCGCAGCTCTAGCTCAATTCCTTTTGCAAGATCGGCATCTTCTGTCATAAAGCATTTTCCTCAGTTTTTTTGCAAACCATATAATAATTAGATCGCCCGTAACCTAAACTCCAAACCAAAGCTTTGTTTATTCTACGTGAAATAGAACTCTTAGACAAAAAAGGCGCGGGACAACGCGGATCCTCATTCTCAAACCCAGTGGTTGGAAAAAGACGCGATGTATCCATGGCATATAAGGCACCAAGCAACTGAAAACACCCGCTTGCACTATAGGATTCACCCATCATAGATTTAATAGTACTTGCCGCCGGCATCGATCTCTTTTTTGCAAACAAACTCATAAATATCTTGGCCTCTAAAGCATCGCCTAAAACCGAGGAATTTGCTCCGAGGCTGACAAAGTCAATATCAGAAAATATTTTATTTCGATCGAATTCAACGGCATCAAAAATATCTCCCCATTTTTTAAAAGACTCACGAATACTATTTTGTGAAGAGCTATGAACAAACTGCTCATGGAATTCACTGATTATGGCATAAATATGGTTACGAACCGCGATTGCATCGCTCATTTTTTGCAAAAGAAAGACCACTGCGCCCTCACCCAACACAAAGCCATTTCGTCGACAATCAAAAGGCGCATTCAGCTCCTGTCCATCCTTCAAAGAACCAGATAGAGCCCCTAAGCGGTAAAAGCCTTTAAAAGTTGACTCGCAGAGCTCCTCAACAGCTCCAACAAGAACAGACTTGACTGTGCCCGCATCCAACATTTGCATACCGTATTGCAAAGCACTAAAAGAAGAATTAAAACCGTTTGAAACAGTCGCCGTGAATCCCCGGATCCCCAAGCGGATAGATATTTGGCTCGCTGGACCACATAAAACAACATTTGGGCAAAGACCAGGATCAAGGCTACGCGGTCCTTCCCTAAGCGCCTGCTTGTCCATTTCACTAATACTGTGGAGACTTCCGAGTGCTGAGCCTAATACAACGCCTATCTCCGTGGCGTTGTTTTCGGTTAATACAAAATTAGCATCTTCTAGAGCAAGTTTAGCTGCACTAATTGCAAGGCATGTTGTCCTGTCGTAGTTTCTCAAACCCTGCGAACCGAGAATCTCTTCTGGTTTAAAATCAGAAATTTGTCCACCTAATTTACTATTAAGATTAGATGTATCAAATATAGTCACTGGTTTTATGACGCTGCGCCCCTGATCCAGATTCTGCCAGACTGATTTTTTTCCAATGCCGAGCGGTGACACAACACCAATGCCCGAAATGACAATTTTTTCTTTAAGTGGATTCATTCTAATTAGTTTAAAAATTTCTTGAAAATCAGCACCACATTATTTGAACCGAAACCAAACGAATTAGACATAACAAAATGAATATTTTCTTTCCGGCCTTGATTTGGAACATAATCAAGATCGCACTCTGGATCAGGACGTTGAAAGTTGATAGTGGGGGGAAGAAACCCGTGTTCCAAAGCTAAACATGAAGCAACTGCCTGAATCGCACCTGAGGCACCAATGGTGTGACCAATCATTGATTTGATGCTACTAACTGGAACTTTACTGGCTCTTTTTCCAAGAAAAAGCTTAATGGCACGTGTTTCTGAAATGTCGTTCAACTTGGTAGAAGTTCCATGAGCACTGATATAGTCAATATCTTCTGGTTTTAATTGGGCATCGTTCACCGCAGCCCTCATCGCTTCCATAGCATCAGTCCCCTCGGGATTTGGCGCCACCATGTGATACGCGCCGCAATTGCTGCTAAAACCAACAATTTCGGCATGAATATGCGCCCCGCGCGTCAATGCATGCTCATATTCCTCCAAAATCAAACAAGCAGAACCCTCGCCCATTACAAAGCCATTGCGTGTCGCATCAAAAGGCCGTGACGCATCTTGTACTTGACCCGTTAGCGAAGATCCAAGCACCATCATTGCTTCGTAAAAAGCCATGTTCACATTTGTCACCGGAGCTTCTACGCCTCCAGTCACAACGATATCATTGTCACCTCTTCGAATGCGGTGGAAGGCTTCACCAATCGCATTTGCGCTTGAAGAACAAGCCGTGGAAATAACTTGATTGGATCCCTTTATTTTGTTATGAATTGCAATATGAGCAGAGACCGCATTTGGCGTAATCCGCGGAATTGTACTAGCTGAAACACCGCTCTCTTCACTAAGCACATACTGATAAATCATCTCTTCATGAAAATTGCACCCACCTAAACCTGATCCAAAAATCACAGCCGCTTGCTGCAATCCTAGGTGCTCATTTTCAAAACGGGCATCATCAAGTGCCATTTTTGCTGCTGCAATCCCAAGCTGAGCAAACCGATCCGTTTTGCGGGCCAAAGGAAGCGGCATATAATCCGCGGGTTCAAAAAGCTTCACCTCAGCTGCAATTTTAGTTTTGAGGCGCATCGGATCAAACCGCGTAATCGGACCAATTCCTGACTTTCCTGAAAAAATTGCATCCTTGAATTCATGAAGCGTTTTTCCATTTGGCGCTAAAACGCCTATGCCTGTGATAACCACTTTTCTGTTTTTGCTCATAAATACTCTCGGATTGTCGTCAACAAATAATCAGTATCCACTGGCTTAATCAAAACCTCTCCAATAAATCCTGCCTTCAGTTGAATTGAATCCTTGGCATAGCCCGTTATAAAAATGATCGGGAGATCTTTTTTGCCTGCATTAATCAACCGTTGTTGAATTTCAGCTACAGTTTCCACGCCATTTTTCCCGGGCATACGAATATCAGAAAGCACAAGATCAAATTCTTTCTTATCAATTGCGTCCAAAGCACTCTCATAGGAATCTGCAGTCAAAACAGAGTAATCTTGCAAAATCAATAATTTTTCAAAAGATTTTAAAACCAGCTCATCGTCATCAATTACTAAAATTTTTTTTGTCACAAAAATCCCGCCGATTCAAAAAGAAATTTACTTCCAATATCTTCAAGAAAATCTCACTTAAAACTAATTTTCAAAAGTCGTGGTTAACAAACTTCACCCTATGATATCGTCTCTTTAAGGCAAGTTCTACAGTATGCTGAAAAATCCCGCGCCACCGTTATCCTTTTGGGCATCATTCCGCATTATCCCCAACACAAGTATCGTTTTAAACCTTCTCCACCCAGCTGGCCTATCTTTTTGCGGGCTTTCCCCCAACATTCTTAGCCACAGGTCTAAATACCTTGCGGATCGTTACTGAGATGGTTTCAAAGCCCATTGCAGGGGGGGGTCTCACGTGTTGAAGGGTAATTTTGAGGTACAAGACGTGGGCAAAGAAGCCCAATTGAGAATTTGCTTCAAAACTGACTTGCAGTGCGTCCGGATTTTTGTTGCAGTGCGTCCGGCTTTAGGCGGATACACTTCAAAACACCAAAAATGAAGCACTTAGGAGAATGTTTTAGAGGGGTTTTTAGAAAAAATCGGGGTGGCAGGATTTGAACCTACGACATCTTGCTCCCAAAGCAAGCGCTCTAACCAAAAGGAGAGTGGAATTATTGTAATTGGGATCGTTCTGCGCGCGGCCAAGAATATCAAAATCTCTGATTTTGACGTTCGCATGCGCTGTCGTCTTGGTCGAAAAAAAATAAAAAATGGATTAAAAAACGAGCAAGAATTTTGTGCCACATTGTGTGCCTTGTACCAACACAAACAGGCCTATTTCGACCTAATTCCACCTAACTCGTTCTATAGACAAATCAGGAAATCAGAATAGGCTTTTACACCTTGTCGAGGTAATGCTCTAACCAGCTGATCTAACCACCCGCAAATCCCAGACCAAAGACCAGAGCCTATAGACCATGGCTTTTTCAAGTATTAATGGTTTGTCCGATTTAAATTTCGGCGACAAACCACAGCGATGAGTATCAATTTTAAAATGATGAAGTCATCATTCACGTGGTCGTAGACCATGAGCCTTAACGAAGCACTTGCCTGAATTCAAACTTTTACACTTTTCTGTAAATAGGTAACAAGAATTACTTTTGCTTTCTGCATGGCGTGAAAACGATGCGAGACGCGATTCTTTTCTTCGAGCGTAACCTCTGCAAATGTTTTCTGAAAAGGTGGATAGAAAAAAAGAGGGTCGTATCCAAAGCCTCCGCTGCCAATGGGCTCGGGGTGAATGACACCACACACACGGCCTGAACAAGCACCGATTAACTCCCCTTTTTCTGTCGCGATAGCAATGTGTGACTCATAATGCGCGCCGCGGCAATTAACCGGAAGATTCTCAAGCAACGATAATAACTTGCTATTATTTGCGGCATCGCCCTTAATCTCCCCAGCGAATCGGGCCGAATAGACTCCCGGAGCACCCTCCAGAGCATCACAACAAAGGCCTGAATCTTCCGCCAAAGTCATCATTCCAGATTGTGCGGCATATCCTTTTGCCTTGAGCCAAGCATTCTCTGCAAAAGTCGCTCCCGTTTCTGGAACTTCCTTGTAACCCGCGATGTTTTTTAAAGAAACAAGTTCGATGCCGAGACCTCGAAAGAGGCTTTCAAACTCACGCACTTTTCCCGCATTCGTTGTGGCAATTAAAAGCTTCGGCATTTTAGAATAATTTTTTTTGATCTCGAATTAATTCAGCAATTCCTTTTTTAGCATGGACTAACAAAGCTGAAAGTTCTTTATCCGTAAAAGGCTCTGATTCTGCAGTTCCTTGAACTTCAACGAATTTCCCTGAACCCGTCATGACGACATTCATATCGACTTCTGCCGCGGAGTCTTCGACATAGCAAAGATCAAGCATCGGAGTTTCATTCACAACACCAACACTGACAGCCGCAACATAATCAAGAATGGGATCTTCTGTCAGAGAACCTTGCTTGATTAATTTTTCAACTGCCATTTTGAGCGCGACAAAGCAACCCGTAATTGCCGCGGTTCGTGTTCCGCCATCCGCTTGAATAACATCGGCATCAATTAAAATCGAACGCTCGCCGAGTTTTTTTAAATCAACCACCGCACGCAAACTACGCCCAATTAACCGCTGAATTTCCTGCGTGCGACCTGACTGCTTACCTTTTACTGCTTCACGTGATATACGCTCAGTGCTGCATCCGGGTAGCATTCCATACTCCGCAGTCACCCAGCCCTTACCTTGACCTTTAAGAAAAGGCGGAACTCGTTCTTCGACAGTCGCTGTGCAAAGTACATGCGTTTCACCCATTTGAATCAAACACGATCCCCATGACTTTTTTAAATAGCCAGGTTTCATTTTGACTGGACGAAGTTCTGTTGATTTTCTGCCATCACTGCGTTTCATGAGTCCCCTTATCGCTCGATTAGCGAATGTTTAAAATGCGGTGCAAACGTAATCCGATTCGAATATCTTTAAGCCATGCTTGTCCTCGTTTCTGCAGATCAGAAATGAGCTGCATGAGAACAACATCCTCATGCCCTTCAACGCCACTCGTTAAGGGCTGCAAATAAAGCACGGCATCCGGAGCGACCTCAGCCACCAATTTAACATGGGCATCATATTCGACTAAGTCGATTTCTTTCGACACGACCATTTTCAAAAAATAATTATTTTTAAGACAAATCTTCAAGAAGGACCTGTGCTCTTCAAGATAATTTTTTTCAAGGGTCACGCTCGCTGGCTTAAGATCCATTGCGATCACGGCGCAATCATCGACAACTTCACCAAGCGCCTTAAAGAGAACTCCGCTTGTCTCAAGATATACTGCCAATTTGTTTGCTTTCAGCACTTGAATCAGCGGCTTGATAAAAGGCAAATAAAGCAACGGCTCGCCGCCCGTTAAACTCACATGCAAATGAGGTCCATGCACTGTCTCAAGTCGCAAAATCTGATTCACCGCAGTATCAAGGCTCCAGGCTGTCCCGACTTTATGAATCTCATCGCAATACGTGCAGTGCATATGACACTCTTCAAATCGAACAAAAATATGTTTTGCTCCCGCATAAGGACCTTCGCCTTGCAGCGATGAAAATATTTCTGTAATCTGAGCCGAGGTAGTTGTCGCAGGAACCTTCACAGCAACGGATCCTTGATACCCGCATCTAAAAAACCCTTGGCACGCAAAAGACAGGAGTCGCATCGTCCGCAAGGTTTTTTACCACCGCGGTAGCATGACCATGTTTTTTCAATCGGCACGCCAAGTTTAAGAGCCAAAAGAACGATCTGTTTTTTCGATAACCGTAAAAGAGGTGCGAAAATCTTAATAGTCCGGCCTTCCGCCCCAGCTTTCGTGCCTTTTTTGATCAGTATCTCAAATGTCTTTAAATAAGCTGGGCGACAATCGGGGTAACCACTGTAATCAACGGCATTCGCTCCAATGAATATGGCGCTTGCCCCTTCTGCCTCGGCGCACGAGGCGGCAAGAGACAAAAAAATACTGTTCCGGGCTGGAACATAAGTATTGGGAATACGTTTGCTAATATGCTCGACATCTTTTGCATCGTGAAACAAAACAGCCTTATCGGTCAACGCGCTGCCGCGCCAGGGCATGGCAAATTGAACGTCATAATGCTTGATTGCAATTTTTTTAGCCAAAGCATGGGCGGATCGCAACTCACAGTCATGCCTCTGACCATAATCAAACGTCAAAGCGATGACCCTATAACCTTGTGAACGTGCAAAGTATAGACATGCGGCAGAATCAAGACCACCCGAGAGAAGACAAATTGCTTTTTTAAATTTCATACGCGGCTAAGATTAAAACTTTGAATCTCTTCACCTAAAAACTTATTTGCGATCTTCACAAAATTTCTTCCTTGGTCTGTGACAAAAACTTTAAGTGAGCCTTTCTCCTTGCGACTAGAAAGCAAATTTTCTTTAAATAAAAGCTTTTTAAGCTTAAACGCGGTTGGCTCAGCCGAGTCAACAAGCGCAACACGCGTCCCCATTTCTTGCTGAATGACATTTCGCAGTAGAGGATAATGCGTGCAGCCAAGAATAAGCGTATCAATTTTTTTCTTTTTTAACGCGGCAAGATACTTTGTAGCAACCTGCTCAACAATCGAACCCTGAATCTCACCCTCTTCAACCAAGGAAACAAAAAGTGGGCATGCTCGTAAAAAAAAAGAGATTTTGTCGCCGGCCTTCAGTAACTTTTTCTCATAGCTTGAGCTTTGAACAGTCGCTTGGGTTGCAATCACACCAATTCGACCATTGCGCGTAAATCTCACCGCGTCTTCAACAACGGCATCAATGACGTTTAAAACGGGTTCCTTGACATGCTTATCAACGTAGGAATAAGCGTAAGCCGAAGCCGAGTTGCAGGCAATGACAATGGCTTTGGCTTTTTTGCCGAGGAGAAAGCGAGCGCATTTCAGCGAACGCTCTTTAATCTGCTGTTGTGACTTATTCCCGTAGGGCAAATAGGCCAAATCACCAATATAAACAATGTCTTCCGCAGGAAGCAATCGGCGGATTTGCTTGACAACCGTTAGGCCGCCTAAGCCTGAATCAAAAACACCAATGGGCTGCTTACTTGAAACCATTGGCAAGAATGATTACTTTTTTACAGTTGAACGCTTGCGCGCAGACACAGATTTAGAAGATAGATTCAGAAAATCGTCGATTTTCTTCAAAGCTTTGCGAATCACAATGTCATTTTGAACGAGCGCAAAACGAATATATCCTTCACCAAATTCGCCAAAACCCGTTCCTGGAGCAACAGCCACCCCTGTCTTTCGCAATAAAAGTTCCGTAAATTGCATCGATGTTAAATGCTGATAATCCTTCGGAATCCGTGTCCAAATATAAAACGTCGCTTTAGGCTTGGTTGTTTTCCACCCTGCTGCATTGAGACCCTCCACAAAAAGATCCACACGCTTCTTATAGATGTTCACAATTTTTGTGACATAGTCTTGCGGGCCATTTAAAGCCTGAGTTGCCGCATATTGAATTCCACGAAAAATGCCAAAATCTGTATAGCTTTTAGCTTTATATAAACCTTTCAGCACAGCCGCATTACCTACAGCAAATCCAATCCGCCAACCGGCCAAACTATAAGATTTAGAAAAAGTATGAAACTCAACGCAGCGGTCTTTGGCACCGGCAACCTGCATAATGCTGGGTGACTTATCTTTTGTAAAAACAAAGTCCGAGTAAGCTAAATCGTTTACAAAAATCATGTCGCGCTTTTTAGCCCATGCGACGCATTTCTTAAAAAATGCAAGATCACAAGTTGCGGCTGTAGGATTGTGCGGATAGCAAACAATCATGAGTTTAGTGCGATCCGCAATTTTCTTAGGAATAGCATCAAAATTCGGAAGGAAACCTTCCTCTTCTTTGAGTGGCAAGTTATAGAGCTCACCGCCGCAAATCATCACACTATTAAAATGAATGGGATAAGCGGGCGAAGGAATGACGGCGACATCTCCGGGATTCAAGAAAGCTTGCGCTAGATTCGCAATTCCTTCCTTCGATCCGATTAAAGGTAAGACTTCGGTGTCTGGATCCAATGTCACGTTGAATTTCTTTTTATACCAAGCAGCAATTGCTTTGCGAAAATTCTTTTCAATATCCCAAAATGACTTGGAGTACTTGTGAATATCTTTGATTTTAAGTGACTTTTCGAGAGCCTTAACAACATGCGGCGCGGGAGGGAGCTCAGGATTCCCCATACTAAAATCACAAATTTCAATTCCTGTAGCCTGAACTTCTTTTTTCCAACCATCTACGGTTGTAAAAAGATAAGGCGGCAACTGTTTCATTCGTTTCGCTTCTTGCATAAAAACCTCTTTTGTATTATTCCGCTTCTTCGTCAATCGCGCAAATCACTTCGCCCGACTCAACTGTTTCGCCTTCATCATAATAAACTTCAGTCAAAATTCCCGAGCACGTCGACGCAATTGTAAAAGTGGTGTCATTCACTAAAAACTCAACAATTTCATCGCCCTCGCTCACAGCGTCGCCTTCTTCATAAAACCAAGTTTGCACCTGCGCTTCATCAAGACCGGCGGGTAAACCCGACAACAAAACTTCTTTCATACGATTTCCCCCTCGGTCCGTCCCGCATTAAGTTGATTCTCTAAAAGGATTTTGCTTGAAACTTGCCCGAAAGTTTCGCCCGCATGATAAGAACTTCGAACATACGGACCCGCGAAAACTTTATTAAAACCCATCGCCTCATACTTTTTCGCTAAATGTGCGAAATGGTCGGGGTGGACATATTCATGAACGGGTAAATGATCGACACTTGGACGTAAATATTGACCTAAAGTTAGAATGTTAACGCCGACGATCAAAAGATCGCGACAAGCTTGATCAAGCTCATCCTCAGTTTCTCCCAAGCCGAGCATCAAGCCGCTCTTGGTCGTCATCTCAGGTGACAAATCTTTAATCGCTTGTAGCGTTTCCAGAGAACGATCATATTTGGCCTGGACTCGAACTTGAGCGGTCAGGCGACGAACGGTTTCTAAGTTGTGGTTATAAACTTCGGGCTTGGCCTGAACAATCAAAGAAATTAATTCTCGACGCGCATGAAAATCGGGCGTTAAAACTTCGATTTGAACCGATGGGATTTCTCGGCGAATCGCTAAAATTGTTTCTGCAAAATGATTGGCGCCCTCGTCTTCCAGATCATCACGAGCAACAGAAGTCACGACAACATATTTGAGTCCAAGCTCACGAGCGGCCTGGGCAACTCTTTGGGGCTCATCGGGTTGCAAAACCTCGCCTTTACCTGTAGCAACATTACAAAACTTACAGCTTCGTGTGCATGTGTTTCCCAAAATCATGAATGTTGCGGTTTGCTGTGAATAACACTCATTGCGATTAGGACATTTAGCAGACTCACAAACTGTATTGAGTCGATTCTTGCCAAGAATTTCATGCGTTTTTTCAGCTGAAAAAACAGGCAAGCTGCGACGAAGCCAAGATGGCAAACGGTGTTCGGTTGTTATCATATAGAATTAATAAAAAGCATTAAAAAGTGTGTCGTTTTTTATCAGAAACATAAGGGCAGGTCAAGCCAATTCAAGGATGATTTCTGGAAACGCAATTATGAAGCGGAAGGAGGCGCTTCAGAATCGGAATCATGATCCTCGGCTAAATCAGGACGAAGGATATTCTGATTGAATTTTTGCAAACCTTGACGCAAGTGATCAACTTTCCTGACCCATTCACCCATTTCGCGAGTCAGTGTTGCTGTTTTGCGTTCATTCTTACTGCGAAAACGGCGATATTCATCAGACATGCGATTGTGCTTTCCAGAAATATCTTCAAACTGTTCCTGCAAAAGAGCGTGTGTATTTTTCAACGTTTCAAAGCTACCGGTCTTTTCAGCTAAATCTTGCACTCGGCGCTCAAGCGCAACCAAAACATCATCTCTTTGACGCAACGAATCATCCCGCTGGCCCAGAGCCTCGCCCATTTCGACCAATGTTTTTTCCAAACTCTCAATCTTCTTCAACAATTCTTTTTCACGAGACTGCAATCCTGTCACTTGCTGTTCTTTGTCTTTCTCAAGCGACTGCGCCTCTTGAAGCTTCGTATCGAGGTCACCTAGGCTCGACTGCAAATCTTTTATTTTTTGGTCTTTTGAAAGAAGTTCAGCCTCTTTTTGCTCAACCTCAATTTTCTTTTCATAAGCAGCCTGTTCAACAGCTTGGAACTTCTGTGCAATCTCCTGAACTCGTTGCTGGACAGACTCAACCTCTTGCTCTTTCGACTTTAAAGCTTCATCCTCATGAGCCGCAAGACGAGCCATTTCTTGCCGCCGAGTTTCGAGCTCTGCATCTTTTTCAGCAATACGCACTTCGAGATGAGAAATCGTTTCCGCAAAAGCTTTTTCTCTTTCTGACCTTTGCTCTAATTCCGTGTGCTTTTCATTCAAATGCTGCTCTTTTTGAGAAAGCGCTTTTTCAAGCAACACAACCTTCTCTGAAAATGTCTCTCCCATTTTTTGAACCGTTTCAACCTGCTGATGCTTTTCTTCAATCAGCTTGCTTTGCTTTTCTAATTCTTGATGCTTTTCATTCAGATGAAGCTCTTTGTCTTTGAGAGCTTTTTCGAGATGCTCGACTTTAGCCGAAAATGACTCCCCAAGTTTCTGGACTTCGTCAACATGCTTTTGCTTTTGCTGAAGATCTTGATTCGTGCGGTCAAGCTCAGCATGCTTCTCTTCAAGATTTTGTTTTTTCTCAATCAGTTCCCGTTCAAGTTTCTGTATTTTCTCTAAAAAATCTTGTGAGCGATCCACTAAGTTTTCTTGATTTTTCTGATTTGAACCCGACGCGTGAACATTGATCCCCTTGTCGGCAGATGACAATGATTCTTTTCTTGTCTCCTGAGAAGGCCGTGTCGCTTGACTAATTTCTTCGACCCGAGGGGACTTCGGTGGCATGACCGATTCGCTTGGCAGTGACGGCTGAGAAGAAGCCGCCGACTTGTTCGGGGCATCTGTACTGGAAGCAGGAGAAACCCCAGCGCCCATCTTCTCAAGCCTGTCTTGAATTTCTTTAGTGCGTTTTTTCCATTCGCTTTGATTTAAATCAACCGCTTGTTTTTTCGGTTGATAAGTAGAATCATTCTTAATTGGCGAAGACTTAAGACTCGTTGAAAGAGGCTGCTCATTTAACGGACGCGTAACTGGCTTGGGATTGCTTTCTTTTTTACCAAAAGGAAACCAAGATTTTTTAGGCAAGGGTGCATATTCCGATTTTTTTTCGGGAACGATATTCACCGGCATCGCGGAACGAGGTTGGGGTACCGATTTAGGAAAAGAAGGCATTGTCAGTGGAGCAGCCGGCATCGCCGGCGGCGGGGTCTTGGGTCCTGTAGCTGCCCCCGCTATCATTCCCGCAACTGCGACAATCGGATTCACAGGTGATTCAGAAGCTAAAATGACCGATCCTAAAGGCGAAGCGGCTTCTGGCTTTTTTTCAAAATAGGCTAAATTAGGCTGCTGCGGCCATTCAATGCGATAACACTGCTTTTTAATAATATCGTGATTTGTAATTTCAACCTCAGCGCCATTCGCCTCAAGCTTCTCTTTGACTGACTTAGCTTGATTCAAATTAATTCCATCAACAATCACAATCGGGATATTTGAAATCGAGTCAGAGGCTTCTTGCTCATCGAGACCAAACCCCTGGACAAGTTGAGAAATCAACTCTTTGCGATTCTTCTTTGCGAAGGTTTGCAAAATAACGCACCAAGTTTGAACGGGCTTTGGACTATTGATAGCCATCATTTCTCCATGATTTATTAATATGTGCGACGTATTATAGCTTTAAATTATAAACTGACAATCAATTCCTCGTCGATATCGGCTCAATCTTCTAATATTTGATCTGATTACTTGCTTCCCTAAGAAGTTTCACGATAATACCGACATGCAAAATCCCGTTCATCTCAAAAACTTAACTCTTACAAAGCGCGTCATCCAATCCCCCATGGCGGGTTGCACTGACTTGGCTTTTAGGTTACTCGCCCGAGAATATGGGATGGAGTTTGCTTTTCTTGAAATGGTTTCATCCGAAGCTCTCGTGCGTGAAAGTCGAAAAACAGCCGACCTTCTCAAAACGGTTGAGAAGGATCGCCCCCTCGGAGCCCAGCTGGTGGGTTGTAACCCCGAAGTCATGGCGGATGCCGCTGAAATGATTGAGGGTATGGGCTTTGATCTGCTTGATCTCAATCTCGGTTGCCCTGTTCCAAAAATCACAAGCCCCGGTGCTGGATCTGCTTTACTGCGAGAACCCGAGAAAGCAAAGGCGATATTTAATGCTGTCATTAAACGGATTAAAAAAATTCCGGTGACTGTTAAAATGAGGCTCGGGTTTGAAGATGGAAGCGGACAGGAAGCTGCGGTTGTTGCACGACACGCCGAAGATGCCGGGTTCTCTGCAGTCGCAGTTCACGGTCGAACTCGCAAACAAGGCTACACGGGAATTGCTGACTGGGGCGCGATTCGCCTCGTTAAAGATGCTGTAAAAATTCCCGTCTGGGGCAATGGGGATGTTTTCTCCGGCGAAGCAGCTTTGAAGATGCTTGCAATCACTGGCTGCGATGGAGTGATGGTCGGCCGCGGTGCACTTGGCAACCCCTGGATTTATCAAAATATTTTAGCCGCGATGAATGGTAACGCTGTTTTCACACCCATGATTGAGGATTTAAAAAAAGCTGCTTTGCGTCATCTTGAGCTTGAAGAAACAATGGAAGATCCCCGGTCAGCCCTTTTGAAATCAAGACGAATTGCTTGTTGGTATTTTAAAAATCAACCAGGAGTACATCGGTTGAGAGACAAACTTCACCGAAGCATGAGCTTTGCAGAGCTTCGTGAACACATCATTGAGTTTCAATCCTTACCCGGCGAGATTGCCCCCGCGGGTCTTGTCGTGGATTCTTGACAAGAGATCACTCAGTGGATTCAACGGCAAAGTAATCAGAAATCGCGTCCCCTTTCCAAGCTCGGTTTCGATATCGATCCGCCCTTGGTGAAGAGCGATTGTGCGCTGCACAACCATTAAACCTAAGCCGGTTCCGCGCTCGCCTTTCGTGGTATGAAAAGCTTGAAAAAGTCTTGCGCGAGTTTGCTCGGTCATCCCTTCTCCGTCATCCTGAATGACAATGCGATAATAAATTGAATCAACAAACTCAACCTTCAACAAAACGGTGATCGCGTCGCCACGTTTTGCCTCGTAGGCGTTCTTAACCAAATTAAGCAACACACGAAAAAGTGCCTTTCGGTCGGCATAGACATCTTGAAAATTCTCTGGTACTTCCCATTTCAAAATCGCTGAACAGGCTTTGGTCTTAGTCTGTAAATCATCCGCAAGTTCGACAAAAAGATCTTTGATGGGAAAAGGCTCGGCCTCAAGTTTTTGATCGCGAGCTAAACTAAGCATCTCCCAAATAAATCCGTCCATTTCCTTCAGCGCATGACGAATCTTTTTAGTCCCCATTTCAATAAATTTGGTATTGTTGTCACGCACGCCCATATTGAGCATTTCTTCTGAAAGCCTTGCGAGCTGAAGAATATTTTTAAGTTCATGAACGACCATACTCGAGGTTTGTCCAATGGCAGCGAGCCGTTCCATGCGGACATTCTCCTCAAGCAATCGAATCCCTTTAATTGCGCTCGCAAATTCCATACCGAGAGACTTAATCACATCACGGTCCTCGTCACTAATCGCAAGCTGATGACTTTTCTGAATGATTGCCGCGCCAAAACAAGTGCTGCCCGCAATCAAAGGGACGCCCAATAAATCTTTATGTAAAAACGGTTTACCTGAGATTTGAATACTTTCAGAAATAACTTTGAGACGCGGAAGCACATCATCGGGAAATCCATCGTTTAACTCAAGCCAAAGATTGTCTTCATTACCCGCTAAGTAGAGGGCTGCCGAAGATGTGGATATCAAGGTCGTCAAACTTTGCAGAAAATAACTCTGCAGTGAATCACGATCATTGAGCGCGTGATACACTTTCGATATTTCTTGAGCTGCTTGAAAACGGTTGTCCATAGTATTTTGTTAACTCTTTATCGACAATGAAATCGTTTCACTAAAGCAGGTTCGATCAAGAAATTAAAACCATCTCAATAAAAAAACACCCTTTTTTGACTCTTATCAACAGTTTTGCGGCACCAAAACCTATTAAGTAATAAAGGATTACGGTTGAAGTCGAACTTTTTTCCAGAGCTTTTTATTTTGTGGCTGGTAACAAACACGATCGTGAAGTCGATTGGGTCGACCTTGCCAAAATTCAACTTTCTTAGCTTGCAACTCGTAACCGCCCCAATCCTCTGGCATTGCCGGTGGAGTCGATTGATATTTTAACTGGCTTAATTGAAATTGCTTTTCAAGCACAGCGCGGTCCGCGACAACACGACTCTGCTTGGATACTGAAGCCGCAATTTGAGCAAGTAAGGGGCGAGACCTGAAATAATCCAAAGAAACTTTGCGCGATAATTGAATGATACGACCCTGCATGCGAACCTGGCGATTGTGAGCGCCCCAAAAGAAAACCGCCTCTCCTTGCGGTCGCGCTTTAATTTGACACCCTTTAGCGCTGGCATAATTTGTAAAAAAAGTAATCCCGTGAGAATTAAAACCTTTCATTAAAAGAACCCGCGCAGCGGGGGCAAACTTGGAATCAACAGTCGCTAAAACAAAAGCATTCGCATCAGGAACATTGGCTTTCACGGCCTCATCAAACCAAACTTTAAATTGTTGCATGGGAGACGATTTCATATTTTTCTCAACTAATCCTTGCGAGTCATAATCGCGCCTGAGATGACCATGCGTCAGATTAAGATTTTTTGACATGACCTGGATACTCCTTTGCAACCCACTCCAAGGATAACCGCGATGAGGCATCATAAGAAATTGCATGAACAATTTTTTTGAGCGTCCGTTGCAAAATTTTGACAAGCAGTGACTCTTCGCGAAAGTCAGCGGGGGCAAAATGCTCGGCTCTTTTTTCAGAAACCATATCACGAATTGAAGAGGGCACTTTTTTTTCGGGGTCGTAAACCGCAATGGCATACCCACCGGATTTATACATCAAAGTCATCGACGGAACATCCGTTAAACCATCTCCGACATAAATCATATTTTTAAACGGAATGCGCCGCTCATGATCGGGCGTATGCTGATTAATGCTTTCATTCAAGTTCAACTTCCCCTTATTGATTCGAAATAAAAACTGAGTTTTATTTGTATCATTAATGACAAGCTTCGGAAAAACAGGCCGGCCTTTTTGATATTCGTACTCACAAGCATAGATTTTTTTAAAATATTTTCGAATCGGGGTACCATCCAAAATATCTTTCAGCCCGCTCGAGATAATATAATGCTCAAGCTGAATTCCCCACTCTCTCACCTCGGGAATCGAATCCATAAAGCTTGCAATACGCTCAAAGTAACCGTCATTCACACCTTCGTAATAAGGAATTCGATTCGCGAGGCTCCGTAAAAAACGCGGCGTGAGAGGCTTACTTTTGAAAGGCTCGTCACAAGCAAGAAGCTTTAAGTAAGCCAAAGTTCTTTCGTAACCCTTCTTAATGACAAGTTGATTCGACCGTTCCCAAAACCGTTTGTGATTTAAACCATATGCATCAAGAATCGTATCTTCTTGCATGTTATGCGGAGAAAGCGTTCCGTCAAAATCATAAACAATCGCAACAATTCGTTTTGATTGTTGCTTGTTTTTTTTTAGTCGAGGCATTTAGCTTTTTGCGGGAGCCGCATTGTCAGGCGTTGGCAACTTGAGACCAAGAGACTTGGAGCGCTCAATCTGCAAATACTGTGCGACAGTCTTGATATAATTCGAAAACTGTTTTTTCTCTTCGACGCTCATTTTTTCAGGAGTAGAAATTTGTCCAACAGGCATCATCACGGCGCCCTCAGATGTGGGGACAAGAACGTCGATACGGCCTGACTTTTGGTTTAGACGATACATCACACCTTCATACCCAACCGCATCAAACGTCACCGAGGGCGCAGGACGAACAATCACCGCAGCCCCAACTAAAGCCAAAGCGACAACGATCGCTGATAAATTTTCTTTAAGCATTTTTTACTCCTGATTTAGCCAATGAAGCGGCCAAGGTTGAATTCGAGTCTTCTGCCGTTTTAAAATAAAATTCTCGATAGAGTTTGAGTTCGTCGATCGATTCACGAATATCGGATAGAGCCCGATGCGTTGTATTCTTCTTCACTTCTTTCTGCTTCGGATACCACTTCGAGACAACCGTTTTGATCGTGCTCACATCCACATGCCGATAGTGTAAAAATTGGTGAATTTTAGGCATGTATTTAATCAGAAAACGACGGTCATGATGGACAGCATTTCCGCAAAGCGGATTTTGCTTCGCTTCGCAATATTTTTTAATAAAATCAAGCGTCTGAGTTTCTGCTTCTTCGAGCGAAATCATCGACTTTCTTACATCGTCAATTAAGCCCGATTTCGAATGCTGGTTTTTATTCCAATCATCCATACGTGTTAAATAAATCTCGGGCTGATGAATCACGAGCTCGGGCCCCTCTTCGATCACATTCAAATGACAATCGGTTACGATAGTAGCAATTTCAATAATGACCTCTTTGTCAGGATCCAACCCCGACATTTCCAAATCAATCCATACAAAATTATCTTTGCTCGTTTTCGTCTCAGACATGCTTTCCTCTTTTCATATTAGTGTCAGTCGCGCCCATACGCAAACGCGACAAAAAATCATCAAATTCATTATCAAAATAATTACAATATCCCTCCGCAACCCCCGCAAGCCAACGAAACGATTCAACCACCTGCCCGGATGCAACAGATTCGGTCACACCCAACTTCTTAAAATAAGCCGCTAGAATTGAAACCAGCGGCTCATCATTCTCTGCTGAATTTGACGCATACATCGCTTCACTAAAATTGGCGGCGCCATCCAAATCTTTTTGTTCCGCGTAGCGATCAAGCACCGTTTTAAAAAAAAGATTATCAATCTCTTTAGCATCAATATGATGCTCGCGACAGCAGCGCCGCCAACGTTGACTGACAACCGCATAAAAATAAGCCCAAAATAGCTTATCAAACTGATCCCGATCAAGAGCCGATCCAACAATCGATTGATCACGAAGATGGGTTTCAATTTCACGAACGGGCATCGTCTCAAGCATTCCACTTAAAAATACGCTGACCTGATTTTGAAAAGATTCTGTCATCTTCATGTATTAGTTTCCATTTCGATTATGTTATCATGTGTCCATTCGGCAAGCAATCGTGCGGAAAAAATGTTTTAAAAATGCAATCCTCCCAAATCAGAAGGCAACGTAGCTGAAATTTTATGAAAAAAGGTAAGCCTGTATTGAAGCGATCTTTTCCAATTAGCTCCCCTCGCCGACATTCAAGCTGGCTTGCCTTTTCGATTACGGCCATTCTCGTTATTTTTATGGCTTTCATTCTGATTCGAACTCACACGCATTCCTCAACCGCAAAAAAAAGCGCCTCGCAAACAAAGCAAAACACCAATTCGAAGCCGCAACATGTCTATTCGCAAACTAATCGTAATAATTCCTCCAAAATTATTCCAACGCAAACCCAAACGCAAACTCGAAATGCCAAAATCCACCCCGTCCCAGAAACACTCGTCATCGAAAAAGATTCGATTAGTTTTCCAGGCCGAGCACCGCGGCTTGACCATAAAGAGCCTATGGCTTTGCCCCCTAGCAACAATCTCAAAATTGACTGGAAAAAACCTGTCATTGTTTTTGTGATTGACGACATTGGGCATGAGGTCACCTATGACGCGATCATCGATAGACTGGGCAATAAAATCACCTACGCCATTTTGCCGCATTTGAAATATTCAAAATTCTATGGTGAAAAAAGCCGAAGCACAGGCGCGGATGTTATTTTGCATTTACCGCTTGAGTCCGAGCGTGGAATTTACCCTGGCCCGGGTCTGATCACGCGCTTTATGCCCGAAGATGTTGTGCGTCGCATGGTCGGAGAGCACCTCGATTCAATTCCAAATCAGATCGGCGCGAACAATCACATGGGCTCGCTTGGAACTTCTGACCCGGGGTTCATGACCATCATTTTGCAGGAATTTAAAAAAAGAAACTTATTCTTTCTCGATAGTTTTACGAGCCCGAGAAGCCAAGTTGTTCCCATTAGCAGAAGCATGCATGTCCCCGTTTTACGCCGCGATGTTTTTTTAGATAATGTTGAACAGCCCGAACCGATTCGCCAGCAAATCGCTAAAACCGCCCAAGTCGCAGCGCACTCCGGATATGCAATCGCCATTGGCCATTATAAAAAATACACTCTACAAGTCATCGCAGAAGAAATCCCCAAACTTGAAAAGCAGGGCTATCAGTTCGTTAAACTTTCTGATTTGATGAAGCGCTATAATTAAATGAGATCACAAGTTGCGCAACGCAACTTGTTTGATCGAATTTATCCCGGAAAAATGCGCAGTATTTTATCCGGGACCCAGACTGCATTTCCGCCTCGCTAGAATGAGCAGAAGAGTCTGCGAGAGCATTTCAGGAAACGAGATCACCGAAAAGGGTTTCGTTGCGTAGTGTGTGAATTTTGACGTGGCAAAATTGGCCGACGAGATTTGCGGAGCCGTCGAAGGCGACTTTTTTATCGTGGTCGGTGCGGGCGCGGAGTTGGCCGACATGCCAAGCAGCATTGTCTTCTTCTGCAAAAACGGAGATCGTCTTTCCCACCCAAGTTTCATTGATTTCGCGGGTGATTTTTTTCTGCAAATCAATCAAGTCGCGTGTGCGTTGCAACTTCACCTCTTCGGGAACATCATCCATTAATTTCGCAGCCGGCGTTCCGGGGCGCACCGAATACTTGTAGATAAAAGCGCCGTCATAACGCACTTTTCCAAGAGCGCGTTTTGTCGCTTCAAAGTCCGCATCGGTTTCACCACAAAATCCGGTGATGATGTCTGTGGTAATTGCCACGTCGGGAACCAACTCGCGCAAACGTTGAAGCTGCGCATAATATTCTTCAAAAGTGTGCAAACGTTTCATCCGTTTTAACACAGAGTCAGAACCCGATTGCAGAGGTAAGTGAAAACGGCGCGAAATTTTTGGATTCTTTTTGATCACCTGAAACAATTCCTCAGTGGCGTCATGCGGATGTGAGGTTGTAAATGACAAACGCTCAAGTCCGTCAATCGTGCAAAGCTGATCGAGTAGTTCGGGGAAAGAAACACGCTTGCCACCTTGCCCTTCAAATAAAGGGGTCTCTTGAACAGGCTGAAACGAAGCATGTTCATCGGCACCGTCGTAGCTATTTACATTCTGACCGAGGAGCGTGATCCATTTGACGCCGTCGCCCACCAACCTCGAAGCTTCGCGATAGACATCACGCGCTTTCATTGAAACTTCGGCACCGCGTGTAATCGGTACAATGCAAAACGTACATTTTTTATCGCATCCCGTCATAATCGGCAGCCACGCGTGATGCTTGTCAGAACGTGCCGCAACCTCAGCATACTCAATCGAGATCCCTTCTTGGCGAATTTGAGAAACTTGTTTCCGATCGCGCTCAACGCGCTCAATGAGGTCGGGAAGCTCTTTGAGGTTGCGCGTTCCCACCATCAAATCAAGTTGAGGGAAACGCTTAAACAACTTGGTTTTATGCTCTTCGACCATACAACCCATAAGCCCGACAATCAACTCAGGTCGCTGACGCTTCGCTTTTGCGAGCATTCCAAGACGGCTATAGACACGATCTTCTGCATGCTCCCGCACCGAGCAAGTATTCATCAAAACAACATCTGGCAAATCAGAGGCTTGATTGAGAAGCGGCGTTTGCTCGGCATCATCCATATTGAAAATCTTGTATCCGCGGTCTTTGAGCAAACCCGAGGCCACTTCGGTATCATAATAATTCATCTGACAACCGAAAGTCGTGATCGAAACGGTTTTTGTTTGGGCTGGGGTGTTCATGCAGGGATTATACTGCTTTCAGTAGAAAAGTTGCACTTGCTTTCATAAACTTATTCCGGTAATTCATCGAACACGGCATGAGGTCCGATCCAAGCTCACAATTTCAGCCTACTCGTTCACCTTATGATAAAATTCTATTAAGGTGCGTCGTCCTTATGGCCTCGGACATCTTTGCATCCACTTCAGCGAGACACGCAAACTTGGGCCACTCAGCCACGGCTTTGGCGACTTCCTCCCTGATCTTTGCGGCGCCGCGAATATCATATTCTTTAGCCGGGACTTCAAGATCAGCAATTGTAAAATCAGTTCGCTTCCCGTTAACACTCATTTGATGACGGTCCGTCCAGCGGCCCAACGGATTGTATGCCCACACCATGTCAAATGCGGGAGAAAGACTCCACACGCCGTCTGCGTTCATCAAAAAAGAAATGTTCCGCGTGTGATCATCCTGATTACGCGCCAAGACATTAAAAACCATTCGGCGATACATTTCCTGCAATGCTTGATGGCCGAGATTCAGACGTAAAATAATATTAAAAGCCTGTTCGTACCCGTATTCTCCGGCGGCGTTAAAATCATAATGCGCCAGAGCGCACAGCGACTGCGCATGAATTTTCCGTCCTTCTCTATCGCGGTCAAAACGTCTTGTCATAAAATGTGCTCTCCCGTTCTCCATAAGGAGCCGGCAAGAACTCATCTCAATTCCCGCCTTAACGGCCATCAGGTAATAAGCATATTCGATGCGGCCAAAGCCTTTGGGACCCCCTAGAGATTCATCGTTTACTCCATCGAATTTTAAGATCCACGGTTCAAATCCTTCGGGGACGTCGACATGGCCAGATAAAACCTCGCCCGTCTTGGAGTTCCAGGCAATGACCGCCTTGGCTCTGTTTCCACCTGCGGAAGTTCCTACACGAATGATCGCTTTTAAAGCATCCTGCCTGTTTTTTAAAAAATTAGCTGTGAGAGTCTTTTTGTGATCAAGAATGCGGGAGGTAAGCTCGACAAGTTCAGCCATTTCTAATGGAACAGATTTTTCTAAGCGCGGTTCCAACGCAGGTTCAAATTCAAGCGCCCCCATGGCTCGCGTTCCCATATAACATAAACGCTCCACAGGCGAGAAATGAGCGGGAGTGCGTCCCTGCCTTGCAAGCCACAGATCAATAAGATTGTTACCGAACCGGTCAGGCAAAGCATCCGCCAGCATTCCAGGAAGACCGTGATAAGTTTCTGCCTTAAGTCCCGAAAATGAATAGACCTGTTTCCCCAGAGGCATCATCAGAGGGGAAACTTCGAGACCCTGTTTAATAAAAGCGGGATCATATTCGAAATCTGCACAGCCACGATTTTCATTCCAGGCTACAGCTCCTAAACGACGTTCCCAAAGTTTTACATAGGCGACATCCACGCGCCCGGCTTTCGTTTTCTTCATGCTTTTCCGCCATTTGTGCCATGATCCGTCCGATGACCGGAAGCTCTCAAACGTTTCTGACCTTTCAATTTGGCCAACTCCAGCGGGCTCGGACCTGTCTCAGGAAAAAGCAGATCCAAGTTTGTTGAAAGCCCCAAGGCTCTCAGCGCACGAATAAATCCCTTGAGCGTCGAACCTCGACCGCTTTCGATATTTTGTATCACCTTACGCGCAACCCCGGCCTTACGCATCAGATCCAATTGGGAAATGTTCATAGCCAGACGCCGGCGCTGGATACGGACTCCCAATTCTCTCAAGATCGCTTTGTCATTCATCGCTGAAAAATCCATTATGCCCTCCCTAGCACTGTCTTAAGCCTAGGCCATGTTTATCCTGTATGAATCCTAGCACGCGGCACCCTATATATCAATAATTATTGCATCTTTTTAGGTGCTGAATAATCAATTATGTCTATTTTGGCATCTATTTAGATGCTTTATATAAACAGCACACATAAGACGCAGCCTGACTATGAAGACGATACACATAATCGGCGAGGCATGGACGCTTTTAATTCCAGTCGATTCCTAAACTAATCGGGTAAGTAGGTAGCTTTTTAGAGCTAATAATTAAACCCATAAGCTATTGAAATCACGGTAGCTGTTTAGCCGACTGAGGCGAAATGGAGGACGGGAGACTGGACTCCTTGTCTGTGGGAAAGGTAGGCGGATTTCATTTCTGTGAAAATATCACGGCCTTGAAGCTTCAGGGTTCGAATAATGCTCATGTTTGTTCCA
>Ga0163150_10001601_pt1 | contig 37542 bp, 28 predicted proteins | sample OliLakLV19P2IB_FD_148628 | JGI IMG/M metagenome (GOLD analysis project Ga0163150, IMG submission 148628) | Freshwater microbial mat bacterial communities from Lake Vanda, McMurdo Dry Valleys, Antarctica - Oligotrophic Lake LV.19.P2.IB | ecosystem: Environmental > Aquatic > Freshwater > Lake >... | reverse complement strand
GAAGTACCACTGCCCGATGCACCCAACCTACGTTTCTGACAAGCCGGGAGACTGTCCGATCTGCGGCATGCGTCTTGTCAAGGTGGAAAGCGTGGACACAAAGGATTCACACGCGGAGCAGCAACCAACCAAGCCCGAGAGCTCGGAGCAGAGACGAGTTCTCTATTATGTCGATCCAATGAACCCCAACAACCGGTCTGACAAGCCGGGCAAAGCGCCGGATGGAATGGACCTGGTGCCTGTCTATTCCGACGAAGCCTCGACGGAGGACACGAGTGGAGTGGATGGCTATGCTCCCGTCAAGCTCAACGCAGACCGGCAGCAGATGATGGGAGTGACTGTTGAGGAAACAAAACTCATGAGTCTGGAGGACAGCATCCGGACGGTGGGCCGGGTCGCGCCCGACGAAACCCGGCTGCATCACGTCCACACCAAGTTTGAAGGATTCATCGAACAGATCTTCGTGGACTACGTTGGGAAGTTCGTCAGGAAAGGGCAGCCGTTATTCACCGTCTACTCGCCTGAGTTGGTGGCCACTCAAAAGGAATACCTCTTGGCGGTGCGAGCCCAGGACCAATTCGGTCCGTTTGGCTCCAGTCCAGCACTGGCTGGCATCGATCTGCTTGGATCGGCCAGGCAGCGGTTGGCGCTGTGGGATATTTCGGCCGGTCAAATCGCTCAAATCGAGAAGACCGGTCAGCCGACCAAGGCCCTCAGAATCTATTCTCCTGTCACTGGATTTGTGACCTCCAAGATTGCCCAACAGGGAATGCGGATCATGCCCAGTGACAGTCTCTACGACATCATCGATCTCTCTTCGGTCTGGGTACTGGCCGATGTCTACGAGGTCAATCTTCCCTTCGTCAAACTTGGGCAGTCTGCCGAAATGTCGCTGACCTATCAGTCTGGAAAGGTTTGGAACGGGCGCGTGACTTACATCTACCCGAGCCTGGATGAGACGACGCGCACGGTCAAGGTGCGTCTGGAGTTTGCCAACCCGGGCGGCGTGCTGAAACCGGAGATGTATACCAACGTCGAGTTCAAAGGCAGTCTGGGAAAGGCTTTGGTAGTTCCAGAAAGTGCAGTGCTTTCCACCGGCGAGCGCACGCTGGTCTTTGTCGCCAAAGGAGACGGCGTGTTTGAACCACGTGAGGTCAACACAGGCGTTAAGGTTCGCGACTTCTACCAGATCAAAAGCGGCCTGGCTGCGGGCGACATGGTGGCAACCGGCGCCAATTTCCTACTCGACTCTGAGTCGAAGCTCAAGGCAGCCATTTCCGGAGGCGGAGGCGGGCACAAGCACGGTCAATAGTTCAGAACATTTGTTGGATCGTGCTGGAAGGTCAGAGCCCCCTAAAAATGAAGAGGCCTTATGGTTGAAAAACTGATCGAACTCTGTGCCCGTGAAAAATACATCGTGCTGATGCTTACGGCCGCAGTCGTCGTTCTGGGGATTTGGACTTTGTACAACCAGCCAATCGATGCCATCCCTGACCTTTCGGATACGCAAGTGATTATTTATTCCAAGTGGGACCGTTCTCCTGATGTCATTGAAGACCAGGTCACCTATCCGATTACCTCTGCCTTGCTGGGGGCACCGAAGGTCAAAGCCATCCGTGGATTTTCTGATTTCGGGTTTTCCTACGTCTACATCATCTTTGAGGACGGAACAGACATCTACTGGGCTCGCAGCCGCGTCCTTGAGTACTTGAGCAAAGTGACTTCATCCCTTCCGCCCGGAGTGAAAACGGAGATTGGCCCGGACGCTACCGGCGTGGGCTGGATCTTCCAATACGCTCTGGTAGATGAAAGCGGCAAGCACTCGCTGGCCGATCTCCGCTCCTTCCAGGACTGGAACTTGCGCTTTGCCTTGCAAGCAGTCCCTGGCGTGGCTGAGGTTGCCACCCTGGGCGGATTTCAGAATCAGTACCAGGTCACCGTCGACCGCAACCGGCTGGCTTCCTACAACATCCCCATCATGATGGTTGCGGAAGCCGTGCGCAATTCCAACGTCGAAGTGGGCGGACGGCTCATCGAGTTCTCGGGCAAGGAATACATGGTGCGGGGCCACGGCTATGTCAAGAAAGTGGAAGATCTCGAGCAGGTGGTGCTGAAAACCGATGACCGTGGAACCCCTGTTCTACTGCGGGATGTGGCGCGGGTTGGAAGAGGACCGGAACTCCGGCGCGGGATTGCCGACCTGGATGGTCGTGGAGAAGTCGTTGGTGGAATCGTGGTCATGCGCCACAATGAAAACGCTGACAAAGTCATCCGCCGGATCAAAGATAAGTTGAAGGATCTCGAGCCTTCTCTCCCGTCGGGGGTGAAGGTTGTGCCCACCTATGACCGCTCCGAACTGATCGAGCGTTCGATTGACACGCTCAAGCACGAGCTGGTGGTCGAAGTGATCATCGTCAGCGCTATCATCTTGCTGTTTCTGTGGCATATCCCGTCGGCCATTATCCCTATAGTTACGATTCCGGTCTCTGTGCTGCTGGCCTTCATTCCGATGTATTGGATGGGACTGAACTCCAACATCATGTCTTTGGCGGGGATTGCCATTTCCATCGGTGTTCTGGTGGACGGCGCCATTGTTGAAGTGGAAAACGCCTACAAGAAGCTGGAACTCTGGATTGAGGGGGGCCGCGTGGGCGACTTCCACGAGGTGCGACTGCAGGCTCTCAAAGAGGTTGGGCCTTCTGTCTTCTTCTCGTTGCTCGTCATCGCGGTCGCCTTCTTGCCTGTGTTTACACTCGTAGACCAGGAGGGGAGGCTCTTCAAGCCTTTGGCGTTCACCAAAAACTTTGCCATGGCCATTGCCGCCATCCTGGCCGTGACGCTGGACCCGGCCATGCGCATGCTTTTCGCGCGCATGGATTTCTTCAGCTTCCGCCCGCGTTGGTTGGCCTGGATCACCAATCAGATCCTGGTGGGCAAGTACTACAAAGAAGAAAGACATCCCATCAGTAGGCTGTTGTTCAAGATCTACGAACCACCGGCGCGGCTGTCGCTGAAGCATCCGAAGACTACGATAGCAATTGCCCTGTTGCTGGTTGCGACAACCGTTCCAGTCTACTTCCGCCTGGGCAGCGAGTTCATGCCCCCGCTGAATGAGGGCACGATTCTCTATATGCCTACCACCCTTCCAGGAATTTCGGTAGCCCAGGCCCAGGTGATCCTTCAACATCAGGACGCGATGCTGAAGGCTTTTCCCGAAGTGGAGCGCGTTTTTGGGAAAGCCGGCCGCGCCGAGACTTCCACCGACCCAGCGCCATTTTCCATGATGGAGACCACGGTTGTCTTAAGGCCCCAGGCCGAGTGGCGCCACAAGGAGCAGTGGTATTCCAGCTGGGCGCCGGAATGGCTCAAGAATGTGCTGTTACGCCGCATCTGGCCGGACCGGATCTCCTGGGAGGACTTGATCGCGGAAATGGACCAAAAGGTGAGAATCCCCGGGGTGACCAATGCGTGGACCATGCCGATCAAAGCGCGCATCGACATGCTGACCACCGGGGTGCGAACGCCGATCGGCATCAAGATTTTTGGTGCTGACCTGACGGAGATTCAAAAGATCGGCGGTCACCTGGAATCGTTGTTGAAGCAACTCCCCGAGACTCGCTCCGTGTTTGCCGAGCGGGTTGCTGGCGGCTACTTTGTCGATTTCGATCTGAAGCGAGACCAACTGGCCCGTTACGGCCTGTCGGTGGCTGATGCCCAAAACGTGGTCATGTCGGCCATTGGCGGCGAGAATGTGACCACCACCATCGAAGGCCGAGCTCGCTATCCCGTGAACGTCCGTTATGCGCGCGAGCTGAGAGATAACCTGGAACGACTCAGCCAGGTGCTGGTGCCGACGCCTAGTGGCGCCCAGATTCCTATCATTCAGATTGCCGACATCAAGCGGGTCAACGGTCCTTCCATGATTCGAGACGAAAATGGAATGTTGGCCGGGTATGTCTTTGTGGATTTGGCTTCCACTGACATCGGAGGTTATGTAGAGCGAGCCAAAAAGCTGGTACAAGAACAGTTGAAGCTGACTCCCGGATATTCGCTGGTATGGAGCGGCCAGTACGAAAACATGCTCCGCGTGCGTGAGCGCCTGAAGATCGTGGTTCCCGTCACGTTGGTCCTCATCTTTGCGTTGCTGTACATGAACACCAAATCGGTAGCCAAGGCCTCCCTCGTCATGCTGGCTGTTCCGTTTTCACTGATCGGCGCTGTGTGGCTGATGTACGTGCTGAATTACAACATCTCGATTGCGGCCTGGGTCGGGATGATCGCGTTGATGGGCCTGGACGCGGAAACCGGTGTCTTTATGTTGTTGTTCCTCGATCTCTCTTATGAGGACGCTAAGCGTAAGGGGCTCTTGAAAAACAAGCTGGAGCTGATCGAGGCAATCATTCACGGCGCAGTGAAACGGGTCCGTCCCAAGATGATGACCGTGACAGCCGCTTTTATGGGACTCATGCCCATTATGTGGTCAGTTGGGACCGGGTCCGACATGATGAAACGAGTGGTCGCGCCCATGGTCGGTGGACTGGCCACCTCGTTTGTTCTCGAGTTGCTGGTCTATCCCAGCATCTACTTTCTGTGGAAATGGCAGGCCGAAGTGAAAAACCAAACTTTCGGTGAACCTGTGGAAGTCAGAGCCCACTGAAATCTTTGTGTGAACCTGATGGTGACTATGGAGATGAGAAAATGTCAAAGCAAACGGACCCACCACAAACCAACCCCGGCGTCGCCTATCAACTGGACGAATTCAAAGAGCTCGTCAAGAAGTACAGGATTATCTGGGAGGTTTGGCCCGAGTACCTCATGGTTGGCGGGAACAAGCAACAGGTCGGTTTTGAATTGGTTCTTGCCGGCGCTCATGAGGAAGGAACGCACCCGACGCCCGGTTGCCCCAAGTGCGTTGAACTTTTCCAGCACCTGAAGGAAATCGCCAACTGGCTTTTGCCCAACATGGAACGCCAGTCGATGTATGAGATTGAAACTTACGACAGCTCCATCCACCGTGCAGTAAAACGAAAACTGCGTCCGGAGGTCACGTTGTCGCTGAAAATACTGCATCGCCGAGGCTATGATCAACCCGTCGATGCCTGCGAGTTGGAGTGCCTCAACGAGATGCAGGACAAACTCAAAAGCATCGGGGCCCAATGTCAGCTATGGGACAAGAGGAAATAGGGGACCGACTTGTTTCTCTCGGTTGAAGATCCGATCATCTTCATCGTTGAAGTACAGCCTCTGATTATGGGACATCGCAGGGTGGTGGCGAAGCGTATGAGAAACCAATGGGTATGGCTTGCTCAGAAAAGAGATTTTTCTATATTCGTTGCACTGAGTGCGCTTGGGATCGGGCTGATGGCCTTTTACCTCGTCAGCAGTGGCCGTATCGCCGGGGGAGAACCAGTCTGCTCAATATGTAAACGACCGCTCCACCAGGCTCAGGTGTTCATTGTGGTCTCACAGAACGGTCGTGAGAGATGCGCTTGCTGCCCGCGTTGTGGGTTGCGCTTCATGATCGAGTCGGGTGCAAAGCCGTCCCAGGCCACTGACTTCAGCACGGGCGGACTCATCGCGGCCCAGATGGCCTACTACCTGGAAGGATCGGACATCATGCAATGTTGCTCAACTACGACGCTGCGCTCCGACAGCGGAATGATCTGCGAGATGCACTATGACCGCTGCATGCCGAGTCTCGTGACCTTTGTCCGGGCCGACGATACCAGCGACTACCAGCAAAAACACGGCGGCCGAGTGATTGACCTGGCTGCGGCTACAAGAAGCGTCGCCCAACAGATTGGACGTAACAGAGGATGATAAGGAGAACCGATATGCCGAGACGAATCGCTATTTCAGCTTTGATCGTCTGCTTCTATTTACTTCCAGCGTTCGCCGCGGAGACTCGGTTTCAGGTGAAGCACGAGCACGGCATCAAGAGTTGTCGAGGTGAACTCGTGTTTAGGGAGGATGGGATGGAGTATGTGACGTCGCACAAGAAGGATGCACGCACTTGGCAGTATGTCGATATTCAGCAACTCGGACTGGTCGGCGACAAGAAGGTCTCAGTCTTGACTTACGAAGACCGAAGGATGCAGTTCGGCAAAGACAAGATCTTTAGCTTTGAGTTGACGGAAGGAACCATTCCAGCGTCGCTGTGGAACTCGCTTCAGGCCCGTTTGACGAAACCTCTGGTCTCTGCTGTAATTCCGGAACTCCCTGCTGCCAAATATCAGCTTCCCGTCAAACACCAGCACGCTCTGGGCGGTTGCCAGGGCACGTTGGAGATTGGAGAGCAGCAGGTAGTCTACAGAACTCCTCACCAGTCCGATTCGCGAATCTGGCGTTACGAAGATCTTTCATCGATTGGCAGCACCGGACCTTTTCAACTGAGACTGAGTTCCATGGAGCGGACCCAAGGTGAGTATGGTGCTGATAAAAACTTCATCTTTGATTTGAAAACCCGCCTCGATCCGGAGGTCTATGATTTTCTTTGGAGAAGGATCAACTTGCCGAGAATCAGTGCCAGATAACTGTTGGATGGCAGAACCTCTCTGTCTGTGCCAGGCCGGACAAAGGACATAAAATCGTTGAGCTGCACAGTCCAAAGGATTAGCATTGTCTTTGTTATTCTTTGGTTAATTACCGCAAATGTGCTGAACCAAGAACCGAATCGATGTTGAATGTGTTCTTACCGCAACGCCGAAGTTGCACAGATACTCGCCGACTGAGTTGCCCTCCAGCTTTCTGGCTTTCTTAAGCTTCCTGCCACGACGCAGCCAATTGACTTCTGTTCAAGTTGAACACCCGGGTTAGGATCCACTTCTCTCTAGCGGATTTGTTGACTTACCAAAACAGCTCTCAAAGTTAAAGGAGATAAGACATGTTTTATTCACAGCGTAACCAAAGATCTTCGCGAAGTCTCCCTTTCGTTCTGATGCTGGGCCTACTATTGGGGGCAACGACCCTAACTCAAGGGGTTCCGGAAAAGGCGCACAAAAAGATGGCAAAGATGATCGAGACAGCGAAAACGGCAGTCGACCACAAAGCCATTGCCAATCACTACTACGCAGAAGCTGCTGAAGCCAAAGGCAAAGCCGAAGAGCACGAGCAGATGGCGGCCGCCTACAAGAAGACGGGGTTTGGGACTGTTGCCAAAACTCCCAATGCTCCGGGAACGATTGAACACTGCAACAGCCTGGCGAAGAGCTACAAATCCATGGCTGAAGACTTGACTGCGCTGGCGAAAGAGCATGAAGCGGTAGCAGCCAAAGCGAAGTAGCAGCACAAGGGCATGAGCACGGGACCCGGACATGAGCATTTGACCCTAAGCTTTCACACTGTTGTCGAGCTGCCTTCATCTTCGCACGATCAGGAAGATGCGCGTGAGCTTTACGAAGCATTGCTCAATCCGGGTACGCTTAGGATCAATTCGTACGCCCTCTCGTTCGTGCCCTCGGGCGGCTCAAAAGATGGTTTTACTGACAGGCTGTCTCGAATGAGTTGCACGATCTAGAGGACACACTCAAGCTCGAAGTCCATCACAAGACCTATCGCTTTGAGGGCAGTAGCAGCAAGAGTCCTCGGTACAGGAAGGAAGCAAGGACGCGGCTTTATCGGATGCTGCGGAACCGGATAAAACCGGTTCACTAAAGTAATAAAGTACCCCACGCCTGTTAATTGTCAATTTGTGCTGCCGATGAAAATTCCAAGCTTTCTTCTTCGAGTCGCGGCTGGGCTCTGGAGCTTGTGGGTCCTTTCTTGATACTCACAGCCCAAACTCAGTCAGCTTCTTCTTCAGGAAATCCTCGACGGTTTTCTGAGTGAAGAACATTGTTGAAAGCCCGGAAAGCTCACCATCGATGGTGACGTTCGTCTCTGAAACCTCCATGAACCCGTCAAACTTCCCCCCATAGCGCTTCCGGAAATCAGAATCGTATCCGATGCAGGCCTCGAGTGGAGTGGCTGGAGTGTTGGATTAGACAGGAGATGTTTTGATTTCAGGTAGTTCTCTGAAATCAATCTGGTGGCCTTCTCCTTGCCAAGGTTGTTGCCGTGCACGATGTGGATCTTCAACTCTTCCTACTCCGGAATTCAATCTTAGCTTGCCGGCGGCAAATCTTCGCCTCCAAGCCTTGCAGGGAGCATGGCGACTCTAGGCTGCGTACTCCTTCAAGTTTTATGGCTCATTCGGTCTAAAAAGACTTGAATGGACCCCCTGCACTGAAGACACCCGGCCGGTTGTCGGTGTTGTTCTCAAGGCTTCGGAATTCGGGTTTGTCTGAGCTGATCTCACGAGGAACCATTTCTGACGGTTTGTTGATAGCTGTTGAGAACGCCCCTTGTGACCATTTAAAATCAAAATGGCGTAATCGGAAGACTGAGGCGCATTCCAAATATTTTCCAAGAACCCAGCCGGTCTATCACTGAACCTTATTGGTCTCCTTAAACGCCGTAGCGTTTACCAATCCAGTTTGGTAGTCGTGTGTCGCGCAACCGGAAACTGACATTGACGAACCCTACTGCAGCTATGCAGCTGATGAGCCTTGAAGCCAAACCATGATGTATGATGGCCTGGCAAATCGAGACCACTAAGCGAACGACAGATTGGGATTGCGATGCCCTTGGCAGAATGTATCTGTCGCCAAGCTGCAAGGAAGGACGACTGGTGACTGCTATTGGGCTGCTCAATGAGAAATCGCTTCATTCTGCGCTGAAGCACTGGTACGCGAGGCCGGGAGATCAATTGGAATTCCCGCTTGATGGGTACATTGTTGACATTCTGCGTGGCGACCACGTCATTGAGATTCAGACCGGAAATTTCGCCTCCATCAGACGCAAAATGCGTGACCTTAGTCGTCGTCATCGCGTCACGCTCATTTATCCTGTCCCACGAACGTTGGATTGTACAAGTTCCTCGTACACCGCCAGGCACGATCATCCGGCGTAAGTCGCCAAAGCGTCAGGCAGTGAATCAACTATTCGAGGAACTCGTGAGCTTTCCAGACCTCTTGAACTGCCCGAACTTTTCCATAGAGGTCGTTATGATTCAAGAAGAACACGTGCGCCGCTATGACAGGCGCTGGCGGAAACGCAGAACATGGCCAATTGTGGAGCGGAGGCTCCTGAGTGTGCTTGAGCAGCTTGTCTTTGAGACCCCCTCCGATCTGTGGCAACTCATTCCCCCAACACTTCCTGATCCATTCGACACTTCACACCTTGCTTCGGTGTTAGGTCATCCTCGATGGTTTGCTCAAAAGATTGCTTACTGTCTCCGCCAATCCGGGGTCATTACGACAATCGGGAAAAAAGGCAACTCGATTGTATACTCCCGCCTCACGCCGGCACCTGGACCGGATCGTCAGACAACTGGCCCTCCGAGTGCGATGGCTCCGGCCTCCAATGATGCCCCGGCTGATTACTCCGACACACGCCTCGACTCCATTGTTGTCCGAGGTGCTTGACAGCGTTCAGGTCTGCCCATTGTTAGGCATGGCCGACCAGCGCCGATAGGACCAGCTCCGCCCGAGCCCGCAATTGGTTAGCTCGCTGCGGACCCAGCCGCTCTTGGACCCAGACGTACCCGGCCGACAGCCCCGAGCAGCGCCGCAAGTTGTGTGCATCAGTCGCCAGGACGGATTCAGAGTAGGACCGGAGCAGCTTCTCTCCGAATGACTGCGGGGCCGGCCCGTGGTTGCCGAGAAGCGAATCTACCGTCACCTGCGGCCACGCGCCTGCCTCGACGAGCGCCCGGAGGCGTTCGGGGTTCTCCTCGAAGTACCTGTGCCGCTCTGGGTGGGCTAGGATCGGCGTCATGCCCTGCCTATGGAGCCAAGAAACCAGCTCCGGTGCATCGGCCGGGTACAGTTCGTCTTTCCAGGGGAACTCCAGAAGGGTGAAAGCGCGGCCGTCGCCGAGGTGGCAGTACAAACCGGCCTCGAAGCCGCTGCGATACGCGACGGTGTCTGCGACCTGCACCTCTGAGCCAGGCAAAACGGTCAGCGGTACGTGCGCCCGGGCAAGTTCGTCATTCAAGCGGGTAACGTGCGGCAGGATGTCGGACCGCAGTAGGCGGGTAAAAGGGTGGCAGTGCGGCGTTGCGACGACGTGAGTGATACCGTCCTGCACGCAGAACCGCGACATCCCCAGTGCCTCGTCCAACGACGCGGCGCCGTCATCAACTTCCGGTAGGATATGGCAATGCAGGTCGATCATCACTCCCTCTGTGCGCTCGTCTACCATTGTGTTGCGACTCCTAACCTCTCCTAACCTGCGATTTCAGTCGCTTGAGGTGTCAGGAGCTACCACCGCGGTGCCATCCAAGACGCTAGCCCTGTTCCCGGGAGATTGGCTCCTCGCCCTCCTCCAGATTTCATAAGCGGGCCCTCTAAAGAATATATCTGCCCCAATTCGTCGGTTGCAAACACCGCTTGAACAAGACCTGAGTTTGACACCTCCGTCACCTTCCAGTCTTCTGATGATATCTCGCTGAAGGTGTGTTTCCCAGCCCACGCCGCAGCCATGTCTCGATCCCTCACGAAGAGGCGCCTGCAAACGCCAAACCGTGACTCTGCAGATCGGAGGGAAGCTACTCTTGCGATACGCTGCGTACTTGAGTCCGCAACTACGCGAATACCCGTGTTTTTGGTCCTTCATGTTGGCCCGGGCGTTTGGGGACCAAGGATCCAAACTTCCAAACTTTTCTGAGGTTCTGCCGAATCCAGGGGCACTTAATAAGAAAGGGGACAACCAGGACAGACATCGGGAGAAGAATAGTTCACTGATCCGCGCTGACTTTTTGGCTGTTCACTGTTTGCCCTTCTCAATACTCCTATAAGTGAAGGGCCTCTTCGAGATTCTTTGGATTTTGGGAAGACTTTTGGCACGAGATGAGTGCAACTACCATAATCGGACCAAATGTGATTGAAAAAAGAAGGCGCCAATATCCCTGGACCTCAGAACTAGACTCCCAGCTGGAACAGGGGTATCGAGCGGGGCTTCCAGGGCAGCGAGCAGCAATTGATTGGATTCAGAGACATCTAGGATGGCCCAGGCAGGCCTGCTGGGATCGAGCCAGAAAGCTGGGGTTGGTCCAGAAGCGATCCATGTCTCCCCGACGATGGACCCCAATTGAGGAACGTCTCCTCACAAGCCTTGTGGGCAGCAAGAGTGTTCGCGTGATCGCGCAACGGCTCAATCGCTCTGTTGCAGCGATTCGCAAAAGGCTGAGGCGCTTAGGCGAAACCAGAACGCGGGTCCGCGAGGGTCTGACAAAGGGCGAGCTGGCGCAACTGGTCGGAAGCAGCCCGAAGACCATCCAGAGATGGATCGATTTCGGTTGGCTGAATGGAACTCTTGAAGGAAAGAATCGCGACGACGACACCATTAGGATCTCAGACAAGCAGTTCTTGGAATTCTGGCGAAGCCACCCAGAACAAGTACTGGTTCACCGCTGGAATCGCGAAGGACTGGAATGGCTTGTATTGCTTCTCGGCGAGGTGGCCGAACGGAAGGCTATCGAACCACACCGGCAGGGGGAAAGCGATGGCACGTCAATGGCGACCGCAGGCTGATTCGCCTGTGCCGGACACTGTACCTCGAGGGAAATCGATACCGTACCCCGCGGGAAAAACCGACTGTACTCCGAGGGAAAAGCCCACTGTACTCGGAGGGAAATCTACTGTACTTCAAGGGAAGGGATACTGTACCTCAAGGGAAAACGCACTGTACTCCGAGGGAAGAAACACTGTACCCCGAGGGAAAAAACTCATGTCCAATATCCACAATTTCAATGAGTTGCCAGCTCTCTAATAGTCTTAAACTGTATTTAAATCCTTCTTACACAACAGCAACAATGCTGTTGCTGAGATCCATTTCTTATCTTGTTTGCCTTGCGCCAACCCGTTGTGCTAATGCTCAACGTCAGCGGAATTGCAGGGAAGTTACGGCGCTTGGGTGACCGAGTACCCCAAAAGGATCCCAGCACCATGAACTACGAAAACTCCGCCCCGATTGACTTCCAGGATGCTCCATCATCGAATGGACGTCTCTACAGCATCTCCGAAATGGCAAGGTTATTGAATGTGTCAACCAATTGGTTTTATGAGCGCACCAGGAAAGGCACTATCCCATTTCACAAGTTCGGCAAGCATATTCGGTTTACGGAAGCTGACCTCACAGCAATTGTGACGATGTTTTCGTGCGGACTGCGCAGTGAGAAGGATGCAAATTCCGATGGGCAAACGACCCACGCTTAAACAGAAGTTCTCATTCATTGGAACGCGAACGAGAAGGATGCACAGTTAGGCTCTGCTTGGCCTAAACAAGGTCTCCGACCACATGACTGACCGGGAAACCCGTCTGGAAAAGAAGGCAAAAGACCTGATTGCAGGAAGAGTGAGCCATGCGGCGACAAGGTGGATCGATTCGAAAGCGTGGCTCGGTCTATTACATTGTTTACCGGACACCGAAGGGAAGCAGAAATGGAAGAGCGGTTTCCCCAACAAGGTGTCGGCCCGAACTCACCTGAGTGAAATTCTGACTGAAATCAACCGATGGAATTACGTTGAACCGAAGCCTATGACATTTGCAGAATTCGCCGAATGCTATCTTTCGGGTCGGCACGGTATCCGGGGCTCCACCTCGGCCGGCTATAGTTCCATCATCCACCGGCATCTGATTCCCCACTTCGGTAAGATGAAACTTCAGGACATCCGTCTGGAAACCGTGCGGCGAGTCGTTCAAGAGCTGATCCCTCAGGTATCGACCAAGACACTCCGGAATTGCATTACTTTACTCAGGGTGATGTTGGCGAGTGAGAAGGACAGCAGCGCTATCAAGCAGGGCTACATTCGGTTTGATCCGCTTCAAGGGCTGGAATTGCCTTCACCAGTTTCCAAGGATATTGTTGTTCCAACTGCCGAGAAAGTCTGGAAGCTCATCGATACGGCCGCTGAGATGAAAAGCCTGGGCCATGGAATGATCTATTTGGGAGCCTTTGCTGGGGTGCGCCGCGGTGAGTTGCTCGCGTTGTGTTTCGAAGACATTGATTGGTTTCAAAAGGAATTGATCATCAACAAATCGCTTGCCAAGTGCCGCCTTACGGACGGTGTTCACAAGTGGACCTGGAAGGTTGGGCCACCGAAGTCGAAGACGTCGAAGCGGCGTGTGGCCCTGACCAACAATGTGTTACAGTTCCTTTCAAACCTCAAGCAGTTTTCAGGAAGGTCAGGAGGTCTCATCTTCGCCAATAGGGACGGGAAACACATCGACCCCGACGTGTTTGACGAAGACATCTTCGCGCCGATCAGAGAGAAAGCTGGGTTGAAGAGCGTACGCTTCCACGATCTGCGGCATTTCTTTGCGTCAATGCTGATCGCTCAAGGAGAAAGTCCCAAGTACGTTAGCGACCAACTGGGACATTCCGGCGTTCAGATCACATTTGACGTCTATGGGCACCTTTTCCCGCAAGCCAAAGCAGAAGCTTCAGAGAAGTTCGAAAGAAGGATGTTGAAAGCAAGGGAAGAAGCGATTGTTAGCAAATTGTTAGCAAACGAGGAGGACGGCGACTCAGAGGAGGGAAAACCAAAACGCGTGAATTAGGAGTAAGGTATGGATCAGCAAAGATTTATGACCGATGGAAGGAAGAGGAGGTTGGTTGCGGGGGCGGGATTTGAACCCGCGACCTTTGGGTTATGATCCCAACGGTCGCCGCGTGTGAGGTTGAAGGCGCTTTCAAACAGAGTGGGAATTCGCAATTATTGAACTAGCGCGGCCGCACCGCCGCACATCACTCTTGTCCCCCTCGCACACCCCTAAATGCCACGACGCCTGGAGAAGAGACTTCCGATACAGCACGAAAACTCTTTCCCAGGCGTCAAGCGTGGCTCAGCCGGGCACAACGCAACAGCGCATTAGGACCAAGCATTGCCTTCTACTGGGCGGAAATGGTCCGACCGCGCTCTTGCGAAGCGCGCCCGGCTGCCCTCGGAAGACTAGGCCATTCATCTCTTCGATATTGAGCATCAGATCAAGCCTGATGACAACCCCAAGCACGTTGCCAAAAGGCAAAAGGTTTCCTAACCAGAAACGCGTGACCAGTCACAGCGGCGCGATCAACCGCCCTGAGAAAAGTCATACACTTCCTTGTCCTGAGCAGTGCTATAGTTTCCTTCAAGACAAAGCATAGACAATCCGCTATCGGCAAACTTAGGAAACGATAGTCCTGACGTTGGGCGCTGCAGGTTGGGCCTCTGATTGAGCCAGAGCAGAATAGTCCCGCTGCAATTCTTGCTGCTGCTGATCTTTCTCGCCTGTAATTCCGTTGTGGGCGAGTAAAGACGGGCCGTCTTGGTTTACTCTCATCGTATTGCAGAAAGATTGCACAGAGCCGCCGGTGATTTCACCCGAGAAAACTTTTAGCCATTAATGGCTAATCCTCTATTCGCTCGGCAGTTAGACGGTGAGTCCTTCCCTTTCAGAAAGCGCGCTCTGCTCCGCTGCTTTCATGAAATGTTCGCCTTTTGATTTTTTTTCTTTACTGTTGCGCCCTCTGCCACCTCATTACGAGTAGGGGACAAAATCAAAGTAGTCCGATCTGGGTCCCTTCTCTGAGGGAAGAGGAGGTCACATGAGTGAGCAAGTGTTGTGGAAGATTGGGGATGTTGCAAAATATCTCCGGGTGCCTTTGAGCAGTGTGTACAAGATGACCGCACCGAAGGGAGCTCTTCGGATTCCCCATGTTCGGATTGCAGGCCGTCTGAGGTTTCGCCAGGCTGACATTGACCGATGGCTGGAGGTCCTCGCCGTCTCCAACACCAAGATGCTTGCGAAAATCAAAAAGAGGATTGAACAGGCAGTAATCCGAAATGGGCCTCTATTCATAAAAAGAGACTGGGCAGCGGCAAGATTGTTTGGGAGCTGACACACGTCAAGGGGGCTAGCCGCATTCGTTTGAAGGCAGGAGATAACCGGCAGCAGGCCCCTCGCTTTGTTCAAGCGACAGCTTACCGCTCAGGGATCGGCTCCGACTGAGGTTTCGTTTGAAAAGGCCCTTGCGGCTTATTAGAGAGTACCTGCAAGTGAACCGGCGTAAGGGTACCGTCCGCCGATACCTTCGCGTGTTGAAGACTCTCAGCACCTTCTTTCGCGACTTCCACGCGGGGATCCAGCTGCTGCGGGACATCCGAACGGTTCACCTCGAGGATTACAAGCGGAGGCGATTCGCCGGAGAGATCGCTGACACCAAGACCGCGGAAGAAATCAAAAGAGATCTCACGTTGCGCAAGGAACTGGAGAACAGAACAGAGAAGACTCCTGAGGACAATGGCCGTTTTGGCTGGCTGGGACACTGGCCGGTGCACGCCAACGTCAGTCAGAAAACCATCAATTATGAGCTTCGGTGCATCCTGACTTTCCTGCAGTGGGCCATCAAACAAAACTATCTGTTCTCTAACCCAGCGTCCGCTGTCGAGAGATTCCGGTTGCCCAAGAAGACTCTTCCGAAATTTATGACTTCGGAAGAGCTCGCAAAGTTCTTCACCGCCTGCAACCCTGAGCAGCGGGTTGTCTTCTCCACCATTTTGCTCACGGGCATGCGGAAGGGTGAACTGAAGAATCTGACTTGGAACGACGTCAATTTCCAGCTCGGACTCATTTTCATCCAGGTCAAAGAAGGTTGGAATCCCAAAACGGACGAGCGGGTCATTCCGATCTCGCCGGTGCTAAATCAGATTCTGACGACGCAGTACAAAAACCGCCGGAGCGACCAATGGGTATTTGCCAATCAGCATGACAATCGACTTTCCCATTTGCTCGTTTGGTTGAAAGGGATATCCAGGAGGGCGCGTATCCGAGAAGCCACGCTGCACAGCCTTCGGCATTCGTTCTGTGCCCACTTACGAATGACTGGGGTTAGCCTGGCCGATATCGCCGACTTGATGGGGCACGAGGATCTGGCCACGACTCAGATCTACGCTAAAGTCGAGCAGGAGCATTTACGGTCGGTTGTAAACAAGCTGACGCCTCTGGTTCCCCCCGAGGTGTCACCTGAAAGTGTCACTCGGAGGACAAACGCACAGGATGGCGACACCAAGCTGTTGATAGAGAAAGGGATTGAGGAAGACCGGCTAGGTATGGCAGAGAGAGCCAGATTCACCTTCTCAGCTCTGATGGCACCGCTCAACGGTTAGTTTGTAAACAGCTCTGTCTCTGAAGAAGGCGCCGCTCGACCGAGGCAGTAACTCAAGAAGTAATTTCGGACGAAGTGAACTTCTAATGTTCAGAGGTGAGAAGGCCTGAAAGGCGAAGGCTGGAAGTTCGAACTTGTCCCACAACGAAGAGAGATTCAATGAAATCACATGACTTAGAGACCAGAATTCTGGACGCAGACTCTGCGGCAGCTTACCTTGGAGTGTCATCGCGGACCGTAAAGTCTTATGTCAAGAGAGGGATCATTCCCAGGGTTGTCCTTCCCGCACAATCCGAAAATAGCGGCGATCCGCTGATGAAAATCTTGATCGACAAGAAAGATTTAGATTCCTTGATTGAACACAACAAAGAAAAGGAGCTACGATGAGCTAAAATAGCCAGAGCATTGAGGAGGTAACGCCATGGGCAGCATTTACAAGCGCGGAAGAATCTACTGGGTCAAATATTATCGGGATGGCCGGGCGATGCGCGAAAGCTCGGAAAGCACGAAAGAATCTGATGCCAAGACACTACTGGCCAAGCGAGAAGGGGCCATAGCAAACGGGCTGAGAATCACACCCAAGAACGTCAGAATCACGATTGATGAGTTACTGAGCGATGTTGCCAATGACTACCGAGCTAACGGAAGGCGCTCTATCGATGACTTACAATGTCGCATCCGCAAACACCTCCTTCCCTTTTTCGGAAAGAGGCGAGCTGCGTCCATATCGACTTCCGACGCCCGAAGCTTCATCGTTGAGCGGCAGGAAGCCGGGGCCGCGAATGGTGAAATCAACAGAGAACTCGCCACTCTGAAGCGAGCTTTCTCTCTTGGAGTGCAATCCCAGAGGATCCTTCAAAAGCCATACATCCCGCTGCTTGAGGAAAACAATGTTCGGGTTGGTTTCTTTGAGCGCGACCAGTTTGAGGTGATTATGAAGCATCTCCCAGATCACGTACGACCCGTAATTCACTTCGCCTATATTACCGGCTGGCGCACTCTAAGCGAGATTCTGCCTCTTCAATGGCGGCAAGTAGATTTTGCCGATCGAGAGGTCCGCTTAGATCCTGGAAGCACCAAGAACAAGGAAGGGCGACTATTCCCAATGACTTCAGAACTGCGATCTCTTCTAGAGGAGCAGCGAAAAAAGACTGACGAATGGCAGCGGGAGAATGGGACCATAAATCCGTGGGTCTTCACTTACAAGGGGAAGTTATTCAAAAGCTACAAACGCTCCTGGGCAACGGCCTGCCGCAAAGCTGGGTTGCCAGGAATGATTCCGCATGACTTTCGGAGAACCGCAGTCAGAAATCTAGTTCGAGCTGGAATACCAGAGCGGGTCGCAATGCAGATGACTGGGCACAAGACACGGAGTGTGTTTGAGAGGTACAACATTGTAAGCGCTTCTGACCTGAAGGCCGCGCTGCACAAGCTCGATGCGATCGCGGCTGTTCGAGCACAAGTGACAGACTAAAAAAATTTGCTTTGTCTTGGGCACAATTTCGGGCACAATTCGAAGCTAACGGGGAGGATGATATTTTCTAAGTTGTTGAAAGGAATGGTAGGCCTGGAGGGAATCGAACCCCCGACCAACGGTTTAGGAAACCGCTGCTCTATCCTTCTGAGCTACAGGCCCACGTCTCAACATGACGTGACGGAATTATAGTCAAGCGACTTTCGCAAGTCCATGCCTTAGGCGGCGCCATCTTATCGCAGCGGCACCACGTTTTGACGGAGGTATTCGTCCAGACGGGACGGTTGAGTGCCAACGTAGTGGAAGGCTTCGGCGTATTCCACTCCGTATTTTTTCCCCAGCTCTCGGTCGCGGTGAAGGATGAACTCTTTGATGTAGGCGCGGTCGGCAGAGACTGTGTCTCCATCCAGCAACGGCAGCCGCTGGCCGCGTTTCGCTAATTCTGTTTTCAACTGCGACCCCTTCTCCCCGGCCGGACCCTTGGCGCGATTCATGCGGTTGGCCTCAACTTTCTTGTCCACTGCTCCGCTGATGTCCACCACGCGCGTAATCTCCGGCCGACGGGCGTAGTAGTACTTCTCCTTGACGGTATGCACCTGCAAACCGGCGGCGAGTTGCTCGGGATAGTCATGCGGCCGGCCCGCCATCCAGCAGGCGGCTTCCACGCAATGGCCCAGCACATAGTGATCCGGATTTTCCTCGTCGTGCGCCCAGGGGTCGTAGCAAAAGACCGTGTCCACCTTCAGCAGGCGAAAGAGAAAAATTAGCCGGCACTGGAGTTTAGTTTGCTGAATGCCACTCAAGCGGTGATTCGAATAGTTTAAGTCGAATACCCGATTCAGGCCCAAAGCACGCGCCACCTCTGCGTTGTCTTTTTCGTTGCCCAGAACGTGCTCGCCGACGCTCCCGGGCGTGCCCAGCCCGGGTGCATCTCCCATGTCGTCATTGGTGGCCCGGATGAGGTGGCCTGTGTACCCTTCCTGAATAAGCTTGGCCATCGTTCCGGCGGACAGCAGCGGGACATCATCCGAGTGTGGCTGGATGGCAGCCAGCACCTTGCCCGCGTGCGGTCTCCCCGGAGAGCGGCCGCTCCAGGTAAATGTCCTCGGCGGCGGCAAGCGTCGCTTCCTTGAGGCCCAGCAAGACTCCTGCAGTCACGATCTGTTCGAAAAACTTGCGGCGGGAATGCATGGCACCTCCTGGAAATCAGTCGGATTTGCGGACTTTCGAGCGAAGCAGTAGAAGTCTTACGCAGAACGATTCGCTTCATCAGTCTCGGATGGTTGCAGACGCTATTGGGGAAAACGGAGCGATTCTACAGCAAACAACTTAGTTTGCGTTTGGAATCGGCTCAGGCCGGGTCGCCTGAGGCTCGAACAATTCGCGCGCGAGTTCCGAGGACCCTGTGCGGAGAGGGGAGCAGGAGGGCGGCTTGTCTGCCGCCCCTCATCGGGTCCTTGAGTGAACGTGGGCTTCCTGCCCACGTTCCCGTATCGGCCTGCTCTTCTCATGTCGCAAATGATTCCGGCCAAAAAACTATTGCCAGCCAGATCCTCGTTAGACAACAAAGCACCTTTCGTGTGTCATACCGTTGAAGACTGAGCGTCCGAAGAAGGAGCCATTGCAAACGAACAAGCTCACCCCAGACGAAGTTAGGTCTTTGTATGAGAGGCATGGCTCGGCGCTAGTGGCATACGCTTGCAGCTGTGGTTTGGACTTTGCTTCCGCAGAGGATGTGGTGCAGCAGCTGTTTCTAAAGATGTTGTGGGCACGACCGTCCAAGCCAGAAGCGCCGCTGGCCTATTTGTACCGCGCAACGCGGAATGCCTGCATGAATTTTCGCAGGGATCGACTGCGAGAAACCGATTTGCCAGAGGGAGACACTTGGTTAGTCCATCCCAATGGAAACCGCGAGCGAATCCTTAGCCTGCAAAAGGCGTTGCGGACGTTGCCGGAGGAACAGAGGGAAACGGTCTTTCTGCGCATCTGGAGTGGGATGACGTTGTTGGAAATTGCCGAGGCGACCGGGACATCCTTGAACACGGTGGCTTCCCGGTATCGCTATGCCTTGGAGAAGTTGCGTCATTGTTTAGGACCGGATTTGGTGAAATGAGGGCAAGGGCGTGGCGATGCATGACGAGGAGGTAGAACGATGCCTGTCTGAGTTTCAGCCTCGAGCCGTCCGCGCGCTCAAGGTTTCAGCCCGAACCGGAAGCGTTTGGCCTCTGTGGTTGGTTGCCGCCTCCGCCATCATCCTAGTTGGTGGAGTTTTATTCTGGCACCTTCGTCAAGAAACGAAGAACGCGAAGGATGCAGCTGCAATGCAACAAGTCCTGTCATCAACCGCATTGGGGCAACGCAATCTCAATGCTATCGCGCTTACCAGGCTGGCGCTTGAGGACAACGAACTCTTTGAGGCGCTTCTGGCGGATAAGTCCCGGACCGTTCTGCCGAATTTTGAGGGAGAAAACAGCACGCTTCGAGTCCTGGCGAAGGAATAGAAGAAAGGAAGTGAGGAGCGATGAAACTCAAATTGTTGTTTTTGAGCTTGGTGACGGTGTTGAATCCGCAGTGGAATCGTGCCGAGGTGAAATCTCCGATGGAGACACAAAACGCGGCCTTGCGCTATTGGATGGCGTTTGCCGAAATGCAGGATCCGCCTGCTGACAAGACCATACAAGACCTGTTAGAGAAGACTGCTATCGGACAGGCGGCTTGGGATGAGGCAAAGCTTGGACCGATTCTGGATTCAAACCGTGACGCGCTCCAAACCATGCAGCGCGCCACGAAACTGCCCGACTGTGATTGGGGACTAGAGTACCGCCGAGGACCGCGCGCCCCGATAGCCTATCTGGCCAGAGCACGCGTGATGGCACGGCTGAACACATTGCAGGCGATGCGGGAGATGGCAGCTGGAGACTCGCAAGCTGCCGTGGAGCGTGTGCTTGCAGGCGTCCGATTCTCAACGCATCTGGCACATGGAAGCACCTTGATTTCTCTTCTGACGGCCAAGAGTGCGCTGTTGCCAGGTTTGCGCATGCTCACACTGGAAGGTAATAAGGGACGCCTAACGGACGCACAGATGAAGCAGGCCTTTGCGACTTTCAAAGCGCTCCCGGAAGATGGATTCGATTGGAGCACCGCCTGGGCGATGGAAGAACTCTCGATAGAAACATTCTTCGCCGAATTGAGAACTTCGAAGGTCCCCAAGGTCACTTACCAAGCATCTACGGGTGAGGCCATGCCAGAGGGAACAGCCGTTCCGTCATCCAAAGACTTGAGCGGATTCCGTGAATACATGGCTGGAGTGAGGGCTGCGCTAAAGCTCTCTCCGGATGCAGCGAAGGCACAACTTGAGATGCTGGGCGCCCAGAAGCGAACACTCAACGAATTAACACAACGGTTAACGCCTGCGCCGCAAAAAGTGAATGAGACAAGGTCCGAACTTGTTGGTGCTCGAAAAGCATTGCTGGAAGCACTTGGAGCGAAGTAGCGATCTTCTCGGCTTTACGCGGTCGGCTTTTTGCGCTAATGACGTCGTAATGAGGGTTGCAGTGTGAGTCCCCTAGCCCCAGCGCAGGAGAGGGACTAGAGGCGAGGGGCGGCAGTTGGAGCTCTCGCAGGTATCCTGAGGTCCTTATCCAGAGCCGATTGTCAGGAGTTCAATCAGCAGAGAAGTGTCCCCCTCGCCCCCAACCCCTCGCCCACGTTGGGGCGAGGGGAGCCGATGATCGTTACTTGCGGCTGTCTCACACCAACTCGCAGGAGTGTCAAGATAGTTTGCAATCCCAGGAGCATCCGCGCCGCGTTCCGTTTTCGATCCCGTTTGGAATTCTTTCGCAAAACAGACTATCCTCTCCTGCAAGGCCTTTTGAGGCGGCGCTGAGGGGCTCAATGGCGGCTTCTGAGGAGAGCAAGCGATGACCTATTCTGGAACTCGTGCCGTGTGGATGCTACCAACTGCTCTTTTGGCGTTGTGGACCGTGCCGCAGTGCCGCGCCGATGAAGGCATGTGGACGCTGGATAACGTTCCCAAGGCACGGATCAAACAACGGTATGGTTTCGAGCCGGGCGATGCCCTGTTGGAACATCTACGCCTGGCTTCGGTGCGTTTCAACAATGGCGGTTCCGGGGCGTTTGTGTCGCCTAACGGACTCGTCGTGACCAATCACCACATCGCTGCGGATTGTGTTCAGAAGCTGAGTTCTGAGGAGAAGGACTATCAGGGGCGGGGCTTCACTGCGGCAAACCGTGATGCGGAAGGCAAGTGCCCGGACCTGGAATTGAACGTGTTGACCGACATGGAGGATGTGACCCAGCAGGTCAACAAAGAGGTTAGTCCCGAGATGAACGCGGCCCAGTCGTTCGCTGCGCAGCGCGCGGCCATGTCTGCGTTGGAAAAGCACTGCGCGGCAGCCACCGGCCTGCGTTGCGATGTTGCGACGCTCTACCAGGGAGGCGTGTACAGCCTTTACAAATACAAGACGTACACCGACGTGCGGGTGGTGTTCGCACCGGAGTTCGACGCAGCCTTCTTTGGAGGGGACCCGGACAACTTCACTTATCCGCGATACAACTTGGACGTGGCTTTTGTACGTGTTTACGAAAACGGCAAGCCGGTTTCGCACCCTCATTTTCTGAAATGGAGCCGGAACGGTCCGAAAGAGAAGGAACTGCTCTTTGTTACCGGCCATCCGGGTACAACGAGTCGAATGCATACGGTGGCGAGACTCGAGTATTTGCGCGATCGAGGATACCCCTTCACTCTGGAACATCTGCGACGCCATCTCACGGTGCTGCAGCGCTTCTGCGCTCAAGGTGATGAGAACGTCCGCATCACCCGTGACGAGATTCAATCAGTGCAGAATAGTCTGAAGGCCATTGGCGGCGAGTTGGCAGGCTTGCGCGATGCGTCGCTGATGCAGCGCAAACAGGCTGCTGAACGCGAGTTGCGGGAAAGCGTGGAGAATGATCCAGTGAAGAAGGCCGCCTTTGGTCGTGCCTGGGACGAGATCGCGAAGGCCCAAGCCGAGTTAGCCCAATTCTACCGGGAGCGAGCGCTCCTGGAAGGGGCGGTTGCTTTTAACTCCAGACTGTTAGAGATTGCGCGGACGCTGGTGCGCCTCACCGCCGAAAAGCAGAAACCAAACGGCGAGCGACTGCGCGAATACACCGACGCCAGGCTGCCTTCGCTTGAACTCGATCTGTTCTCACCCGCCCCTCTTCACGAGTCGCTGGAAAAGGCGACGCTTGGCGATTCGCTGTCGCTTCTGCTCGAGCAGTTGGGGCCGAATCACAAGGTAACGCGGAAAGCGTTGGAGGGTCGAAATCCCCAGCAGCTGGCGGAAGAACTGGTATCTCAGACCCAGCTCAAAGACGTCTCCGTTCGGAAACAGTTGGCTGAAGGGGGCTGGCAGGCGGTTCAGTCTTCCACCGATCCGATGATACGGCTGGCGCTTCGCGTCGATGGGGACGCGCGCGCGGTGCGGAAGCGCTATGAAGACCATGTGCAGGGAGTGGAACGAGTCAACTACGCGCTGATTGCGAAAGCGCTGTTTGCACTCAAGGGGAGGTCGGTTTATCCGGATGCCACGTTCACACTGCGGCTGAGTTTTGGCCAGCCATTGAGCTATTCCGATCACGGAAAGACCGTTCCCTGGTTCACCCGGTTTGCCGGCCTCTACGAGCGCGCCTCGCAGTTTGGCCAGAAACCGCCTTACCAACTGCCTCAACGTTGGATGGATGGAAAATCGAAACTGAATCTGCGCAAGCCTTTGAACTTCGTCATGACGGCAGACATTACCGGTGGAAACTCAGGCAGTCCGGCTGTCAATCGGGCGGGAGAGATCGTGGGCCTCATTTTCGATGGGAACATTCAGTCGCTGGTTTGGACGTTTCAGTACGACGACCAGCGGGGCCGGGCAATCGCCGTTCATTCCGAAGGCATCATCGAGGCGTTGAAGAGCATTTATCAGGCGCAGGAATTGTTAGCCGAGTTGGGGAGATGAGGAGGTTGAAGATTCACGTCAGCTAGCGATCGCCCGGGGGGCGCCGGGCCAAGGGACCCGGCCTACGGCACATCTGGAACACAGACACCTGGAGTTTCTGCATTTGCTGGGCCAGGCTTTTTGTCCCCCTTGACAAGGGAATCGAAGCTTTGAGAAGGCTACGCCGCGCTTTTTGCGGTAGGGGTCTCAAATTCACTGCTGAAGACCTCCTATGGTCCCCCTTCTCAAGGGGGACAAATGTGAACAGCCGAACCAAAGGGCTATGGAGACGAGTGAAGCGTCTCAAGGCTTCAACCCTGACCCAGCGAGAGAAGATGGGCGTACAGCGACACTGCCCAAGTTTTTGAGTCCACCCACCCTTCATGTCCATTCATATTGACGAGGCGAGCCAAAGCATTTCGCTGAGCGTGCGAGATCTGTGCGGCGCGGAAGCCATGGGTGGAAGCCTGAATCTCTCGCCGTTGTCGGCTGCGCGCAATGAGATGGGCAGGGAAGTCCACGTCACTTACCAGACGACTCAATCCACACAGCACGAATCCTATCTCAAGGAACACTCCCTGCGGCATACCACGCAGTATGGTAACTATTCCGTAGTCATCCAGGGCCGCGTTGATGGTATTTATGAAGCCGATGGAGCGACCGTCATTGAAGAGGTGAAGTCTGTCCTGAGTCTGCCAGAGGATATAAACTCAGAATCTGCGCCGCTGGCGTATGTCCTGCAACTCAAGATCTATCTTTATCTGTGGGGCCAGTTGCATCCGGGTGGAAGGGTTGTTGGCAGACTCGTTTTGATTCGTTGCGAGCCGGAACAGGTTCGACCCTTGGAGATCCTGCCCGATGCGGCAGGGGTGGAATCGGTCATTCGAGAACGGCTGAAGCAGATTGTGGACGAGCACGAGCAGGCATGCCGTCATCGGGCTTTGAAACAGGCTCGCGCCGACTCGATTATTTTTCCCTTCCCGAAGATGCGCAAGCACCAGGATAGGATGATCGAGGCCGTTAGTTCAGCCCTTGAGCAGCAGAGCAACCTGTTGGTCTCGGCGCCGACAGGCATCGGAAAGACCGTTGCTGCACTTTACGCCGCGTTGCGTTTTGCCGCCCGGCACAGTTTCTCCGTTTTCTTTCTCACGTCGAAGACAACGCAGCAGAAGATTGTGGCCGACACGCTGCGGCTGTGGAATTTGGAACCTGGCTCGCAGCCGGGCGGGGCTCCGGAGTTGCCTGTCTTCAACAGCCTGATCTTGCGTTCCAAGGAAAAGATCTGCGCCAACGATGTGGTGTTCTGCCACGAGTCGCGCTGCCGCTACGCGCGAGCTTTTTTCCAGAAGCTGGAAGAATCGAATGTGCGGGCGGACCTGCTGGCCGAGGGGATCATTACTCCCGAAAGAGTCTATGCTGCGGCGGTGGAGCAGGAACTTTGTCCATTCGAGTTGTCAATGGAAATGTTGACGCGGGTGGATGTGACGGTTTGCGACTACAACTACGTCTATGATCCTGCCGCATTCGACCGCATGGAAGCCATTGACCGCAGCCGGACGATCTTGATTGTGGACGAAGCCCACAATCTCTACTCGCGAGCCCGCGACCATTTTTCACCGGAGCTGGCATTGATCCCGATAGAGGCGCTGCGAGGAAGTCTTCGACCGATGCTGGGCTTCGGCAACGAAACGGAGCCGCAGTCCGTATTTGCCTGGGAAGCCCCGTCTGCGCCAGACGCTCAGCGCCCATCAGGATCCTTCCTAGGGCGGCTGGACAAGTTTCTGGAGCGGATTGAAGGGGTGTTCTCAGACCTCTTGGCTTCCTTTCCGGAGGTCTATGAGTCCGGCAATGCGGTGGTGTCGTTGGATCGGGAATGTTTCGTCGAGTTGCGCAGCCAGCTGGATGAGCTGATGAAGCGCTACCTGATTTATCAGCGCCGCAGCGGGCATGTGCAGGACGAAGACCGGCTCCTGCAATGTTTCTACTCGATATCCGACTTCTGCCAGGTGGTGGCAATGGAAGGGGAAGAATTTGTTCACACGCTGAGCACCGGCGGCGGGTCAACCCGGCTGAAGATTGTTTGTGTCGATCCCGCGCGGCAACTGCGCAGGGTGAATGAGCGCTACCGGTCGGTGATTGCCATGTCGGCCACGCTGTCGCCGATGGAGTTTTACCGCGATGTCTTGGGATTCGACCGCGACACCGAACTGCTCGCACTGCCGTCGCCATTCCCTCGTGAGAATCGCAGAATCCTGATTGTTCCCGAAGTCTCCACGGCTTATCAGCAGCGGGCCAAGCACTTTCCCCGCATTGCCCGAATCATCGAAGAAGTCGTTTCCATTCGGCCTGGGAACTACTTCGCCTTCTTTCCGAGCTTTGAATTTCTTAAAGAAGTGGCCCGGCTGGTGAGGCTGAAAGATTCTGAGCTTCTGATTCAAGATCGAATCATGCCCGATCATCATCGGAGCGCCTTGCTGGAAAAACTGAAGTCGCCAGACAAACGCCATCTGGTTCTGGCGGTCCAGGGTGGTGTTTTTGCCGAAGGAGTGGACTATCCTGGCGAGCTGGCTGTGGGCGCCATCATCGTCGGGCCCGGCTTGCCGAAGGTTTCTTTCGAGCAAGAATTGATGCGGCAGTTCTACGAGGAGGCTTATTCAAAGGGTTTCGAATATGCCTACCTCTACCCTGGAATGAATCGCGTGGTTCAATCGGCCGGACGTATTGTGCGTTCGGAAACGGACCGGGGTGTCATTGTGCTTCTCGACAAGCGCTTCGGCTATGAGCATTACTCCCGCCTGCTGCCTAGAGACTGGTATGAATCCTCTCCTGCCGAGCTTACAGCTCAGGAATTTCGAGGAGCGTTGACGGAGTTTTGGTCTCATCGACGGGAAACCGAAGTGCAAAGTACGACTGTCGAAGTGCGAAGTAGGAAGTAAAAGCAGGAACTAAGAAGGGTCGAAGCGCAAAAGCCTCACATTGGCAAAGCCGAAGTCACGGCCGTTGTAATGCGTTAGTTATTGGGGATGCTGCGCTTAGAGTGCGGCTGCTTGCTAGCTTGCTGCCGCTTTTTTGGTGGATGCTGGCTCGCGCCAGCTTGCTGGCGGCTTAAAGTCCGCGCTGCGAACAGTGGGATACTTGGTCGTCCACAGCCGGGCAACCAGTGTGTCGCAGCAAGCTGCGCCTGTGGAGAATTGCCACGGTGCAAAGCGGCAGCTTGCTTAGCAAGCTGCCGCACTCCAAACTCCCCCTGTAACTAACGCATTGCCGGCTGTTGGCATCACCCACTTCAACACACTCACTTCGTATTTCACGCTTCGTCCTGCTGGTCGTTTGACAAGCCTGGTGGTTTCCGTAAAAATCACAATCGTCTAACTTCTTGACTCGCTGGAGGGCTGTGTGAAACGGGACAGGCTGAAACACCAACTGCCGGGGATTACCAACAAGATCGTTGCGACCTATGGCCACTGCCAGGTGCCGCTGCAACATCTGGAGCCCACTACGCTTCCCTCCCGGCACAACGTATTGCAGATCATCGAGATCCTGCAGGAAGTGATTTTTCCCGGCTACTTCGGCAAGAAGGGCCTCGATTCTCATAGCATCAAGTACCACGTCGGAGACAGTCTGGAAACTGCCTATGAACTGCTGGTGATGGAGATCTACAGCGGCATCCGCCACAGTTGCCAGCTTTCGCAGAGCGTCTGCGAGAGTGTCTGCAGCCACTGTGAGGAAGTTGCCGAAAACCAGACCATCAAGTTTCTGGAGAAGATCCCGGATCTCCGGCATGCGCTGGCGACCGATGTCCGAGCTGCCTACGAGGGGGACCCGGCTTCACGCGGCTACGACGAGGTCATTTTCAGCTACCCGTGCATCTTCGCCATCATGGTCTATCGCCTGGCTCATGAACTGCATCAGCAAGGTGTTCCGCTGTTACCGCGCATGATGACTGAGTTTGCGCACTCCAAGACAGGGATCGACATTCATCCAGGCGCGGTGATCGGCAAGTATTTCTTCGTCGATCACGGGACGGGTGTGGTGATCGGCGAAACCACTGAGATTGGCGACAATGTGAAGCTCTATCAGGGTGTGACGCTGGGCGCGCTAAGCTTCCCGCGGGACGAATCCGGCCGGGTGATTCGCGGAAAGAAGCGGCATCCCACCATCGAGGATGAGGTGGTCATCTATGCCGGTGCGACAGTGCTCGGCGGCGATACCATTATCGGCAAGGGCTCGGTCGTGGGCGGCAACGTCTGGCTGACACACTCGGTTCCTCGCCGCTCGAAAGTCCTCATTTCAGATCCGCAACTCATCGTGGACACGTTGCCCGGTGAAAAAGAAGCCGGTGTCCGCGCAACGGTAGTTCCCAACTGAAATCTGCTTGAACTCCTTCGTCACAGTGCGTCGACAGCCGCGGTGCCACAACGGATGAAAAACGTGGGAGGTGCGCTCCGCGCGGCGATCTTCTTCAGGGATCAGACCTTTCCGATCGTCGCTGGGACAGCGCCTCCCACGTTCAACAAATCTTTTTCAGTGGAGTTGTTCATGCCGCTTTCCGGTGCCACAACCTATGAAAATGATTCGTCGTCGTCCCCGGCTTTTTCTCGAGGACGAGCACGAGGACGATTCTTAGAGGAGTCTCATGAACAACTCTATCTCTCTTAAATCTCTTGCCAAGATGATTGACCACTCGCTGCTCCATCCTACCATGACCGATGAAGCCATCATCGCGGGCTGCCAGTTGTCGAAGAAGTATGACGTCGCGACAGCCTGCGTGAAGCCTTACGCCATCCGTCTGGCAAGAGATGTCCTGCGGGACTCGGGCGTTGAAGTCTGCGCCGTGATTGCCTTCCCGCACGGAAACAGCACGACGGCCATCAAAGTGTTGGAGGCAGAGTCAGCCGTGCTCGAAGGCGCCGCCGAAATTGACATGGTCGTCAACCTGGGCAAGGTACACGGTAGTGACTGGAGTTATGTTTCTCAGGATATCCAGGCTGTGAATGACGTTGTCGTCTCCAACGGCGCGTTGCTCAAAGTGATTTTCGAGAACGACTATCTCGAAGACGCGCAGATCATCAAGCTCTGCGAGATCTGCGCCTCCCATGCGGTTGCCTTTGTGAAGACGTCGAGCGGCTATGGGTTTGTGAAACAACCCAACGGCATGTACTCCTACCAGGGCGCTTTGGATTACCATCTTCGGTTGATGCGCCAACACTCGCCGTCCAGCGTTCAGTTGAAGGCAGCCGGAGGTGTGCGGAGCCTCGACGATCTGTTGAGAGTGCGTGAGATCGGCGTCACCCGCATTGGCGCGACAGCGACCGAAAGCATCCTCGAAGAAGCCCAGCGTCGCGGTTACCAGTGATCACCCGTGATAAGTGAAACGTGATGCGTGAAACTTCCAAGCGCAGACATCCTGGCTGCATGTGGCTCGCAGGCAGCCGCGTGACCATGCGTTCCTGTCCTTCAAATAGCCAATAGGAAATAGTCAATAACCGTAATGCGTTAGTTACGGGGGGCGCTGAGCTTTGGAGTGCGGCAACTTGTTGCCGCTTTTTCGGTGGATGCTGGCTCACGCCAGCTTGCTCGCGCCCTAATTCCAATCATTGGGATACTTGGCCGTTCACACCCGCGCAACGAGTTTGGGCGCCGCAAGCTGAGCCTGAGGAGAATTGCCCCGTTGCAAAGCGGCAGCAAGCTTGGCGCGCCCGCGCCCCCTGGTGGAACGCGCGCTCCGCGTGCGTTTTCACCTGTCGGTTCGGAGACAGGGCGGCGGATCAGGGTTGGCTCAACTCAATTTTTTTACAGCTCCAGGGAGAGGGGCTGGGGGTGAGGGGGATATCTCTCTGCTGATTCAACTCCCAAAACTCGGCTCTGGATGAAGGTTGCGGAACACTCTCGAGAACATCCAGCCGTGTGTTCGCCCCCTCCCCCATGAACGCTTCTCAAGCCTTTATCCGCTCCCCCGTTGGGGAGGGTAGGGGAGAGGGAAACCGAACTCTATTAAGTGTTTCGAGGCACGAAGACTATTGTCACTATTCTGTCTGTAGTCTTCAATAATTGCAGAAATCCAAGGAGGCAGGTGTGGATCGACGAAAGTTTTCCAAATTGCTGGGAGCCGGACCCGTTCTCTTGCCTGCGCTGACAACCCTCGGCTCCGGCCAAGTATGTTCCCGACTATTCACCCGTCAGTCCCTTTCCGGTAGGCGACCGGGCTCAACTGTTTATTGACCGGGTACTGGTGCGTGAAAGCGAACGGGTGGCGTTCACCCTTCATCCGGCTGAGCGGCATGCCGGGAACCCGATCGTCAAAGCCGACAAGCCGTGGGAAGGCTGGCGGCTGGAGATCTACGGGAATGTGTTGTATGACGAAGAAGAAAAACTTTTCAAGATGTGGTACATCGGCGAAGCGCCGAATTACTTTTCCCCCAGTCCGGACGGGCCTTCTGCTGACAATCCCACGCTCTACGCCACGAGTCAGGATGGAGTTCGTTGGGAAAAGCCGTTGGTTGGGACTATTCAGGCACTTAACGGAACCAAGCACAATGCGGTGCTTAACACAGCGCATTTGGCCAGTGTGATCAAAGACAATCGAGAGCGTGACCCTGCTAAACGTTACAGGATGATCTGCAATGTGGATCAGCCGAAATCGTTGAGAGGCTACCAGACGATGGTTTCACCGGACGGGTTGAACTGGACACCTCATAGCACCAAACCGATCTGTCCAGGGTCTGACGTGATTACCGGCTATTATGATGAGAGTCGCCGGCTGTACGTCGCACTGGCGAAGATCAACACTCTCATTCGCGGTCATCAACGCAGAGTGTTCTATCTGATTACCAGCCGCGACTTCCAGAACTGGACGGAGCCGGAGCTCGTGTGGACACCCGACCTGGACGACGACGCAGGATCGCTGCGCCGGATCGAGGAAGTGCGTTCCGTGCTGGATGTTCCCGATAACCCAGCCCTGATGCGGACGGAGTTCTATGGCTTTGGCTTCTACCTGGCGGAAAGCTGTACGCTGGGGTTTCCCTGGATGTTCACCATCAACAACAACGCTCGCTACGGCAACCACGAAGGACCTGGAGAGTTGCAGATGGGCGTGACACGCGATTTGATCCACTGGGATCGCCCGTTTCGAACGCCGGTTGTGCCGCGCGGCAAAGTAGGAGAGTGGGATTGCGGGTTCTTTGTCACTCAGTCGCGAGCCTTGCGCGTGAAAGACGAAGTGTGGCTGTATTACGGATCGTCCAACTATACACATGGAACTCCCTGTCTGTATCGCTCGCAAGGAACCGGGCGCGGCGCCAAGTACACCGGAAGCATTGGCCTGGCAAAATGGAAGCTCGATCGCTTTGTTTCAGTGGACGGTCCCGCGCAGGGTGGTTCGCTGACCACTGTGCCGGTCACTTTCGTCGGCGATCACCTCGAAGTGAATGCCTTGACCCGGACGGGCGGCAGTTTGACGCTCGAAGTGCTCGACGCTGCTGGACAACGGATAGACGCGTTCGGCCCCTCAGATCCCTTCAGCGGCGATGACTTGCGAAGGACCCTTACTTGGAAGGGGAATCCGAGTGTTGAGAAGCTGGCTGGCAAACCGGTGAGTTTGAAGTTCAATCTCAGGAATGCGGAACTTTACTCTTTCGCTTTTCGGCAGAAGATCTGATGAAGCCGGCGCAGCCGCATGGCGGGGCTCTGAAGATGGGCAGGATTTACGGGGGAGGCATGTCATTTTCTTAGGAGAATCTGCATTTGACTAAACTTTCTATACTAGACATTGCCGTGTTCGCCTCTTACATGCTCATCTTGTTTGGCGTGGGCGTCTGGTTTACGCGGCGACAAAAGGAGCTCAAGACCTATCTGCTGGCCGATCAGAACGTGCATTGGGTGATCGTCGGAATCTCCATTCTGGCTGCGCTCTTCAGTGGGATCAGCTATCTGGGCGCTCCCGCAGAGGCCTTTTTCTATGATCTGACTTACTTGTGGGCGGTCCTTTCGTTCCTGATTGCGACTCCCATCACGACTCTGGTGTTCCTGCCGTTCTTCCGAGGTTTGAAACTCTATACGGCCTATGAGTATCTTGAAAAGCGCTTCGACCGGCGGATGCGCTGGCTGGCTTCCACTCTGTTCCTGGTGAGAGTGAGCTTCTATGTTGGGTTGGCTATTTATGCTCCAGCGCTGGCCATCATGGAAATCACCGGTTGGCCTTTTTGGATCTCGGTGCTGCTGACGGGGGTGGCGGCCACGTTCTATACGACCCTGGGTGGCATGCAGGCTGTCATTTGGACGGATACTCTCCAGTTTATTGTGTTGTGTGGAGGCATCCTGGTCATTCTGGGCTTCGCGATTGCGGCTGTTCCTGGAGGGCTGCCTGTCATCTGGCAATTGGCGGCAGCGGACGGAAAGACTCAAATGTTTCACCTGGAGCTGGATCCGACGCTGCGGATCACGCTCTGGAGTGGGCTGATTGGAGGCGCCAGCCACAATCTGGTCATGATGGTCACGGATCAGATCTCCGTGCAGCGTTATCTGACGGCGCCGTCCCTGAAAGACAGCCAGAAGGCGCTTTGGCTCAAACTGTGGGTGACCTTTCCGCTGGTCGGACTGTTTTATATGACCGGGACTGTTCTCTATGGTTACTACAAAGCCTTTCCGGGTCAGGTTCCACCGTTTGCCCAAACACATTTGATCCCAGGTCTCGCAAAGTCGCTGGATAGCGGGTCGATTCACCAGATTGCCAATGACCGTCTCCTTCCCTACTTTGTCCTGCGCGAACTGCCAAGCCCGTTGCCTGGCCTTTTGATTGCGGGCATCTTTGGAGCAACGATGGCACTGGTTTCGGCTGCCATCAATTCCCTGGCAACTGCTGCCCTGATGGACTTTCGAAGGAATTCTCCCGGCGTGTCGAAGGCCAAGGATGACCGATCGCTTGCCTGGGCGCGTCGTTTCACAGTCTTATTTGGCATCCTGGGGACTCTGCTCGCCTTGTTTGTCATGGAGCATCTCGGTACTCTGATCCAGGCCGTAAATACTGTCTTTGGATTGTTCGGCGGACCCTTGCTGGGGATTTTTTGTCTGGGTGTCCTGTCGCGGCGGGCCAATACGGGCGGGGCTTTGCTGGGTGCGTTGTGTGGCGGTATGGTTGGCGTCCTGGTCGCGTTCTCCGGCCGGCTGTTTGCCTACCCTGTTTCGTTCATGTGGATTTCGTTTGCCTCCGCCAGCACAACACTGCTGCTGGGCTGGCTGGCCAGTCATCTGTTTGCCGCGCCTGATGATTCTGTGCAACGCCTCGTCTATCGCTGGGGCTACGCTTTTCAGGAGGATGAAGTCCAGCCCGTGAATCCCAGTTCCAGCGGTCGTTAGAGATGCTTCGACATAACGATCTCAGAGTCCTGGCTCTTTGTGCCACCCTGTCCTGTCTCTCCGGCTGTTCTACGACTACCCGTCAAGAGCGGCCGGGTCGAGCCGATTCAGCAGCTCGCCCCATAAGAAATGCCCTGCTGATTACTGTAGACACTCTGCGAGCCGACCGCCTGGAGTGCTATGGCTATCGCAAGGTGAAGACGCCTGTTATGAATCGCCTGGCCGAAGAGGGCGTCCTGTTTCAGCAAACCATTTCACAGGCGCCGCTCACTCTTCCGTCGCACTGTTCCATTCTGACTGGATTGAATCCGCGCTCCACGGGAGTGCGAGACCAGGCCGGGTACTCCTTGAGCCCTGCGCACACCACGCTTGCGGAACTATTCAAGGCGGGTGGCTACGAGACAGCAGCCTTTGTTGGGGCCTCGGTGCTCAATTCGGTTGGAGGTCTGGCACAGGGATTTGATGTCTATTCTGATTTGACAAGCGTAGCGGGGAAGACCACTGAAGGAGAAACGGAACGGCGTGGAGATGCGGTGATCACCGAAGCGCTTCAATGGATGCTGGCTTCCGGACGGAAGCCGTTCTTTGTTTGGATCCACTTGTTCGACCCGCACACGCCTTATTCACCGCCTGAGCCCTACAGGAGTGAGTATGCAAGCCATCCCCACGACGGAGAGGTCGCCTATGTGGATTCTCCACTTGGCAACTTGTTCACAGCGCTGCAGGGGCAAGGTTTGGATCGGAATACGGTGGTGCTTCTTACCAGCGATCACGGGGAGAGCTTGGGCGAGCATGGGGAACAGGCCCACGGCTACTTTCTGTATGACGCAACCCTGCGCGTTCCCCTGATTCTCAAAGATCCTCAGTCTCCGGTTAAGAAGCGAGTTGTTGCGGATCAGGTAAGAACGATTGATATTGTTCCGACTCTTGCCGATCTCTTCAACCTCGCCAAACCTGTACACCTCGACGGGCAAAGCCTTCTTCCTCTGTTGCACGGCCAGGCAGAATCCGCGCCGCGAGCGGCTTTCAGTGAAACCTATTTCCCTTTTCATCACTTCACATGGAGTCCTCTGTATTCGATTCGAACACGCGACTTCAAATACATTCAGGCGCCACGGCCCGAGTTTTACGACCTCTCCAAGGATCCGAACGAGGTCGCGAATACGTTTGCCGAAACAGCTGCGTTGGCGACACCTCTCGCGGAAAGACTGGGTCGCGAGTACCTCTTGGCAGGGGACGGCTCTTTGGCTGCGGCGCCGGATTCTACCAGCTCCGTGACCACAGCGACTGAGGCTCAGCTGAAAAGCTTGGGGTACCTCGGTGCCGCGAGATCCGGAAGCAAGCGCGGCCCCGTCGACTACTCCACACTACCCGATCCCAAGGACAAGCTTCGGCTGTACAACTTGCTGGAAGAAGCCCTGCACGACGCCGAAGCCGGTCGAACTCGTGATTCCAATCGAAAACTGCTTCAGATCCTGAGCCAGGATGCTCGCATTGTGGATGCGCATCTGAATCTCGGTGTGAACTATGCTCAGGCTGGCGACAATGCCAAATCGATCAACGCATTCAGACAAGTTCTGCAGCTGGACGATCGCAACGTGGTCGCCACTTACAATCTGGCGCTCTGCCATGCGAAGCTGAAAATGTGGCAGGACGCGGCGGAGGGATTTCGAAGAACAATCCTGCTTGCGCCCGAGGATATCCAGCCACAGCTCGATCTGGGGAGAGTCTGCCTTTTGCAGGGTGATCTGGAAGCAGCGTTTCGGACGCTACAAGCTCTGCTTGCTCAGCATGCAGCCTTAGCCGAGGGGCATTACGTGTTAAGTCAGGTCTACCAGGCCAAGGGCATGAAGGCCGAAGCTGAAGCTGAACTTCAGAGAGCCAATCGTCTGGGAGGTCGTTAGGTTCTTCTTCCTGAAGTGCCAGCAGAGGTCTTTCATCTCGGAAGTGGAACGCTTCGGCCCTGCAAGGCAGTTGCATTGCAGCCGCTGCCCTTTTTCTTATCGAGCATTGCAGAATAGGGTGACGACACTCTTCGTCTCTCGAAAAACTCAATAGACTTCGGTTCCCCTCGCCCCAACGTGGGAGAGGGGTTAGGGGTGAGGGCGCAGGCACCGCTCGAATGTGCTCGCCATGACTTAGAGCCTGCCCTTCTGGGTTTCGGGACCGGTTTCGGCGACAAAGTTTCCCCCTCACCCCCTGAAGCTGTGAAAAAATTCAGGTAGGGACGCGCTGCCGCGCGTCCACAACCGGAAATCCAATCCGGACGCGGGGCACCGCGTCCCTACCTGATCAGGTTCATGCGGCAAACGCAATTTTTCACAGCTTCCCTCTCCCGCGTTGGGGCGAGGGGAGCCGATGCTCGCGACTGTGGCTGTATCAGACAAAGCTTGTGGGTGGGCCACTACAATTCGCCTTGTGCAATAGAGAGAAATCGGAGACCACATGAAGCAAACCGATCGGAGCTCATGGCATTTCGGTGCCGGGTTGTTGCTTCTCACACTTGGCTGGAAAGTTGCCTCTTTCGATGCCAGCGACCCGAAGCTCTGGACCACTTCGACCTTCCTGGATTTCCAGGAGGGTGAACTGGCTGATGGCGGAGCCAACACCTATGTTGCCGCCGATGGCAGTGTTCGTCTCATCAATCTTTATGACCTCAACGCTGACGGCAATCTTGATGTGGTCTTTCCCAGCACGCATGATAGTAACGAAGCCATCGATCTTTTCATCTATTGGGGAAAGGATGGGTTCAGTCCCTCACATCGAAAGGCACTTCCCACGAAGGGAGCGAAAGCAGTGGCGATTGCGGACTTGAATCGAGATGACTACCCAGATCTCGTGGTGGCCAATAACTTCGATGGGACACGGACCGATCTGAACTCTTACATCTCTCTTGGGGAGGCTCGGACGGGTTGAGCCCCAAGAGCCGCACGGAGCTTCCGGCGCAGGGCGCCGAGGCCGTGGCCATTGGGGACTTGAACCGCGATGGGTTTTCGGAAATCGTGTTTGCCAACAGTGGCCTCAGCTACCATGTGGCTGAAGACAAGTTTAATCAATCCTTCGTCTATTGGGGGTCGGCCCAGGGATACTCAGCCGAAAGGCGCCTCAATCTGAAAACGATCAACGCGCGAGGTGTAAGAATTGAGGATCTCAACCATGACGGCGCCGCCGATGTGATATTTGCGAATGAGGGAAACAGCGCCACCGACGGAGGCATTGCTATTTACTGGGGATCGTCAAAGGGCAACTTCTCGGGCGAACGCGTCCAGCACTTGCCGGGAGAGTTTAGCTCCGGAGTCGAAGTCGCGGATTGCAACGGCGACGGGCATCTCGATATTGCATTGGCCAACGCCTTCCGCTTGAAAGGGCGCGAGCTGGGCATTTACAACATCATTGAAACGGTGGCGATTCCGTCCTTTGTCTATTGGGGCTCTCCGCAAGGTTACGTAGCGGAGCGCCGCTCTGAACTGCCGACGGTCGGCGCCAGCGCCGTTGCGGCGGGGGATCTGAATCGCGATGGCCTGCCTGATCTGGTTTATGCCAACAACAGCGGCGGGGCCTCCTATGTCTATTGGGCTTCCAAAGCGGGATTTGAGGCAAACCGGCGAACGGCCCTGCCGACACTTGGCACTTCGCGCTGTGCGATAGCCGATCTCAACGCCGATTCTTTTCCGGATGTCATCTTTGCGAACAGAACAGGCGCAGGGTCGCACGACACGGTCTCCTATGTGTATTGGGGAAGCCGTGAGGGACTGAGAGCCGAGCGGCGATTAGAGTTGCCCACACAGGGGGCGGCGGGGATTGCCATCGGCGATCTCGATCGCAATGGACAGATGGATCTCGTGTTTGCGAACAAGGAAGATGGGACCGCAGGCAACCCGACCGACAGCTACATCTATTGGGGTGATGCGCGTGGACAGTTCGATCCCGCACGCCGGCAATCGCTTTCGACCCGAGGGCCAAACGCCTACGCAGCAGCCGACCTGAATGCTGATGGGTATCCGGACCTCTATGTTTCGGAAAGCGAATCGACCATCTATTGGGGCAGCAAGCTGGGATTTGGGTCAACGCGAAAGAGCGTCATCGCGGGGAAGGGGGCCATGTCGGGACAGGCGGCTGATTTGAATCGAGACGGGTATTTGGATCTCTGCCTGAGCGAATGGGCTCCGGGAGAGGAAGGCGCGGGCCTTTACTGGGGAGGGTTTTCAGGCTATTCGGCCGCCAACCGTTTTGTTTTCAAAATCGGGAGCGTTCGCTTTCACGCTATCGCCGACCTGAATCGGGACGGCTGGCCCGATGTGATCTTCCCAACCATTTCAGGTGAGGTTGTAATTTTCTGGAACAGTGCTAACGGGTTTGACAATGCCCGCAAACAATCATTGCCTTGCGCTGCCGCTGTTTCCGTCGAAGTTGCGGATCTTAACGGAGACGGGTGCGATTAAAAGTGACGGACACTTTTCGAGACCCGAGAGGCGAAAGCGCTGGACAAATCTGTTCCAGTTAGATAAAAGACCATGGGAAATCCACTCTTGAGGAGC